>PDWJ01005654.1_pt1 | contig 10145 bp, 8 predicted proteins | sample 1430881 | NCBI WGS metagenome assembly PDWJ01 (sample SAMN01162460, study PRJNA174530) | Oral metagenome, whole genome shotgun sequencing project. | biome: Marine environment; feature: Marine mammal; material: Swab sample of the gingival sulcus; isolation source: swab sample of gingival sulcus...
CATGCCACGCCTACGCAGCCTGTCACGCCTATTCAGCTTCGGCGAACTCGCCATCAAAGGCCGCGCCGTCAAAGGCAACCTCGTCACCAAACACGCCGTTGACCGCATCGTGCGCCCCCCCAAAGAAGGCGGCGACCTCGAGCTGGAGTAAGTAGCTGCGATGGGCAATACTCATGCGGACAAAAGTGGCTGTGGCTTCCAGCCGCAGATGAGAAATACTCATGCGGACGGAGTCCGCGTAGCCCCAATCTGCCGCAGGATGCGTCAGCCACTCCCCCTCCCCCCCAAAAAAAATTCAACAAGCACCCTTGACTTTATAGTTGTTTATATGAACACTATTCACATGAGCAAAAACACCCTTACCGATTGCCAACTCCTCGTCCGCCTGAAACACCTCGTCCGCCGCGCTGCCTGCGCCATGCGCGGTGAAAGATACAACCCCGCGCCGGGGCCGCAGTGGCAGCAGCTTGAACTCCCCTTCAGCCGCACCCCGCTGAAACGCTGGAACAGATAAGCACCAGCACACACGCGCGGACTCAGTCCGCTTTTTCCCGGTTGCCCCATTTTACCAGGCATGGTTCAATGACTCCATGCGCTTACCCGGCTTCACCCTCGCCCTGCTGGCCGTTTCCCTCGGCTCCGCCTTCCTGCCGTCCTGCTCGTCACAGCACAAGGCAGAGGAACGCTACATCGTACACCGCTTCGACTATGGCAAAACCGCCTACATCGGCCCCGACGGAAAAGCCACGCCACCCCCGCGCGCACCCCGGCGGGTCAAACGCATGATCGCCGCCGCAAACGCCCTGACCAACAAACCCTACCGCTACGGCGGCGGACACCGCAGCTTCCACGACACCGGATACGACTGCTCAGGCTCCGTCTCCTACGTCCTGCACGCCGGAGGCAAACTCGACCGCCCGCTGGTTTCCCAGGAGTTCTTTGACTACGGGAAAAAAGGCTACGGCGACTGGGTCACCCTCTACATCCGCAAAGGCCACGTCTTCCTCGTCATCGCCGGACTCCGCTTCGACACCGGAGGCACATGGAACTCCACCGGCCCCCGCTGGAAACCCCAACGCCGAGGCACCAAAGGCTACTACGTCCGCCACCCCAAAGGCCTCTGAGCTTCACAAGCCCATGTTTCCACCACTTACGGACCTAATCCGCCCCCTATAACATTTATCCTACAATCCGCAGTTGAGGAGTTTGCTAGTTTTTTAGTGTTCAGCAGGACGCCACTCACCGTATTCAAATCAGGAATCAAAAGAATTCCGGTTCTCATTTGAGAAAACAGTTGACGGATTTTGGTGTTAAATGTTTGATGGTAATCGTCTGGCAATAGTCAGATGTAGGGATCGCTAGCCCTAGCAGTCAGTGGAGTGACGAACTCCACAAAACTCGTCCCCGGCAATGGCCGGGGAGGTGGCAATGTATGTCCAGAGTCTCGGCTTAAAGATTGTCATCACCTGCTGACTGCGGTGTTTAGCGACTCCCCGTCCACCTTGTCTGGATACTGAGGGCAGGTAGCCCAAACTCATTAAACGCCGTGTGTGTAACTCATTCCAATCTTACTTTATTGCCACTGGTTCTTACTGGCAGGGAATTGAGGATATTTGTGATTTTAACGTTGTGGAGGTGGCGTATTGCCCACCTGAAAAAGAAGAATCGCTCGGGAGTCGAACGCCCTCACAAAACCGATAAGCAGATTTGAACGAGTTAGAAATTAACCCAGCCCAATACCTAATATGAAAAAAAATCTATTAACAAGCATTCCATTGCTTTGTCTGCTCGGTGGCTTTACCCATGCTCAGGAAGCCAAGTTGCCCGAAAAACCGATGCCCTCAAGGATTGTCGGGGAAATTGCCGATGGAAAGCCCAGCCCACCTGCTCCTCCCAAGAAGCAGCCGAACTTCAAAATTCACTGGAGCAAGTCTCATCAGGTTAACGGGCAGAGTATCACCTTTAACAAAGTAGCGGCATTACCTCCAGCGGATATGGAGCAGAAGTCGGTGGAGCCACTCGGTCAGGCGGAGATTACCCGCAGAGCACGAAAAATCGAGCAGTGGATTGAGAGCGTCAAACAATCGGGCGGCTTCTTTACTGTCTCGGCTACAATCTACGACCATAAAACCACCTATGTCAGATGGTGGAACGGTAAAGAGGAATATGCCTGTTACTCGAATGTCGATTGGAACCATCTTGGAGGGTTTCATGAGTTCGTTGGGCGAGGCAAGCGATTCAGCATGATCCTGTTTTCGGCAAACAGTTCCATAAAACAGATGCGTGAGGATAAAAGAGCAGGCTATCGCAACTCCCTACCTAAAATCCCAAGTCTTCCTAATTTAGCTACCCATGGAGCACGTTACATGGTGATCAAAGGGGATGAAGGCAACGATGATGCAATGGAGTTTATCGAGGCTATTCACGATCTTTATGATGAGAATAAAGCGGCCTTGGTCAAAGCGTGGCAAGAGCGCAAAAAAAACCATGAAATTTATCGGAGGAAGCAGGAAGCTCTTAGGCGGAATCCGAAGCCCAAGCCTCCGTTGGTTATTAACTGGACAATACGGAAAGACGGAGTGGAGCAAGAGGAGAGAAAAAGGAGAAAGTCCGAGGCACCATCAACTAACAGGAAGGAGGTGAAGCCATGATCCCTTCTTTGTTCAAATATGTTTCGCGAGTGAGAACACCAAAGGTGCTTCTCGTTACGGGAATGATGCTGGTCGCTGGATCGTCTGCTGCGCCTCCTCCTTTGAATCCCGGTGAACAATGGGAGATGGTTCTCAACCAGCGTGGAGAGTGGCTGTCGGGTAATTCGATGTACAGACTCGAATGGGATGGACGCGCGAACGAGACGTATTTTGTACAGTTCTCTACTACACTGAATGGTGACTGGATTTATGTTCCCGTAATTGAACAGGGGATGGGAGCCTATCAGTTCGACATGAATAGTTCCAGTTCTCTGGGTTTTTTGAGAATTATTCCAGAAACAGCTTTGAGTGCCACCCCTGAAACGGATGACCATGACGGTGATGGTATTGGATCATTAGAGGAAATCAACTCGTCTCCGCAGACGAGTCCGGTTCGACTGGATACCGACGGTAATGGAATTGATGATGGCGGGCTAACAGATAGGGATGGCGATGGCATACCCACGGCTTATGAATTAGCCAATGGCTTAGACCCTCTTGTAGCCAATAGTGCTACGGATTTGGCTAACTATCTGGCAAGCCTTGCCCAAGATCAATCAACAAACATTGAACTTCATACCCCCACCCATTAAGCCTTATGAAACTATTTTATATTCCCCTATTCTTTGCTTTCAGTTCTTTGATGCTCATGGGGCACCAAAATAATGAGTGCAAGGATGACGAAAAAGAACCCGAAACAGAAGTCACCACTTCGGCCTGTGTATCCGGTAATGTTCGTGCTGACATCGAGGAAGCGGGCGGCGGTGGATATACTCCTCCGGGGGCAAGCAATTATCAAGCTCCCGGTGCAAGAACCGTCAATGGATTTTCGACCAACATTTTTTCAAGCAGTCCCCGAAGCACGATTGTGCCACTAAGAGCAGGAGTTGAATATCGTGTGAAATGGGATGAGATCGGTTCCCCTTCCGTCTCCTCGATTCATGCGAAATTCCGTCCTCGGAATATCCCGGCTGGATACCAGTTTCAGGTCAACAAGGGAGATGGCAATGGCTGGGTAAATCAAACCCGCATGGATCAGTCTGGTGCAGCTTCCTTAAGCAATCTGGACAATGTGATTCACAAATTCCGGCTTCTTCCCCCTGTTAGCCCTGCCGGAGATATAAGTGAGTTGACACTTAGCCAGACCACATTCAAGACACGACCAAACCAAGCTACGAATGGGAGGGGTATTGTAGGAGTAAATGACAATGGGGACAGCCTCCCTGATTACCAGCTACCGGAAGCAAAGTTGACCATCTCGCTGGGAGCAACAGAGCAAAGTGGAAGTGAAATTTCCGCTGGATACCTTGTTTTCAAACGCTCCTTGTGGGTTTCGCCATTGGATGATTTTGACGTAAAACCCATCCTGCTTTCCTATGAAGCACCTGCTGGCATTGACACGGAAGTCATCACAGATGCGAACCAAAACATCCGGCAAATCAAAGCCCCTGAACTTCTTGCCAATGTTGTCACGGTGTCAGGTTCACAATTTGAAGTCAGACTTTATCCGCCATCCCAAATAGGCACTCAACCTTCCCCTGGGCAGCCTTATAGTGTGACAGGCAACCCCACTCGCAAAGTCGTCTTTAAAAAAATCAATATCAGTGGGTATGACCACGGGGTTCGCATGACTGAATTTGAAGGTGGCAGCCAGATTGACCAAGTGGATTTCGGCGGGGAGTATGGCAATAATGGTTTCCAAGTTTTCAAAAGTGTCCGTATTGAAGGAGGGGAACGCACCGAAGTTGAAAACCGCATTCTTTGGTATAGTCTAGGGCAGCAAATAAGCGTTGGAGGATTTACTCATACAGTGACTACGGAGCCACTTTACTATCGTGATGAGACCACCGAGGTTACTAGAGGCGGAACCTTGGTGGGCAAAAGTATCAAGCGTTACCTTTTACACTCAGTTGGCGGTTGGGGTTTTGGTAGTGCTGGAGGTTTTGGTGAACTACTTTACGAAGAAAAGGATTATTCCACGTCTGGCAGTTATGAAGCCACGCAGTATTGGACAAATCTTTACCTGCATGCCACGCTTACTGGAACCAATCAGGCAGCGATTGGAAAGCTCGCTCTGGTGACTTACCCTGATGGTAGCTGGGAACGCTATGTTTATGATGACAACGGAGCCGTCGCGAAAGTTTATCGTCCTTACCTTGATTCACCAGCAACCCCCATGCTAGCAACAGATACAAATTGCCGTTCTGAAAGTTTTGGCAGAATAGCCGATCCTTACGCCTTGCCTGGAGGTCCTGCCCCGCAGGGATTTCTTGATGCGTTGAAAGAACTCCCTGAAACCCGCGAACAAAATATCAATGGCATTCTAGCAGAAAAACAGAGCATTAGTTACAGTTCTGGAACGGTCGGAGGAGAGCCAACTTTAACGCAGACGACCAAGAATTACAGCAATGCGACCACCTTCATCGAGGACAAGGTAGAAACCTACCATCAGACTGCCAGTGAGTCCCTTCGTGGCAAACTTGCCAGCCGAACCTACCCATCGGGAAAGAAAATGACCTATTCTTATGAAAAAGGCACATTCAATGTTTCCACCAGAATCTTTACGCCTCTTGCCAGTGGTAAGGACATGAGGGTGTCGATCACGGAAGGAACGACTGCCAATCCATCTGGCATTGCCAACAAAACAACCAGAGAACAAACCATCCAAAACAGCGATGGCAGAACCTGTCAGCGAACCACTCAAATCTATACCGGAGGAACGACTTATGAATCGGCAACTGTCACGGATTATTTCTATGATAACACAAACCGCCTGATTCGTACGGAACAGGATGGACGCATCATCGAGGAAATTTCCTATAACGGACTCGTCACCACCACAACGGATGCAAGAGGAACCGTGCGGGTGACCACCCTAGATGACCTGGAGAGAACTAGCCTTGTTACAGAAACAGACGCACCGAATACCAGCTACGATTATACTGCTCCTCTTAGCACTGTGATGACACGGGGAGCTTTAACGCAAACTCTGACAGTTGATCTTTTGGGGCGGAGCACCTCACAAACTGGGACAGACGGTGTAACCACCACAACGACTTATCCCAATGGCGGTAGAGATCAGCAAATGACTTATCCAGGCAGCAAAAGCGTCCGCACAGAAAGCTACAAAGACGGAACCCCAAAAAACACCACCAATACCAGTGGAAGCCGGGTCGTTCAACAGTATCATACTCACAACGTCCTCGCGGATGGTAAAAGAGAGCAAACGACCCGCTTATCTACCAGTAGCTCACCACGTTACACCAAAACGCAATCTGACTGGCTAGGGCGGGAAACCCGTTACGAACGTCCAGCACCGTCCAAAAGTGGAGTCGTCACGACGGACATGACCTATCATCCCAATGGTCAAATTGCCTCTGAAACTTATTCCGCCAATCAAAACCTCGCCACTCATTTGCGGGAGTACGATACAATGGGTGATCTTGTTCGGGAAGGCACGGATTTAAACAACAATGGAACACTTGACCTCAATTCCAGCGACCGAATCACCGAGTATGATCGCCATTTTGAGAAGATTGGCAACGAATGGTATCGCGTTGAAGAAACCAAAGTCTATCGCCAGAACAACAATACAACCGCATCCAGTCAGGGCATTTCCAAAACACGCCTTCATGCCAATGCCGATGGACTCAGCCATAAAGCAATCCGCCTAAATCCTGACGGTTTGACAGTCACTACGGAAACAGTAATCAATCGAGCTACCCGTCAAGTTACTGTTACCACAACCCGTAGCGATGCCAGTCAACCCACCATCCGCATATACTCTGGAAATCTGCTTGAGAGCGAAGAAAGCCCGACCGCCCACAGGACTTACCAGTATGACAGTCAGCAACGACTCTGGAAAACTACGGACGAACGCACTGGCACTGTTACAGAAAGGCTCTACAACGCCCAAGGCTTACTGTCATCCGTCAGAGTCGGCAATGACCCTGCGGCGACTTACGATTATTATCCAGCCAATGATTTCCGTGCAGGACTTCTCAAAACAGTCACCAACCCACTCGGAAAGACTACTCACTTTGATTACAATGACAAAGGGCAAACCACCAAAACCTGGGGACAAGCCAGCTACCCGACTTGGAGGGCATACAACAGCTACGGAGAACTCACCACCTTGCGAACCTATCGGGCAGGCACAGGTTGGGAAAATGCCACTTGGCCGACAGGGAACGAAGGCACTGCCGACCTGACCACATGGGATCGGCACGAGGCAACATCTTTATTGAATTTCAAAGAAGATGCCCAGACGCGGCGGGTGACTTACACCTGGAGAGATAACGGACTTGTCCATACCAAGAAAAATTCCCGTAACATCACCGCTACCCATAGCTACACCAACACAGGGCAACTCTCGGACATCACTTACACAGATTCAACACCAAGCGTCAGCCACACCTACACCAGGGACGGACAACCTCACGTCACCACAGACGTTTCAGGAACCCACACCCGTGCTTATACCACAACAGGACTCACAGACACTATCACCTCCGCAGGGTCAGGCACCCACGCCGGGCTTTCCTTCGATTATGATCATCTTCATCAGGGCAAGGTCTCCAAAATAAAAGTCAACAAGGGCGGGAGTGTTCTTTACAATCTTGATTTTACTTATCATCCGGATTCTGCCCGTGTGCATACTCTGACACGGGATGGTCATACCGCGACTTACCACTACCTGAAACAATCCCCCCACATTCAGCAAATCACCCTCAGTTCGGCAGGGAACGCATCCTATATTAATAGTCGTGCTTATGACAGCCATAACAGGCTCATGGCGACCACTTGGAGCCAACATTCCAATAATATCCTCACTCCCAAAGATCATTTTGGCTACGAACACGACGCTTTGAACCGTCGCACCACAAGAACCCAACTTGGAGGCATTGCATGGGATTACGGATACAATGACCGAAACGAAGTCAATCTAGCGGACAAAAAGCAAGGCACTGCTTTCATCTCAGGTCAGCAATACCGCTTCTCCTTCGATAACATCGGCAACCGCACCAGCAAGGAAACAGGAGGAGACGCAAGTGGCAACAACCGCCGAACCACCACTGAAACACCCAACAGCCTGAACCAATACACCAGTCGAACGACTCCCAACAGCATCGACGTTTTGGGGAAAGCTCCTGCGGCAACGGCTGTCACCGTCAATGGTCAGAACACCACCCGTCAGGGCGAACTGTTTCACAGAAATCTCACCGTGAACAATAGCGGCAGTAATGGAATCTGGCAAAACATTACCGCCAGCGGAGGAGGACAAAGCGAAAGTGGACACCGCTACATCCCACCAGCCAACTTCACACCATCTTATGATCTTGATGGCAACCTAACTGACGACGGCGAATGGCTCTACGAGTGGGATGCAGAAAACCGTCTCATCAAAGCCACCAGAACCGCTCGCTCTCAAGCCGCTGGCGCACCCTACCGCCGCATCGAATACCAATACGATGCCCAACACCGTCGCATTAGCCGCAAGGAATACCACAACACAGGAAGCACCGCAAACAGCACCGAACTCTATCTTTATGACGGCTGGAACCGCATCCTCACCCTGAATGCTTCCCAGCAATCCATCCAATCTTTTACTTGGGGAATCGACCTGAGCAATAGTTTTCAAGGTGCAGGTGGTGTCGGTGGGCTTCTTTGGATCGAAGACCATACTTCCGGTGATGTCCACTACGCCGCCAGTGATGGTAACGGGAATATCGCCAACTTATACAATCCCGACACGCAAGAAATCACAGCACGTTACGAGTATAGCCCCTTTGGGGAAACTGTCAGAGCCTACGGGAGCTACGCGGAAACGAACCGTTTTAGATTTTCTTCCAAGTCGGAAGATTCTCTCACCAAAAATCTTTACTACGGTTACCGCTCCTTAAAACCGAGTTGGAGCAAATGGATGTCGAAAGACCCTCTTGGGGAAGAGGGAGGAGTAAATCTGTATGGTTTTGTTGAAAACGAAAGCGTAAATGGGATCGATTATCTAGGGTTGGCTTTGTATGCCTTTGATGGCACATGGAACGATCGCAGAAAAATGAAAAATCCCACTAATGTATGGAAGCTTTGGAGAGTATACAAGGACGCTAAATTTTACTATAAAGGAGTCGGCACTAACTGGCATACCAAGCACATAGGTGGCTTAACGGGTGCAGGTGGTAAAAACAGAATTAGGAAAGCCTACAAAGATCTTGTTAAACAGGTCAAAAAAGGTGATTGCGAAATTGATATTATCGGGTTCAGTCGGGGTGCAGCTCAGGCTCGTGATTTTGCAAATCTCATTCGCAGGAAAGGAGTCAAAATAAAGGGCAAGAAGATCAAGCTGAGAGTTAGGTTTCTGGGGCTATTTGATACAGTGGCTTCTCATGGCATTCCTGGGAACAATATTAATATTGGTTATGATTTGAAGGTGCGAGACCACATTGATTATGTAGCTCATGCTACAGCGAATGATGAAAGAAGGCACTTCTTCCCCTTACATTCGATTCACCCAAGGCGAGGGCAACGAAACACCCTTAAAAGACATGAAAAAGGATTTCCTGGAGCTCATTCCAATGTGGGCGGTGGTTATCCCAACAATGACCTCTCAGATGGTGCTCTATTGTGGATGTGGAAGAAAGGAGTTGCGGCAAAAGCTCCATTTGGACCTTTGCCAGCAGAGCAAAGGGTTATTACTCACGGGAAAAAAGAGCAGGAGGGTGGTCCGCAAGACCCCAAAAGAAGGATTTTTTATCCCTAACAAACCATGAAAACACAAAATATAATAATAAGCCTAGTCATACCATTTGTTTTGGCAAATTGTGGATCAATGAAAGATCGGTATGATGTGATCTCAAAAAATGAAGGTGTTCTTCCGTTAGAAGATGTCTCTATAATTTATGGTGGGATGGACTTTGGGGGGGGGTATTTGTCTCCTGGTCGCAGTGCTACATACTCCTTTGCAGGAGAAGAAGCCCCAATCCCAGAAAGGGCCAAAGCCGTTTGGGTTAGGGTGAAGGACGGGAAAAAATTTGAGAAGGAAGTGGAGGTAAAATCCCAACTTCCCAAAGGTCGATTCAAAGGGGATATAATTTTTCTGTTTAACAATGATGATTTGAGTGTGACTTGGGAGAGAGATTGATTATGTGGCTCATGCTACAGCGAATGACGAAAGAAGGCACTTCTTCCCCTTACATTCGATTCACCCAAGGCGAGGGCAACGAAACACCCTTAAAAGACGAAAAAGGTTTTCTTGGAGCTCATTCCAATGTGGGCGGCGGTTATCCCAACAATGATCTCTCAGATGGTGCTCTATTGTGGTAAGCGTCCTATGAAGCACCTCTAGTCATAAACGTAGTAGGCGTTATGATTATGACGTCTATGACTATGCCGATTGTTCGGCTTTGTCCTTTTCGCGGAGGTGTCTCGCATAGGCTTCGGGAGTGTAGCTGGCGA
>PDWJ01005655.1_pt1 | contig 10142 bp, 7 predicted proteins | sample 1430881 | NCBI WGS metagenome assembly PDWJ01 (sample SAMN01162460, study PRJNA174530) | Oral metagenome, whole genome shotgun sequencing project. | biome: Marine environment; feature: Marine mammal; material: Swab sample of the gingival sulcus; isolation source: swab sample of gingival sulcus...
AATTCCATTAAACTTTGTTTTCATGTTAATATAATTTGAATTAATTAAATGCAAATGTCTTAAACCTGTCAGTAATATCAAAATTTTTTCTTAAAAAAATACCTAATTAGCCTTGGGTTGTTAAGACATTCATAAATCTTTATTTATGATGTTCCAAGGCCTTTAAGGTTGCGTTTAAGGATAAAAATTCCTCTATTCTCAAACAATGATTTAATGACGGCGCGATATTAATAATTTTTAATATATTTTATTGCATTTTCACGTTCTTTTTAACGTTTTTAACATTTATTTATCATTTACCTGTTTTTCAGTGTTTTACAACCAAACAACTATTACAAAAACCTTTAAGAACAAATGTTAAATTTTAAAATATTTCTTAAAATTCATCAAAATAATAACCCAAAACGACATCATTAACCCTAATTTAGGTCTCTAAATTCGAGGAACGAGGTCTAATTCACAACAATTTGTTAATAAAAACAAGCGAAGTTTTCAACATTAGAATCTATAACTTTATTTAAAACAGCCAACAGCAGCGTAACGATAAGTTGCAAAAACACACTGTTCCACTCTTTACTCGGTTAAAGCAATCACAGCTTAAACAGAAGCAAACTAAAAACACAAAGATGAAAAAGTGCATTAATTCCTATTAATATAAATCTGTGTTGAGCGTGTTTAAGTGATCATCCAAACAGCTTGTGCTATTAAACGCTATCAAAATTTATTATCACATAAACAAACGAAACAGTCCCACACTCAGCCCTCTTTTGAATCCACCACAAGCAACTCCTACAAAAAAGAACAAAACACCGGATTGTAAGTTTTAGAAAACAATAGCCAAACATAAACCATTTAACACGCTTATAAAGAACACTTATGATTATATATTCAACCATAAATGTACAACAATATGACACAACATAAATTTAAACAAAAAAGCGTCTATTTTAAAGACGTTTTACGTCTATTTTTTTGACATTCATTCGTATTTTAAAAACACAGAGCATTGTTTATATGTCAGTTAAAATATTTTAACGCGCAAAAGCATCAAGACAAGCTTTATAACACGTCGCATATCCTGTGTAAAAGACAAACATAACCACAATAAGGACAAAACACTCCCATTACCCACCACTCTTTGATGTGAAAACTAAAAAATAACAACCAAAGCATTGAGCAACGCGCTTGTGTTGATAACTTATTTTACGCAATCATAGACGCAAAGCTTTAAAAACCGATAAAAATGCTTATCTTTGCGAGTTATTTTTTTGCATTAAAAATCAATCGATTAAAGTATGAGTGAAGAACAAAAAAAACACAATTATTCGGCAGAGAGCATTCAGGCCTTAGAAGGCATGGAACACGTTCGCAAACGCCCTTCTATGTATATAGGAGACATTGGCGTACGCGGTTTACATCATTTGGTTTATGAAGTGGTTGATAATTCCATAGACGAAGCACTTGCCGGGCATTGTGACAGTATAGATGTTTGGATCAACGAAGACAATTCGATAACAGTCAAAGACAACGGACGTGGAATTCCTGTCGATATTCATAAGAAAGAAGGAGTCTCTGCCCTGGAGGTCGTAATGACTAAAATAGGTGCAGGAGGTAAATTTGATAAAGATTCATACAAGGTTTCCGGTGGTCTGCATGGTGTAGGGGTGTCGGTTGTTAACGCCTTATCAGAGCATTTGACTGCTGTTGTTCACAGAGACGGACGTATATGGCAACAGGAATATGAACGCGGCAAAACACTTTATCCTGTAAAACCTACTGGCGATAGTCAGCATACCGGGACAACTGTAACGTTTAAACCTGACCATGAGATTTTTGTCTCTACCTTAGAATACAACTACGAGACCCTTGCTACACGTATGAGAGAATTGGCTTTTCTCAACAAAGGGTTACGCATCAGCATTACCGATAAAAGACAAAAAGACGAAGAGGGCAACGAATTACATGAGGAGTTTTACAGCGAAGAAGGTTTACCGGAATTCGTAAAATATCTGGAAGGAACCCGCGAACCTTTGATTTCAAAAGTGATTTCAATGGAAGGAGAAAAACAGGGTATTCCCGTAGAAGTAGCCATGACTTACAATACGTCTTACTCTGAAAATCTGCATTCATACGTGAATAATATCAACACCCATGAAGGGGGGACACATTTAGCCGGTTTCAGACGTGGTTTAACCTCAACATTGAAAAAATACGCCGAACAATCAGGCTTCTTGGATAAATTAAAATTTGACGTGTCCGGTGACGACTTTAGAGAAGGTCTGACCGCTATTATTTCTGTCAAAGTTGCCGAACCTCAGTTTGAGGGGCAAACCAAAACAAAATTGGGGAACCGTGAGGTTACATCGGCGGTAAGCCAATCAGTATCGGCAATGTTGGAATCTTACCTGGAAGAAAACCCTGCAGAAGCCAAAGCTATTGTCGAAAAAGTCATACTGGCTGCTACAGCGAGACATGCGGCGCGTAAAGCCCGTGAGATGGTTCAACGCAAGTCTGTCATGTCTATTGGCGGATTGCCCGGAAAACTCAGTGATTGTTCATCTACCGATCCTTATATTTCAGAAATATTCCTTGTAGAGGGAGATTCTGCTGGTGGAACCGCGAAACAAGGACGCGATAGAAACTTTCAGGCCATTCTTCCATTAAGAGGTAAAATCCTCAATGTGGAAAAAGCCATGCAACACAAAGTGTTTGACAATGAGGAAATTAAGAACATCTACACCGCTTTGGGCGTTACCATCGGTACAGAAGAAGATCCTCGCGCACTGAACATCAGCAAGTTGCGTTACCATAAAGTTGTAATTATGACCGATGCCGATGTGGATGGAAGCCATATCGCAACCCTAATCTTGACGTTCTTCTTCCGCTATATGCGTGAATTGATAGAAGAAGGTTATATATACATCGCCACACCGCCCTTGTATTTATTGAAGAAAGGCAGTAAAAGACGTTATGCCTGGAATGAAAAAGAACGCGAAGTAATTACAGAGGAAATGGGTGGTAGTGTCAATATACAACGCTACAAAGGTCTTGGAGAAATGAATGCTGAGCAATTGTGGGATACAACCATGAATCCTGAATTCAGAACATTGCGACAAGTAACCATAGAAAATGGTACTGAAGCTGACAGAGTGTTCTCTATGCTCATGGGAGAAGATGTTCCGCCTCGTAGAGAATTTATTGAGAAAAACGCAATCTATGCTAATATAGACGCCTAATTGACCTTTGTCATAGGTTAATTGAATGCCTCAGCTTAGACTGTAACAGATTTTTTGTTACTTTATCGTGCATAAAGAAGCTTAACTTATGTCAAAAATCAAACCTAAACAGTTAAGACCTGTTGATTTAGTAGTCATTTCTGATGTCCACTTGGGTACTTACGGGTGCAAAGCCAAAGAACTCATCAAATACCTCAGGAGTATTCAACCCAAAGAGGTTATCCTTAACGGTGACATTCTTGACATTTGGCAATTTAATAAGAATTATTGGCCAAAGTCTCATATGAAGGTTGTCAGACACATCTTATCATGGGTTCAAAAAGATATTCCGGTACATTACCTCACCGGTAATCACGATGAAATGTTACGCAAATTTGTGGGATTTAAAATGGGTAGTTTGTCTATTAAAAACAAGTTAGTCTTAGAACTTGATGGTAAACAAGCCTGGTTTTTTCACGGTGACGTCTTTGATGTGACCATGCAACACTCCAAATGGTTGGCTAAACTGGGTGGAATAGGTTATGATATGTTGATACACATCAATAGTTTTGTCAACTTTATCAGCCAAAAGCTGGGTAAAGGACGGATCTCTCTATCCAAAAAGATTAAAAACAAAGTCAAAGGCGCTGTTAAATTTATCAATGACTTTGAAAAAGTTGCTTCAGATATCGCCATTACCAACCAATATGAATATGTCGTTTTAGGTCATATACACCATCCTGAAATCAAGGAATATTCCAATGCCAAAGGTCGAGTGCTCTATCTCAATTCCGGAGATTGGGTTGAGAATATGACCGCGCTGGAATACCACGACAAACAATGGAACATATTCACATATAAAGATAGTGACTTTAAGTCTTACGAAGAGACTAAGGACATTATTGACAAATCCTCACAACAACTCTTTGACGATATGCTTAAAGACTTTAACAGTCTTAAATAATCATAAATTACACGGTTTAAACTTGGATGACCTCAACTAATTTATTGCTTGATTTTAGCCGTAGTTGATGTAGATCTCCTTAATCATACTATCCGACACACACTATCCCAAGCATAGACAGGAAAAGTAAAACTGTATTAGAACTATCAACTGAATGGGCAACCCACAGGTCAAAGAGGTCTAATGATTGCGTTTATTTAACTTATCTATTAACGCTACAAAGGCTTGATGAATGTCTTGTGAAAAACCAAGAGTATCTAACAGCGTTCTTGCGGCATCGGAATAATGATCAATCTCCTGTCTGATTAACTGATCAACACCGTACTTGACATATAAGGCTTTAACCTGAGCAATTTTATCTGCCTCAGACCCTTTAAAATCCTTGGCAGCTTCTAAAAAGGCATTGTCGTCTGCCGAGGCTAATGCTTTAGTTTTAATATATAGCCACGTTTTTTTATCTTCCAGAATATCACCTCCTATTTGTTTACCAAAACTGGCAACATCCCCAAAAGTATCTAGGTAATCATCCTGTAATTGGAAAGCCAACCCCAACTGAAGTCCCATCTTGTAGCAGCTATCCTGCATGTCTGATGAGGCTTTAGCAATAATCGCTCCCATCTTTAAAGCAGCACCTAATAATACTGCTGTTTTTAAACGTATCATCTCCATATAATCATCAATTTCAACATCAGTCATCGTTTCAAAGTCCATATCATACTGTTGACCTTCACAAACCTCTAAAGCTGTTTTACTGAGCACTTGGGTCAGAGCCTTAAATGTGGCAGCATCATAGGATTCTAAATACTGATAAGCCTTAATCATCATCATATCTCCGGATAAAATGGCAGTGTTTTCATCCCATTTTTTATGGACTGTAGGAGCGCCTCTGCGTATATCGGCATTATCCATGATGTCATCGTGCAATAAGGTGAAATTGTGAAATACTTCTACAGCCATAGCCGCCGGTAAGGCACTGTCAACCGCCGCACCCAGACCCTCAGTTGCCATCAAAGTCATCAATGGTCTTAAGCGCTTCCCCCCCAAGCCCAATATATATCGCATGGGTTCATAGAGATTTACAGGGTCAGATTGAGGAATATTGACTGCGAGATACTCGCTTAACAAACTAGTAAAAGGCTTTAAACTCATAGTAAAATTAGATTTGGCGTAAAGTTAATTAATTTGATAAAACCTCCTGCCTGAATCAATGGGGTTTATAACCTGAATTATCCTACGGAATAAAAACAGAGCACTATCTATCGTGAGCAAAATCCTTAAAAACACACAATGAACCGCTTGTTCTGCAAACAGGAGACTGGGTTTGTTAAGGTGTTTCCGGTGATGCTTTAAAAATGTTCATTTCCTCATTATATACAGGGCTGTCTATATTCAAGAAATTTAAAACACTGTGAAAAACATGGTGTTGAGACAATTCTTTGTTAGGTTTCAAGGTCGTTGAATGACCAGAAACCCAAACAATAAAGGGAATTTCATACTGTTCTTTAGGAGCAAAACTCATAGGCACACCGTGCATATAGAGATTGTTTTCACCCAAAGACTCCCCGTGGTCTGACACAAACAACATCGAAGTCTTGTAACCATCCAATTGTTTTAAAACTTCTATGACTTTATGCAGCAGATAATCAGTATAAACTATCGTATTGTCATAGGCGTTGATGAGTTCTTCCTGCGAGCAATTGCCCAGTTCAACACTATTACACACCGGTTTGAATTTTTCAAATTCCGGAGGATATTTTTTGCTGTATGTAGGCCCGTGACTTGTACTGGTATGTAATACGACCAAAATCTTATGTTTGTTACTGGCTGTGATTTGATCTTTTAAACCATTCAACAGTACTTCGTCATAATCACAATTTAAGTCTTTACAATCTGTTTTTAAAAACTCCTTGTTCTGATAGGTGTCTATATGAACCGGTGGCTCACCCCAGTTAGTGGTTCTCCAGATAACTTCAACGCCGTTTCTAAAGAGGTAATTAGGGAGAATTTCATATAATGTACCTGTATTTTTATGATCTAATATCGCTTTGACCCCGGCAGTCGTATAAGTCGCATTGGATTTAGCATAGAAATGGAACACATTCGGGGTTTTGGACAATAGTGGATTTGTGTTTTTTTCATAGCCATACAATGAAAAATTCTCACTTCTGGCCGATTCCCCTATAACCAGGATTACAACAGACTTCTCCTCATCTTTAATACTTGCATCGGGTAAAAGTATTTCTTTTTTATTTTTTTTGAAGTCGTGGATATAATAGCGGGCAGTATTTACCGTATAAGACCAAGGCATGGCCAAACCTCCCAATGATTTTGAGTTTTTGTCTATCCATAACCAATTAGTGGCATTAGCAAACACCAAAAACGCTATAAATCCCAGTGTAAGCAGCATTGTAAGCAGAAACTTCTTTAATGGAACTTTAGTAAACTGTGCTCTGAAAATATAAATAGCAGGTAGTACTCCAAACAGAACAAGGTACAGAATCAACTTCATTGAAAAAAAGCTACTGGCTTCTTCATAATTGGTGTTCAGAATATTCCCAACCATGCTTTCATCTATTATCACCCCATAAGTATTCACAAAATAAACCGCAATGGCATTAGCAATAAAGAACACAATCAGTAAAAATTTTCCCAAATAACGAGAGAGGTAAAGTATGAGGTAAAAGACAAAAGCGTTAAGCACCAGCATTAAAATTATCAAACTAATAATCAGTATAATACCGTTAAAACTCTTATAGTCCAGATGATTGAATACATATTTGAAAAAAGGATAATGAAAGAATAAGAAGTTAAGCAAACTCATCAACCCGGCAAAGTACATGAGTTTTATTTTATTTTTTAACATATGCATAAGTTATCTTATATAATGAAACGGCTAAACTAATTATTGCCATATAAAAAATTACTAAATTTTCATTAACAATTTTTTTTACCAGTAAAAATCCGCCCGCAAGCAATACAAGCACTAAAAACGGATAATACTTCTTATTACTGATAAACGGCCATAGCTTGTATCTTCTACTGACAAAGATCCCGATAAGTCCTGATATATATCCTATAAGAGCTCCTATGGTTACATCCAACGGATAATGAGCGCCTACCCCTACTCTGGTAGATACAAGTATCAACCCCAAACATACCAACAACAGATACCATACTATTCTAGTGGTTAACTTTGTGGGCATAAACGCAAACATGAGTACAGTCAGGGTGGTAAACACCGTCATTGAATGTCCCGATGGTAAACTGGTATGCCCGGTCAATGTTTTTCCAATGATAATAAAATCATCATGGTTAAACACAGCTGCCGGTCTCGGTACGGCAAACAGTCTTTTTAAGATACTTGAAAAAACAAGAGACGTCAAAGAAGCTGTAATTAAAGCCTCCCAAATCCTAGGCGCATAGACGATAAATATACTTATTAATGACAAAAAAATAAGTGCATCGCCAAATTGGGTAAGGTTATTTTCAATACCCGGAAATTGTCCCAGTAAATGATTGATAGAAAAAAAACTGTCTTTCTGAATAGCTATATAGTTTTCAACAGATAGTGAACCTTTGGAAAAAATAAAGCCAACAATAGTCATCAAGAATAAAACCGGCAAAACAAATATCAGCGGTTTAACCTTTGAATATTTATATATAACATTTGCGTTCATTAAACTTTTAGCTCTAAAGATTTTATAACAACAACTTGTACAATTTACCGTTACAGTGTTGACAACGACTAATAAAATAGCGTGCAAAGTTAAGGGAAAAGTTGTATATAGTCATGCTATCCCGAATCAGTATAAAAAGACGGCTAACAAACAGGAACAATACAACCGCAAAAACATCCGGTACAGCACTCTGAAAAGCCACAATCATACTTATTATTAAAATTGTACAAAAGTCTCTTACCAAACTGCAAAACAGGCTTAAAATCAGTAAATAATCACTTAGCTTTCCGGGACATCTGTTAAAACTTTATTAATTAGCGTAAAAACTTTAAAAACTTTTATTGTTTCTAAAGTTTCCATGCGTATATTTGCACTCGGTTTTGTCACCTCAAAAGACGTTTACTATGCAGGACAAAATACTACAAACTGCCAGCGAATTATTTCTCAACTTCGGGGTCAAAAGTGTTACCATGGATGATTTGGCCACGCATTTGGGCATTTCAAAAAAAACGATTTATGAATATTATGGCAATAAAGAGGCATTAGTCAGAGCAACGGCCGATTTTATGTTTACGCATATCTCAGCCGAAATCGACACTTTGATTGCCGATGAAAATAGTAACAACCCCATAAAAACCCTCTTTGAAAGTCTTTTGATTTTTAATGAACACTTCAAAGAAAACCATGCGCCTAAATACCAATTGAAAAAATACTTTCCTAAAGTTTACGAGGAGATTTACAAAAGAAAGTTTGAGTTGATTACCAACGCCATCAAAAAAAACCTTAAACAAGGGATTGCACAAGGTTATTATAGAGAAGACATCCATCAGGATATTATTGCCAGGTTTTATTATGCCGGCATGAGTGCCATAAAAGATTACGACATTTTCTCTTCTGAAGCCTATAAACCTGCCCAAATAATGACTACATATACTATTTATCACATTAGAGCGATTGCTACCCCTAAGGGTTTGAATACTCTGGAAAAATATTTATCTGAACATGAACTATAAGATCATCATACTACTGGCGTTTTTAATGCCTTTCACGATAATGGCTCAAGGTCAAAGGAACTTTAGTCTGGAAGAAGCTATAGACTATGCCCAACAGAACAGCTATGCTATTCGCAATGCCGAAGATGATATTGCCATTGCCAAGAAACGGGTGTGGGAAACAACGACTATAGGTTTACCGCAAATCAACGCAGAAACAGATTACCGGAACTTTTTAAAACAACCGGTACAGCTTATTCCCGCTGAATTTTTTGGGGGGCAACCCGGAGAGTTTGCAGAAGTTTCATTCGGTACTAAACAAAACGTCAGTGCTTCCGCCACCCTGACACAATTGATTTTTGACGGATCTTATATCATAGGCTTACAATCGTCTAAGGTTTTTCTTAAAATCAGTGAAATAGCCAAAAGCAAAACAAGAATTGCCGTCAAAGAAGGGGTTATCAATGCCTATGCCGGTGTTCTTATGGCACGTGAAGGGATCAAAATCCTCAACAAAAACAAAGACAATGTGTCTAAAAACTTAGCCCAAACCCGTGAAATCGTTAAAAACGGTTTTGGAGAAGAACAAAGTGTAGAACAACTGGCACTGACCTTAAATACCATCGTCAATCAATTGAAAACCATGGAGCGCCAGGAACAATACACCCTGAACATGCTCAAATACGCCATGGGAATCCCTATCAGCGAAAACATAGCATTAACAGACACATTGGAGGCTCTTGCCAACACCTACAATACATCTTTACTACCGGATAACAGCTTTGACTTGTACAATCACATTGATTATATCATGACCATTAATAATCTCAACGCCAAAGAACTTCTGGTAAAATTTGAACAAAGTAAGGCTTTACCTTCACTAGCGACTTTTTTAAACTACGGTATAACAGCCAATAGTGAAACTTTTACGTTTCTGGACAAAGACCAGAGATGGCTGGACAGTTCCGTATTTGGGGTTAAACTCAAGGTTCCTGTTTTCAGCAGTTTAAAACGTTGGGCAAAAGTGCAACAAGCCAAAATAGACTTAGAAAAATCAAAACGCAAACAGCTTGAAACAGCCGAAAAACTCAACCTGGCTTATCAAACCGCTAAACTCAACTATGAGAGTGCAATAGACACGTATCGCAATGCTCAAGAAGCCCTTAAACTTGCAGAAAGTATAGAACGCAAAGAGAGCATCAAGTTTTACGAAGGAATTTCAGGTAGTTTTGACTGGAGTAATGCTCAAAACCAATTGTACAGCAAACAACAAGCCTATTTACAATCTATATTT
>PDWJ01008020.1_pt1 | contig 10142 bp, 4 predicted proteins | sample 1430881 | NCBI WGS metagenome assembly PDWJ01 (sample SAMN01162460, study PRJNA174530) | Oral metagenome, whole genome shotgun sequencing project. | biome: Marine environment; feature: Marine mammal; material: Swab sample of the gingival sulcus; isolation source: swab sample of gingival sulcus...
GCTCGACGTCGACGTCGACGCGCCCGACACCGCCACGCCCGACGTCGAGGCGCCGGACACCGCCGCGCCCGACACGGCGAGCCCGGATGCGGCGGCGGACGCCACGGGCCAGGGCGACGCCATCGCCACCGACACCGGCGGCGGCGACTCCGTTGGGCCCGCCTGCCCCGGCGGCTTCGGCTGCGCCTGCGCCGGCGGCGATGGGTGCGACTCCGAGCTCTGCGTCGAGGGCCCCGACGGCTTCATCTGCTCCCGCACCTGCATCGCGAGCTGCCCCGACGGCTTCGAGTGCCTGACCATCTCATCGTCCGGCGGCGATCCCATCAGCGCCTGTATCCCCCAGCACGTGCGTTTGTGCCGCCCCTGCCGGGACCACGACGACTGCCAGGTCGACGGCGATCCGCTGCCGGCCTTCTGTCTGCCCGCCCCCGACCCGGCCGACGGCAGCTTCTGTGGCAGCTCCTGCGCCGCCAACCCCTGCCCCACGGGCTACGCCTGCCAGGATGTGCCCATCGCCGGCGGGACCACCGCGCGCCAGTGCGTCCCCGCGGGCGGCGCCACCTGCGCCTGCCGCGACAGCTGGTCGGCCCTGGGGCTCGTGACGACCTGCCTGGTCGAAAACGATCTGGGCGCCTGTGAGGGCGTGCGCGGCTGCGGCGCCGACGGGCTCAGCGCCTGCGAGGGGCCCGCGGCCGCGGCCGAGGTCTGCAACCTGCTCGACGACGACTGCGACGGCGACACCGACGAGCTCGACCCCGTGGCCTGCGAGACGACCAACGCCTTTGGGGCCTGCCACGGTCTGCTCGTCTGCGGCGCCAACAGCGCCGTCGCCTGCGACGCCCCCGAGCCCGCCCCCGAGGCCTGCAACGGCCTCGATGACGACTGTGACGGCGAGGTCGACGAGGGCGGCTGCGACGACGGGCTCGCCTGCACCGAGGACACCTGCGCGTCCGAGCCCGCCGCCTGCAGCCACGTCGTCGCCGAGGGCTTCTGCGTCATCGACGGCGCCTGCCACGCCGCGGGCGCCATCTCCGCCGATGACGCCTGCGCCGTCTGCCGCCCCGAGCTCGACGTGCGCGGCTGGAGCGTCGCTGCCGACGTGTGCAGCATCGACGGCCTCTGCTACGCCGACGGCGCGACTCACCCGGGCTCGCCCTGCGAGGTCTGCCGCGCCGACGTCGACGCTACCGCCTGGACGTTCCTCGGCGAGGGCGCCAAGTGCGACGACGGCGACCCCTGCACCTACGACGAGATCTGCGACGCCGAGGGGCGCTGCTCCGGCCCCGAGACCGACAACCGCTGCGCCGACCCCCACGCCTGCACCCTCGACGTCTGCAACGGCGACGGCACCTGCAGCCACCCGCCCCTGCCCGGGACGTGCTTTGTGGGCGGCGCCTGCTGGAATGAGGGCCAGCCCCGGCCCGATAGCCCCTGCCAGATCTGCCTGCCCACCGCTGCGGCCGAGGCCTGGTCCCCGGCGTCCTCGAGCGCGCCTTGCGACGACGACGACGTCTGCACCGAGGGCGACCACTGTGACGGCGCGGGCGCCTGCGTCGGCGCCGCCCTCGGCTGCGAGGACGGCCTCGACTGCACCGTCGACGGCTGCGATCCGGACGGCGGCTGCTTTAACCTGCCCGTCGACGCCTGCGTCATCGAGGGGGCCTGCGTCGAGGCCCTCGCCACCCGCGGCCCAGGCGAGCCCTGTGTCCGCTGTGACCCCGGCGTGGACGCCTATGGCTGGTCCGTCGCGCCCGCGAGCTGCTTCATCGACGGGGCCTGCGTGGCGGCCCACACCACCGACCCCGCCAACGACTGCCAGCGCTGCCTGCCCGCCGAGCGCCAAGACGGCTGGAGCCCCCTCAGCGGCGGCGCCTGTGCCGTCCCCGGCGCCTGCCTCGTCGGAGGCCAGTGCGCCGGCGGCGTCTGCGTCGACGGCGTGGACGCCTGCGACGACGGGCGCAGCTGCACCGTCGGCGCCTGCAACGGCGACGGCACCTGCACCCCCTCCATCGTCCCCGGCAGCTGCTTCATCGACGGGGCCTGCTACGACGACGGCGTCGCCGATCCCGAGGACGCCTGTCGGATCTGCGCCGCCGCCGCCGCCGACGACGCCTGGTCCCCCAACCCCGCGACCTGCGTCATCGACGGCCACTGCCGCGCCAGCGGCGAGCGCCACCCGGCCGAGCCCTGCCTGATGTGCGACCCGAGCCTCGACCCCACCGGCTGGTCCCCGGCCGCCGCCGGCGACGCCTGCGATGACGGCGATGCCTGCTCCGATGACGACCGCTGCGACGGCCAGGGCCGGTGCGTGGGCGACACCAGCTGCGACGACGGGCTCGCGTGCACGACCGACCTGTGCGCCGTCGGCGGCTGCATGAACCTCACCGCGGCCGACGCCTGCGTCATCGACGGCGCCTGCCGGGCGGCCGGGGAAGACCCGGGCGACGCCTGCCGGACCTGCCAGCCGGCCGTCTCCCAGACCGGCTGGACGCCGGCGCCCACGAGCGTCGCCTGCGACGACGGCAGCCCCTGCTCGGACGACGACCACTGCAACGGCGCCGGCGCCTGCGTGGGCGATGTCAGCTGCAACGACGGGCTCTTCTGCACCAACGACGCCTGCACGGCCCAGGGCTGCGCCCACGTGACCGATCTGGCCTGGTGCGTCATCGACGGGACCTGCCGCGCCGAGGGCGACGCGGTCGCCGGCGGCTGCCAGGTGTGCGATCCCGACAGCGACCAGGGGGCCTGGACCGCCCTCGAGGGCGGCGCCGCCTGCGACGATGGCAGCCCCTGCAGCGTCGGCGAGGCCTGCGACGGTCAGGGCGCCTGCGTGGGCGACACGGGCTGCGACGACGGCGTCATCTGCACCGTCGACAGCTGCGACCCCGTCGCGGGCTGCGGACACGACGTCGTGGACGGCTGGTGCCTCATCGGAGGGCGCTGCTATGACGACAGCGCGACCACCGCCAACGGCTGCGCCGGCTGCGCCCCCGCCGCCAGCCAGACCAGCTGGACGCCGGCGCCCGCGGGCCTCAGCTGCGACACCGGCGACCCCTGCAGCCGCGACGCCACCTGCGACGGCGCCGGCCAGTGTATCGGTGACGGCTCCTGCGACGACGGTGACCCCTGCACCATCGATCAGTGCACGCCCAGCGGCTGCGACCACAGCCAGATCGCCTCGGACCGGTGCGTCATCGACGGCGTCTGCTACGGCGCCGGTCCTCACGTCGACAACCCCTGCCTCGCCTGCATCCCCAGCGTCGACCAGACGGCCTGGACCCCGCGCTCGGCCGCGACGACCTGCAACGACGCCGACCCCTGCTCCAGCGACGACCATTGCGACGGCGCCGGCCACTGCGTGGGAGACACCTCCTGCGCTGACGGCGTCGCCTGCACCGACGACGTCTGCACGGCAGCCGGCTGCCTGAACCCGGTCTCCGCCGGCGCCTGCTACATCGGCGGGGTCTGCCGCGAGGCGGGCGCGGACCCCGGCAACGACTGCCGCCTGTGCGATCCGAGCGCCTCGAACACCGAGTGGACCATGGCGCCGGTGACGGCGGCCTGTGACGACCTCAGCCCTTGCTCCAGCGATGACCACTGCGACGGCATGGGGCGGTGCGTAGGGGACACCGGCTGCGACGACGGGCGCGCCTGCACCGTCGACCGCTGCACCGCCAGCGGCTGCGACCACGCCGAGATCGCCGACGGCTGGTGCCGCATCGGCGGCGCCTGCGTCGCCGCCGGGCCCGACCCGGACAACCCCTGCCTGGTCTGCAACCCCGCCGCCTCGGCCACCGCCTGGACGCCCGCCAGCGCCGCCACCGCGTGCAGCGACGGCAGCCCCTGCTCGACGGACGACCACTGCGACGGCGCCGGCAAATGCATCGGCGACACCTCGTGCGCCGACAGCCTCAGCTGCACGGTGGATGTCTGCACCTTCGGCGGCTGCGACAACAGCCAGGTGGCCGCCGGGCGCTGCCTCATCGACGGTCGCTGCGTCAACGCCGGGCCCAACCCGGACAACCCCTGCCTGGTCTGCAACCCCGATCGGGACCCGCGCGCCTGGTCGCCGGCCTCCGTCGCCACCAGCTGCGACGACGGCAGCCCCTGCTCGACGGATGACCACTGCGATGGCCAGGGCGCCTGCGTGGGCGACACCTCGTGTGACGACGGCGTCGTCTGCACCCGCGATCGCTGCATGGCCAGCGGGTGCGACAACAGCGGCCTCGTCAGCGGTTGGTGCCGCATCGGCGGCGCCTGCGTCTCCAACGGCGCCACCAACGCCTCCAACACCTGCGAGCGCTGTGACTCCCTCGTCTCCACCACCAGCTGGACCCCCGAGCCTTCGAGCAAGGCGTGCGACGACAACAGCGGCTGCAGCCCCACTTCGTCCTGCGACGGGGCGGGCCAGTGCGTCGGCGACACCTCCTGCAGCGATGGGCTGAGCTGCACCGACGACGTCTGCTGGTTCGACCTCTACTGCATCAACCCCGTCGCCACGGGCTGCCTCATCGACGGCGTCTGCCGCGCCAGCGGCGCCACCCAGCCCGGCAACGTCTGCTACGACTGCGACCCCGGCGCCGAGGGCGGCGCCACCGGCTGGTCCCTCAACGACGGCGCGGCCTGCACCGACGATAGCGGCGCCTGCACCACCAACGACCACTGCAGCGGCGGCCAATGCGTGGGCACCTACGTCACCGACTCCCGCGAGGAGAACGACGTCTCCTCGGCCGCCTGGTACCTGGGCTCCAGGAAAGACAACATGGACTGGCCCGTCAGCTTCAGCGCCAACCTCTATGGGCCGGGTGATGAAGACTGGTTCCGCTACGACATCGAGGACGTCTGGACCGGCTACGCACGACCCCGGGTTCGGATGTCCAACATCCCGGCGGGCCAAGACTACGATCTGTGCATCTACCTGCGCTGCACCGAGAGCAGCCAGGCCATCCCGACGTCCGTCGACTGCCCCAGCGCGACCTCGTCCCACACGGCCTACATCGGCGGCCTGTCGCTGCCCGGCTGTTGCAGCAGGCAGGCCGGCACCGCCACCGAGGACATCGACTTCGGCAACGGCGGGGGCTACGAGTGCGCGGGCAGCGACGACGACTACCGCGCCTGGGTCAGAGCCTACCGCTACAGCGGCTCCGGCTGGACCTGCAGCAGCTACTCCCTCGAGTGGGGTGACGACTAGGGGGGGCCGCCACAGCTGGGGTGGAGCTGGCGGCTGCGCCTCGCCAAACGTCGGGGCAAGGCGCCTCGGCGCGGCCTGCGAGCCTCGGCGGTCTGCCGGACGAGGTGGTTCCGCGGAGGTGGGGCGGGGCCGGTCGACGTTCAGGGGGGCGCCGGGCCTTGGTGTGAGCCCGGGCCGACAAGCTCGGGGCAGACCGCCGTGAGGATCCGATGGGCCTGGGGGGGCACCTCGACGAAGCTCAGGTCCACGCCGGCGTCGCCGACATGGCCCGACAGGCTCTCGAGGGCCAGGGCGCCGCTGTAGTCGATGCGCCCCAGGCCGCCGAGGTCGACGACGACGCTCTTGCAGGCGGGGTGCTTGGCGAGCTCGTCGAGGATTCGCTGCTGGAGGGCCTCAGCCGAGGGGAACCAGAGGACGCCGTGGGGGCGCACGCGCAGGCGCTCCGCGTCGGCGCAGAAGTCGGCCTGGAGCCCCACCCGCATCTCGCGCCAGGCGTGGACCGCGATGGACAGGCCGATGCCGACCAGGATGGCGCGCTCGACCCGCGGAGCGAGGGCGAGGGTCAGGGCCATGGTCGTCAGCGCGATCGCGGCCTGGGGGTAGGAGCGGCGGACGAGGTCGACGAGCTCGCGCAGCTTCAGCAGGCTCAGGATCGAGGCGATGATGATGGCGCCGAGGACGGGCTTGGGCAGGGGCGAGAGCACCCCCGCGAAGGGCAGGAAGGCCAGCACCACCGCGCCCGTGAAGGCGCCCGCCAGCGGGGTCTTGGCGCCGGCGAAGCGGCTGAGGGCCGAGCGCGAGAACGAGCCGCCGACGGGGAAGCCGCCGACGGCGCCGCTGGCCAGGTTGGCCACGCCCTGGCTGATGAACTCGCGGTTGGCGTCCCAGGTGGTCCGATCCGCCACGGCGAAGGCGCGCGCGATGGCCGTGGGCTCGGCGAAGCCGACGATGGCGATGACGAGGCCCGGCACCAGCAGGTCGCCGACCTGATCCCAGGGCAGGTCGAGGTGGAGGCTCACGAACCCCTCGGGGACGGCGCCGAGGTCCGCGCCCGAGTAGCCGCCGAATGTGGCGTAGAGCAGGCCCGCGACCGCGGCGACCAAGACCCCCGGGAAGAGCTTGTGAACGCGCTTGCCGACGAGCACGACGGCGAAGGTGATGGCCGCGACGACGAGGGACTCGAGGTGCCACAGGTCGGGGGCGGCGAGGGCGCGGCCGGCGCTGGCGAGGACGCCTGCGCCCTTGGGCAGGCCGAGGACCGTGGGGATCTGAGAGGCGAAGATGAGGATCGCCGCGCCCACGGTGAAGCCGAGCAGGACCGGCGGCGACAGGAAGAAGGCCAGGGGACCGGCGCGCAGCAGCCCGAAGACGGTGCGGAAGCCGCCCACCAGCAGGGCCAACAGACCCGCGAGGGCGATGTACTCGGGGCCGCTCTGGGCGGCGAGGGGGCCGAGGGCGCCGAAGGTCAACAGGCTCGTGACCGCCGTGGGGCCCGTCTGCAGGTAGGGCGACGAGGCGAAGAAGGCGGCGAGGACCGGCGCCAGGGCCGAGGCGTACAGCCCCGCGTAGGCCGGCATGCCGGCGAGCTCGGCGTAGGCGAGGCTCTGAGGGATGAGCACCAGCGCGACGCTGGTGCCGGCGACCAGATTCGGGATGACATGCTGGGGGCGAGCCACGGCGAACCTTCCAAGGGGCAAGCCGAGCCGACCATAGAGGATGGCCGGCCCGGTCGCTACTGTTCCTGCCCCGCGGGCGCTACAGCGCGTCGGCGGTGACCTCGGCCCAGAACAGGCCGCGGAAGTCGCCAGGCTGGTAGCCGCGGGCCTTGTCGTTCGGATAGAGCTCGGCCAACTTGGCCTCGAGCTCGGGGGCGATGGTCGCGCCGTGGCAGGTGGTGCAGACGCCCTTGACGAAGATCGGCTCCACGTAGCCGTACCCGCCGTCGGCGAGCTCGACGAGCTGCGAGGGCCCAGCGTCGCCCCGGCCGGTGCCGGCGTACTTGGCCAACAGCGGCTTCATCCACGCCTTGGCGGCGTTGCCAGGGGCACGCGGCTTGTCGCTGACCCGGCCGACGGTGACGCCGCCCTTGCTGGCGGCCTTGGCGATGGCCGGGGCCTGGTCGCGGCAGACCGACAAGGCGGCGACCGGGCCTCCCTCGCGGAGCGAGGTCTGGAGCGCTGCCTGGAGCCCCTTCTTGAGCTGCGTCAGCGGCGGGCCGACCTTTGCCCTCACGGCGGCGTCCTTGGGGGTGGCCGGGGCCGGCTTGGCCTCGGCGTCGTGGGCCGGCTTGGCCTCGGCGGCCTTGGGCTCGGCCGGCTTGGGCCCGGTGGCCGGGGTGTCCTTGGCCTTGTCACCGCAGGCGGCGAGGCCTGCGATCAGGGTGAGGCCCATGAGGGCCAGGGTGAGTCGTCGGGTCGGGGCTGTGGTCATCGGGGCTACTCCCAATCGTTGATGGCGCCGAAGTCGGAGATGCGCGTGAAGCCGGCTTGGCCAAGGATCCGCTTTGCGATACTGGACCGTCGGCCGGAACGACAATAGAGCACGAGGGCCCGGTCGCGCGCGCCTCCGACGGCGCGGTCGACGGCCTCGACGCCGCGCTGGATGTCCTGCAGCGAGATGTTGACCGCGCCGTCGATGTGGCGGGTGCGGTACTCGGCGGGGGTGCGGACGTCGATGAGGAGCCGCGGCGTCCCGGTCGCGCTTGCAGGCGGTGAGGCTCGCCAGCGCCGCGAGGGTGACGGTGAAGGCGAGCAGGCCGCGCAGCGCCCTCACGACGTGGCCTCGGCTTGCCGCTGGGCGGCCGGGGGCTCGACCCGCGCCTTGGCCGCGGCCGCCCGGCGGCTGAGCGCCGCGTCGACGACGTTGAACAGCAGCATGCCGGCGACCATCGCGACCATGAAGACCGCGATCTTGCTGGTGCCGGTGGCGTTGGCGGCGATCGCCGGGCCGGGGCAGAAGCCGGCCAGCCCCCAGCCGACGCCGAACAGCGCCGCGCCCCCGACCAGGCGCGGCGTGATGTCGCGGCGGGTGGGCAGCTGGAACCTCGGAGCCAACAAGGGGTGCTCGCGCTTGCGCAAGAGCAGGTGGAGGCCGGGCATGTAGACGAGGATCGCGCCGAGCATGACGAACATCAGGCTCGGATCCCAGTCGCCGGCGAGGTTCAGGAAGCCGACGACCTTGCCCGGCTGGGTCATCCCGGCGACGCCGAGGCCGACCGCGAACAGGGTGCCGACGAGGAAAGCGACGAGGAGCTGCATGGGGGTCCTGCGGGGCTCTGATGGGTGCTTGGGTGGGGCGGTGAGTCCGATCAGTGCGCGACGATCGCGGTGACGATGCCGGTCGCCATGAAGACGCCCGTCGCGACGAAGGAGCGCGGCCCGAGGCGGCTGATGCCGCAGATGCCGTGGCCGCTGGTGCAGCCGCCGCCGAGGCGGGTGCCGAAGCCGACGAGCAGGCCGGCGCCGGCGACGAGCAGCAGCTCTTGGTCGATCACGTCGACGAAGGCCTCGGGGTGCACGAGGGTCACCAACAGGCCGCCGGCGAAGAGGCCGCCGATGAAGGCCCAGCGCCACCACTGGGGGACGCCGCGCTGCAGGGCGCCGCCGAGGATGCCGCTGATGCCGCTGATGCGCCCGTTGAAGACCACCAGCGACAGGGCCGCGACGCCGATGAGGGCGCCGCCGAGGAGGGCGAGGAGGATGGACTCGGTCATGTGGTCACCAGGGAGCTGGGGCTGAGGTTCATGTCGGAGGTGGTCGCAGAGTTCTGCCTCGGGGCGGCGCCTTGGTCACGGTTGGGGATCGCGGCGGCGGCGGCGCAGGTCCTCGATCGCCGTGTCGCTGGAGCTGAGCGGCGAGGGCCCGGTCGATGCGAACCGGACCGTCAGCGGTGAGGCCGGCGAGCGCCGCCGCATCCGCGACGCCCTCGACTGCAGCGGCGGCCGCAAGGGTGAGGTCGCCGAGATCCCGCGGATGAGCCGCGCCACCCTGCGGCGCAGGACGCGCCAGCTGAGGCTGGCCTCGTCGCCCCGCCTCCGATCGTATCGTCGCCTCATGGTCGCCAACCCCCGACAGCGCCTGGGGACGGGCGAGCTCCTCTGCCCGGACAGCGACGGGCAGCCGCAGGCCGACAACACCAAGCAGCGGCAGCCCGCTATCGTTGAAGCGCCCTCATCAGGCCCGACGCGCCAAGCCCGTCGTCGGGATCGAGGGCCAACAGGCGCGCCAGCGGTGCCGCGGCGTCTCGCTCGCGGCCGAGTCGGCGCAGCGCCCGAGCGCAGCCGTACAGGCAAGCGAGGTAGGCGTGGTTGTCGGCCTCGGACCAGGGGAGCTCGCCTGCGCCCTCGGCGGGGACGGATAGATCGCCGATAGCCGCGCCCACGGCGTAGTGAGCCAGGGCGTCGGCGACCCGGTCGGCGCCTAGCGCGATGTCGCCCAGGATCGCGTGGGCGTCCAGGCGCCTCAGATCCTCGTCGAGGGCCGCGTGGGCCAGGGCGATGGCGCCCTCGGGGTCGCCGAACTCGGCCAACCGGGCGGCCTCCTCGAGGGCGTCGGCCGGCGCCAGGGGCGCGAGCCTCACCCGCCGCGGCGGCCCCGGAGCCAGCTCGACGAGCCCGAGGGGCTCGAGCCCCAGGGCCTCGGCGTCGACGGCCGTGTCGATCACCTCGCCCTCGAGCCGCCCCGCCGCGACGCGCGCCTTCACCGTGACCACGGTCCCAGGCGCGAGGGCCACCCGGTCCGCCGGCCGATAGGCGACCAGGCTCCCATCGTCGACCCGGCGGCAGCGCGCCGCCCGCGGCCCGACGCCGAGCACCGCGAGGGCAACCGGCCCGCCGGCGGCGATCCGAGCCGAGGGCTCCCGGCCCGAGCCAGGGGCGGGCGGCCTCATCGCGGCCGGCGCCCGGCGCCCTTTGATCCACTCGCCGTAGGCCGCCACCAGGGCCGCGCCGGGC
>PDWJ01005656.1_pt1 | contig 10141 bp, 18 predicted proteins | sample 1430881 | NCBI WGS metagenome assembly PDWJ01 (sample SAMN01162460, study PRJNA174530) | Oral metagenome, whole genome shotgun sequencing project. | biome: Marine environment; feature: Marine mammal; material: Swab sample of the gingival sulcus; isolation source: swab sample of gingival sulcus...
GATATACCCTTTATCTTCTAAAATTTTAGTAATTTCTTTTTTCATTTTTGAACTAGGAATTTCCACAACTTTGTGTCCAGCACTTTGTGCGTTTCTAATTCTAGTCAAATAATCAGCTATTGGATCTGTATACATTTTTTAATTGCTTTAATAAGTTATTACCAACTTGCTTTTGTTACACCTGGGATTTGTCCAGATAAAGCCATTTCTCTAAATGTAACCCTAGAAATACCAAATTGTCTCATATAACCTCTTGGTCTACCAGTTAAATTACATCTGTTATGTACTCTAATTTTCATAGAGTTTCTAGGTAACTTTTGCAAAGCCATCATTGCATCCCAATCACCTTCACTTGCAGCTTTTTTTAACTCTGCTCTTTTTTCAGCGTATTTATCAGCCATTGCTATTCTTTTACGCTCTCTAGCTTTCATTGATTCTTTAGCCATAGTACTATTTTTTTACAAATGGAAAACCAAACTCATCAAAAAGAGCTTTTGCTTCTTCATCTGAATCAGTTGAAGTTACAAAAGTGATATCCATCCCGAATATTTTATTTACTTTATCAATATCAATTTCTGGAAAAATGATATGTTCTTTGATTCCCATATTAAAGTTTCCTCTACCATCAAAACCTTTAGCGCTTACGCCTCTAAAATCTCTAGTTCTTGGTAATGAAACAGAAATAAAACGATCTAAGAATTCATACATTTTTTCTCCTCTAAGAGTAACTTTTACTCCTACTGGCATTCCTTTTCTCAATTTAAAATTAGAGATATCTTTTTTAGAATTTGTAACAACAGCTTTTTGACCAGCGATTAATGACATATCATTAACTGCAGATTCAATTAACTTTTTATCTGATGTTGCTGCTCCAATTCCTTGAGAAAGAACAATTTTTTCTAATTTAGGAATACGCATTGCCGATTTGAAACCGAATTTATCTTTCAATGAAGTTGCGATTTCACTATCGTATTTTTCTTTAAGTCTAGGTGAATAACTCATTACTTAACTACCTCCCCTGTTTTTTTAGAATATCTTACTTTTTTACCATTATCGATTTTAGATCCTGTTCTTGAGGCTTTTCCGTTAACCACTAACATAACGTTAGAGATATGGACCCCTGCAGGTTTTTCAACTATTCCTCCTTGAGGATTAGATGCACTAGGCTTCACATGTTTTTTAATCATGTTTACACCCTCAACGATAACACGGTCTTTCTTTCTATCAATTGAAAGAATTTGTCCTTCACTTCCTTTGGATTTACCCGAAATAACCTTCACGGTATCACCAACCTTTACGTGTAACTTTTTTTGCATTTCTTTTAATTTAAAGTACTTCAGGTGCTAATGAAACGATTTTCATGAATTGCTTGTCTCTTAATTCACGTGCAACAGGTCCAAAGATACGTGTACCTCTCATTTCGCCTGTTGTGTTCAATAATACAACCGCATTATCATCAAATCGAATATAAGAACCATCTGGTCTTCTTACTTCTTTTTTAGTTCTAACTATTACTGCTTTGGTAACTTGTCCTTTTTTGACGTTACCAGCTGGTATAGCGCTTTTAATTGTAACCACAATTTTATCACCTATTGAAGCATAACGTCTTTTAGTACCACCAAGTACTCTAATACATAATACTTCTTTAGCTCCACTATTGTCAGCTACTGCTAATCTACTTTCTTGTTGAATCATCTTCTTACTAAATTATTTTGCTCTTTCAACAATTTCTACTAATCTCCAACACTTATTTTTACTAAGTGGTCTTGTCTCCATAATTTTTACTGTATCACCAATGTTACAGTCATTTTTTTCGTCATGGGCGACAAATTTAGTAGTTTTTTTGACAAACTTACCATACTTCTCGTGTTTTACTTTTCTTTCTACAGAAACAACGATTGATTTTTCCATCTTATCGCTAGTAACAACACCAATTCTTTCTTTTCTTAAATTTCTATTTTCCATTACAGAACTTATTTTAATTTTATAAGAAATTAAGCTTGAAGCTCTCTTTTTCTTAATTCTGTTTTTAAACGAGCAATATCTTTTCTGTCCGTTCTTAATTGTAAAGGATTCTCTAATGGAGAAATTTGATGTGCCAACACAAGTTTGTTGTACTTCACTTGCATTTCTTCAATTCTCTCTTTTAAATCATTTACTGATAAACCTTTAATTTCTTCTGACTTCATCTCAATCTTAATTTTATTCAGTGTAATCTTTTCTTACAATAAATTTACATTTAACTGGAAGTTTTTGTGCTGCAAGTCTCATTGCTTCTTGAGCAGTTGCTCTATCAACACCTTCACATTCAAATAAAATTCTACCAGGTCTAATCACGGCAACCCAGTGACTAGGTGCCCCTTTACCTTTACCCATCCTTACCTCAGCAGGTTTTGCAGTTACCGGTTTGTCTGGAAAAATTCTAATCCAAACTTTACCTTGTCTTTTCATGTATCTAGTAACCGCAATACGAGATGCTTCAATTTGTCTAGAAGTGATCCATCCTGGTTGCAATGTTTTTAATCCAAAATCACCGAAAGCAATTTGGCTACCTCTATGAGCTAAACCTCTGTTTCTTCCTTTTTGTGCTTTTCTGAATTTCGTTCTTTTAGGTTGTAACATAATAGTCCGCCTTTAAATTCTTATTTCTTATTTCTTCTATTGAAGTTTCCACCTTTTCTACCTTTTTTCTGTTGTAGCCCAACATTTGGAGAAAGGTCTCTTTTACCGTAAACTTCACCTTTACAAATCCACACTTTAATTCCTATTCTACCATAGGTTGTGTGTGCTTCAGACAATGCATAATCAATGTCAGCTCTAAACGTATGTAAAGGCGTTCTACCTTCTTTATACATTTCAGATCTAGCCATCTCAGCACCATTTAATCTTCCACTAATTTTAATTTTAATTCCTTCTGCTCCCATTCTCATAGTTGAAGCGATAGCCATTTTAATGGCTCTACGGAAAGAAATTCTACCTTCAATTTGTCTAGCAACACTATCCGCAACCAATTTTGCATCAAGTTCAGGTCTTTTAATTTCAAAGATGTTGATTTGTACTTCTTTTCCAGTTAATTTTTTTAACTCCTCTTTAAGCTTATCAACTTCTTGTCCACCTTTACCAATGATAACACCAGGTCTGGCTGTGTTAATTGTTACAGTAACTAACTTAATTGTTCTTTCAATAATTACCTTTGAGATACTTGCTTTAGATAAACGAACAAGCAAATATTTTCTGATTTTATCGTCTTCAACAATTTTAGCAGAATAGTCATTTCCTCCGTACCAGTTAGAGTCCCATCCTTTGATGATCCCTAATCTATTTCCAATTGGATTTGTTTTTTGTCCCATTCGTTTATTAATTTAAGCTATCTACAATGATAGTTGTATGATTTGATCTTTTTCTAATTCTATGAGCTCTACCTTGAGGTGCTGGTTGAATTCTCTTCAACATTCCAGCGTTATCTACTTTTACCATAGATACCACTAAAGTTTCATCCTCAATGTTTTTATCCTCATTTTTGATTTCCCAGTTTGCGATAGCAGAACGCAACAATGTTGCTAATCTGTTAGACGCTTCTTTAGGATTATGTTGCAAAATGTTTAAAGCTTTATTTACTTCTACACCTCTAACAAGATCTGCAACCAATCTCATTTTTCTTGCTGGAATTGGACAATTACGCAATTTAGCAATTGCAATTTGTTTTTTCTCAGCTTTTAGTTTTTCAGCTTTTAATCTTTTTCTAGCCCCCATTATATTCTTCTTTTAGACTATTATTTCTTTTTCTTCTTATCTGCGTGACCTCTGAAAGTTCTCGTTGGAGAAAATTCACCTAATTTGTGTCCTACCATATTTTCTGTCACAAATACTGGAATAAATTTATTTCCATTGTGTACAGCAAACGTAAGTCCAACAAAATCAGGAGTTATAGTGGACGCTCTTGACCAAGTTTTAATCACAGTTTTCTTTTGTGACTCTTGTGCTTCTTCAACTCTTTGCATTAATTTATAATGAACAAAAGGTGGTTTTTTTAACGATCTACTCATAACCTATTTTTTCTTTTTTCTTTCAATAATATACTTATCAGAGTATCTTTTCTTACTTCTAGTTTTGAATCCTTTAGCTGGAATACCGTTTCTTGATCTTGGGTGTCCTCCAGACTGACGTCCTTCACCACCACCCATTGGGTGATCAACTGGGTTCATAACTACGGCTCTTACTCTTGGTCTTCTTCCTTGCCATCTACTTCTACCAGCTTTACCTGATCTTGTTAATAAATGCTCAGAATTAGATACAGAACCAATAGTTGCTAAACATGTAATCAATACCATTCTTGTTTCACCTGAAGGCATTTTTACAACTGCATACTTACCATCACGTGCATTTAACTGTGCATATGAACCGGCACTTCTAGCAATAGTTGCTCCTTTACCAGGAATTAACTCAATGTTATGAATAATTGTTCCCAAAGGAATATCAGATAAAAATAATGTATTTCCTATTTCTGGCGCTACACCTTTTCCTGACACTAATTTATCTCCTACTTTCAATCCTTCTGGTGCGATAATATATCTTTTCTCACCATCTGCGTAAAATAAAAGTGCAATTAACGCCGATCTATTTGGATCGTACTCAATAGCTTTTACTGTTGCAGGAATTCCAAATTTTTCACGTTTGAAATCAATGATTCTATATTTTTGTTTGTGACCACCACCAATTTGTCTCATGGTCATTTTTCCAGTATTATTTCTACCACCAGATTTCTTTTTGGTAGTTAATAAAGACTTTTCAGATGTACTTGATGTTACAGTAGCGTAATCATTTACAATCTTATGTCTTTGACCTGGAGTTGTTGGTTTAATTTTTCTAACACCCATCTTTTATCTCTTAAATGTTATCATATAAATCAATAGTTTCCCCTTCTGCAACAGTTACAACTGCTTTCTTCCAAAGTTTAGTTCTTTGATAAGAGATTCCTTTTGATGTATATTTTACTTTAGCTTTACCACCACCGTATCTCATTGTTCTAACTTTTTCGATAGATACATTGTATAAATCTTCAATGGCTTTTTTTATCTCTAATTTGTTCGCGTTAACATCAACAACAAACGTAAATCTGTTGTTTAATTCACTATCGTTTGTAGCTTTTTCTGTTAACAATGGTTTCTTAATTATTGCTTTCATCTCTATCCCTTAATTAAGTGTATTTTCAATTTTTTGAACAGAACCTTCAATAATTATCACTTTGTTAGCGTTCAACACGTCATATGTGTTTAAGCTATCGGCAGTAACAACTTTAGTTCCTTGAATGTTTCTACTAGATAAATAAACATTTTTGTTATCCTCAGGTAAAACAAACAATACTTTGTCATAAAGTAAGTTCAAGTTGTCCAATAAAGCTGTAAAATCTTTAGTTTTAGGCGCATCCATTTTAAGGTCTTCTAAAACCATGATTGAATTATCTTTAGCTTTATAAGTTAAAGCTGATTTTTTAGCTAATTGCTTTACTTTTTTGTTTAATTTGAAACCGTAATTTCTTGGTTTTGGTCCAAAAACACGACCTCCCCCTCTTAATACAGGAGATTTAATACTTCCCATACGAGCGGTACCAGTACCTTTTTGTTTTTTAATCTTTCTAGTACTACCAGAGATATCTGCTCTTTCTTTTGACTTATGCGTTCCTTGTCTTTTGTTTGCTAAAATCAATTTAACATCAAGATAAATAGCATGATCATTAGGCTCAATCCCAAAAATTGAATCAGTAAGCGTAACAGATTTAGCAGTCTCTTTACCTTTTGTATTTAATACTTTCAATTCCATCTTACTTCTTAATTAATACGAAAGAACCCTTAGCTCCAGGAACAGACCCTTTAACTAAGATTAAATTCTTATCAGTTAATACTTTCATTACTTGAAGATTTTGTTGTGTAACTCTATCTCCACCCATTCTACCAGCCATTCGCATTCCTTTGAATACTCTTGCAGGATAAGATGCCGCTCCAATAGAACCTGGTGCTCTCATTCTGTTATGCTGACCGTGAGTAGATTGACCTACACCACCAAATCCGTGTCTTTTAACTACACCTTGGAATCCTTTACCTTTAGACGTTCCTACAACATCAACAAAAGTATCTTCTTCAAATACATCTCCGATATTGATTTCATCTCCTAATTTAGCATCAGGGAAACCATCAAACTCAACAACTTTTCTTTTTGGAGCTGTTTTGGCTTTTTTAAAGTGTCCTTGCATAGCCTTTGGTGTATTTTTTTCTCTTTTCTTACCATAAGCAAGCTGAACAGCTTCATAACCATCTTTCTCCACGGTTTTAACTTGTGTCACTACACAAGGACCAACTTCTAACACTGTGCATGGTGTTGCCTTACCCTCAACACTGTAGATGCTAGTCATACCGATTTTTTTTCCAATTAATCCTGGCATTCTTTACTTATTTATTATTAAACTTTAATTTCTACGTTCACCCCACTTGGTAACTCAAGCTTCATTAAAGCATCAACAGTCTTAGAAGAAGAACTATAGATATCTAGTAATCTTCTGTAAGAACATAATTTGAATTGCTCTCTTGCTTTTTTGTTTACGTGTGGCGACTTAAGAACTGTATAAATCTTCTTATTTGTTGGTAATGGAATTGGTCCATTAACAATCGCTCCTGTAGCTTTAACAGCTTTTACGATTTTTTCAGCTGATTTGTCAACTAAGTTGAAATCGTATGATTTTAATTTTATTCTAATCTTTTGGCTCATCTTATAACCTTATATTTATGCTTCTACTTTTCCTTTTGATTTAGCAATTACTTCATCAGCAATGTTTTTAGGACAAACATCATAATGAGAAAATTCCATTGTTGATGTTGCTCTACCTGAAGACATTGTTCTTAAAGCTGTTACATATCCAAACATTTGAGATAAAGGAACTTTTGCGTTAATAATTTTCGCTCCGTTTCTATCTCCCATTCCTTCCATTTGACCTCTTCTTCTATTCAAATCTGCAACAATATCACCCATGTTTTCTTCTGGTGTTACCACCTCTAACTTCATGATAGGCTCTAATAAAACTGGTCCAGCTTGCGGTAATGCATGTCTGTAACACATTTTAGCCGCTACCTCAAATGATAATTGATCTGAATCTACTGCGTGGTACGAACCATCAACTAACTCAACCTTTAAACTGTCAATTGGATAACCTGCTAAAACTCCATTTTTCATGGCATCTGCAAATCCTTTTTCTACTGATGGTACAAATTCTCTAGGAACATTTCCACCTTTAATCGAGTTAATAAACTCTAATCCAGTTTTCTCTTCATCATCTTGTGGAGAAATGTTTACAATGATATCAGCAAATTTACCTCTACCACCAGATTGCTTTTTATAAGTCTCTCTAAATTTCTCAACAGAAGTAGTGATTTTTTCTTTGTAAGACACCTGAGGTTCACCTTCATTAACTTCAACTTTAAACTCACGCTTTAAACGATCGATCAAAATCTCTAAGTGTAACTCTCCCATTCCTGAGATAATAGTTTGTCCAGAAGCTTCATCAGTTCTAACTTGGAAAGTTGGATCCTCTTCCGCTAATTTACCTAAACCTATACCTAACTTATCAACATCTGCTTGCGTTTTTGGCTCAATTGCAATCCCGATTACTGGGTCTGGGAAAGTCATTGATTCCAATACAATTGGATGTTTTTCATCACATAAAGTATCTCCAGTTCTAATATCTTTAAATCCTACACCTGCACCTATATCTCCTGCTTCAATTAAATCAATTGCATTTTGTTTGTTAGAGTGCATTTGGAAAATTCTAGAAATACGCTCTTTCTTATCAGTTCTCGTGTTATATACGTATGAACCTGCAGGGATTTTACCTGAATACATTCTAAAGAAACATAATCTTCCAACAAATGGGTCTGTTGCAATTTTAAATGCTAAAGCAGCTGTTGGCTCCTCTGGACTTGGCTCTCTCTTTTCAACTTCTTCAGTTTTTGGATTAGTCCCTTCAATTGCTCCAATATCATATGGAGAAGGTAAGTAAGCCATTACAGCATCCAACATAGTTTGAACACCTTTGTTTTTGAAAGCTGACCCACACATTACTGGTTGAATCGACATATTAATAGTTGCAACTCTAATTGCATCCATCATTTCTTCATGAGAAATTGATTCTGGATCTTCAAAGAATTTCTCCATTAAAGCTTCATCAGATTCTGCTACAGCTTCAATTAACTTATCTCTCCACTCATTCGCTTCATCAACTAAATCAGCTGGAATATCAACGATATCATAAGTCATCCCTTTATCTTCCTCATTCCAAATAATTCCTTTCATAGTTAATAAATCAACTACTCCTTTGAAATCATCTTCAGCTCCAATTGGAATCTGTAAAGGAATTGGATTCCCTCCTAATCTTTCTTTAACTTCATTAACACATCTCATGAAATCAGCTCCCGCTCTATCCATTTTGTTAATGAAACACAATCTTGGTACACCATATTTATCCGCTTGTCTCCAAACAGTTTCAGATTGAGGCTCAACACCTGAAGCAGCACAAATTAATGCAACCGCACCATCTAAAACTCTTAAAGAACGCTCCACCTCAACCGTAAAGTCAACGTGACCTGGTGTATCAATAATATTAATTCTATACTCTTTTGTTCCGTCTACTGGTTTCCCTTGAACGGTTGGGTAATTCCAGAAACAAGTTGTAGCAGCAGAAGTAATTGTAATACCTCTTTCTTGCTCTTGCTCCATCCAGTCCATTGTTGCGGCACCATCATGCACCTCACCAATTTTGTGACTCACCCCTGTATAATAAAGAATACGCTCCGTAGTTGTGGTTTTACCAGCATCTACGTGCGCCATAATTCCGATATTTCTTGTATATGTTAAATCTCTTTTCTTAGCCATGACTATTCTTTAATTAAAATCTAAAATGAGAGAATGCTTTATTTGCTTCTGCCATTCTGTGCATATCTTCTTTTTTCTTGAAAGCAGAACCTTCTTCTTTTGAAGCTGCTAAAATTTCATTAGCCAATCTTTGCGCCATTGTTTTCTCATTTCTTTTACGAGAAAATCCAATTAACCAAGTCATTGCTAAAGATTGCTTTCTTGCATCTCTTACCGGAGATGGTATTTGATAAGTCGCCCCACCTACTCTTCTCGATTTAACCTCAACAGCTGGTGTTACGTTTTGTAGCGCTTTTTTCCAAACATCAAGTGCAGTTTCTTCTTCAGAAGTTTTTTCTTCTAACAAATCCATTGCATCATAAAATATTTTATAAGCGATACTTTTTTTACCGTGCAACATTAAGTTGTTTACAAACTTAGTTACCAAAACTTCATTAAACTTTGGATCTGGTAAAATTGCGTGTTTTTTTGCTTTTCTTCTTCTCATTTCTCCTTAGATTTCTTTATTTCTTAGGTCGTTTAGCACCATATTTTGAACGTCTTTGTGTTCTACCTTCAACACCTGAAGTATCCAAAGCTCCTCTTACCACGTGATATCTAACACCTGGTAAATCTTTCACTCTACCCCCTCTTACTAAAACAATACTGTGTTCTTGTAAATTATGTCCTTCTCCACCGATATAAGCATTCACTTCTTTACCGTTAGTTAGTCTTACCCTAGCAACTTTTCTCATAGCTGAATTAGGTTTCTTAGGTGTAGTGGTGTAAACTCTTACACATACTCCCCTTCTTTGTGGGCACGAATCTAAAGCAGCAGACTTTGAAGTCTTAACTTGCTTAACTCTCCCTTTTCTTATTAATTGTTGAATAGTAGGCATATTAAACTATCTATTTTTCTTTATTTTAAATCTATTTTATATACAATACAATAATTCCAAATTCGCAAAAATTCGGAGTGCAAAGGTAATTAGATTTTTTTATAAAACAACTTTTACCTTTATTTTTTTTGATTTTTTTCACACTTAACTGTTAAAAAACAATTTTTTAACGACTAATTCAGTTTTTATCGAGATGATTCAGAAAACAAATTTATTGTATTACTTTTGTATTATGAATTATTTAGACACCTTAAATCAACCTCAACTTGAAGCGGTAAAAAACACTGAAGGCCCAACAATGGTAATTGCTGGCGCTGGTTCTGGAAAAACGAGAGTGCTTACTT
>PDWJ01005658.1_pt1 | contig 10140 bp, 7 predicted proteins | sample 1430881 | NCBI WGS metagenome assembly PDWJ01 (sample SAMN01162460, study PRJNA174530) | Oral metagenome, whole genome shotgun sequencing project. | biome: Marine environment; feature: Marine mammal; material: Swab sample of the gingival sulcus; isolation source: swab sample of gingival sulcus...
ATCTTCCCTTTTGCTTTTTTAATAGACATCTATTTTGCTCCTTAACAAATTAAGTACCTTCTATTGAGATGGCTGTTTTATTGCAAGCATTTTTTTGAGAAATAAGTGCCAATATGCCTGAGAAATTTTTGGGAAACAGGTTTTTCACTTTAAACTTGAATTCAGGCTCTGTTTGATTTGCTTTTGTGTTTGACCATTTATGGTAATATATTTATGCTCTACTATGAGAGTATTCCGTAATCTGGGGCAATTTCATTTTTTTTCACGGGATACTAATTTTGTTCCATTAATTAAATTTTTTCGGAGTGTCTATGGCAATACAAGAAAAATTTTATAGAGATCTTAAACTGGCAGATGATGTGAGTGACCTTTTAAAAAAATTAATACATGAGGATGACGTTGAACTAATTAAACAGAAATTGGTTGAAATAATACTATTTCTCAGGTATGAAATGAAAATAAGGGGAGCTCTCAAGGGAGAGAGAACGGAATCCATTGGAGAGCTTGAAGATGATGTGGTTCTTTTCCTCAGCAGCTATAGAGGTCAGCAATTTGAAGAGCTTTACACCCTCATATACGAGCTGATTATTCAAATTCCCAAGTTTAAAATATATGGTATTGACATTACAGAGTTGCGGGATATTGCCCATGACTTTGATGCGGAGTTCAGATATGACAGTGTATTCAGCTCCATAGCTTCCGATATTCGTAAACTCACCCACCAGCATCTTTCAGAGAAGGTAATTCATAAAATCGAAAAATTTGAAGATTTTCTCCATTCTGAAAAAAAATCTGTCATGATAGAGGGCAGCACAATTGTAAATGCAACGAGAGAGTCCAAGGATGCCATGCTTGAGTCTGCTGTTTTTAAAAATTTAATTTTTCTGAAAAATAAGTTAAAAACAGCCTGGGCAGATGATGGTGAAAATCGTAACCACGAAAAGAGAAATGAATTTTTTGAAATTATGGAAGATTTTCTTGGTAAATTTGACATGGCAGAGCTAAATAGTCTTCGCTCATACCATGAGTTTATGAAATACTTTGATCTGGCCCGTAAACGCGTGGAAAAATCGGACTGGATAGATATTAAACCGGGAAGATTGCGATACTATCTGAAAAAACTCATCCACGAAATCAGTTTATCCAATCTCAATGAAAAGGGGGAGATTCTCTTCAGTTTTATTACTGCAGATTCACTGCTGGAACAGGTTTCTTTTATCTATTACTCCAACTTGGTAAACGGGAAACTTCGACATATAACCGATGAGACATACTTGGATGCCATGTGCGTTGTAATTGACCTTGCCTTAAGTACAAGGGCAGTGGGGCATGGTACAAAAATTTTGGGACGTTTTGCCTTTTTGATTAAAAGAATCATGCGGCAACTTGATGTTCGACCGGACAGGGTGGCTCATTTCCCCAGCATAGTTGAGGCCATGAACTCGGAGCTCGAAAACAACTTCATGGTTCTGAAAGATCTCTATGCCTCCGTTCTGATTCAGAGGGATGATTCGGCAACTCTCACATCCATATTAAACAATACCATTCGCGAAAAGAGTACTCATCTTCTTGCAAATTTAATCAACAGTATGAAGAGCTTTGAATATCGCAAGTTCCTGGAACCCTATGATAAGATACTGGATTTGGTGAAAAAAAGAGATAATCTTGATCTCAATTACTTCGTTTTTGAGTATGGAACAGATGTTAATGTGAGCTATGGTGAATTGGAAAATCCCCAGTTCATGGGAGGTAAGGGATTCTCCCAAATTCGAAATTCCCGTATCATCTCCCACAATTCTTTGAAAAATTTTTCAGTTCCTTCGGGGTATGGATTCAGTACACTCACCTGGAACTATATCAATGAAGGAGTTTTTTCTTTGGATGATCTTCGCAATGAATTGTCTTCCATGGTAAAGGGACTGGAGAAAAGAACGGGGAAAACTTTCGGTGACGGTTACTCCCCTCTCCTCCTCATGGCTCGTTCGGGAGCAGTTGCTTCCATGCCGGGGATTCTTGAAACTGTGAGCCATATAGGTCTTAATGAGGAAATTGTTGCCAGGTGGTCTGAGCAACTTGACGAACCCGAAAGGGCATACCAGGCCTATATTTCCTTTATGCTCAGCTATGCAGCCAGTGTTCTTGCCCTTGATATTAAAGAAATAATTAAGGACTCGGGCTTTGACAGCGTTATTTCAATATTGCGCCAGGGACTTTTTGTAATCAAAAAAATTGCCGGTTCCATGGAAGATACTATAAATGACATGTCCTCGGGAGGGCTGCCTTCTGACCCCTTTGATCAGCTTTATAATTCTGCGGTTGCCGTTTTTCGGTCATTTGAAAATGAAGTTGTTCAGAAACAGATGAAGAACATGGATGTGCCCGTGCAGTTTCAGACCGCATGTTTGATTCAGGAATGTCTGCCCATACTTAGTGCAGGGGATTGCTCAGGGGTGCTTTTTACTCGAAATCCCGGAACGGGTAAAATAGGCAGTGAATTTGAGGAGCAAATTGAATTCAGCGATGGTTTCTTCGGAGATGTCATTGCAGACGGAACCATAAATCCCAGCACCATTGAGGATTTTATTAGACTCCACCCTGAGCACTATGAAAACTTTAAGAAGTTCAAGTACTATGACGAGCGAATACAGAGGTATCCCACGGACATTGAGTTTGCCATAAGGGGAGATATTACCAATATTGTCCAGTCTCGGGTGCTTAAACAATCCCCCATTGCCATGATAATTAACAGCTTTGATTTTTATAAAGAGAATATATACACCAAGTATAAGCTCATTAAACGCACAGCCTTTGGACTCAATAAGCATGTGACCGGAACCTATTTGGACAGGAAAATACAGAGCGGTGCTCCGGTGCTTATTCAGGGAAAGCCCGTCAATGGCGGAGCAGTTCGGGGACGCATAATCAAAAATCAAAATAATATTGGTATGTACGACGGCCCTCTGATTTTTATCACAGAGAGCAATGTGCCCTCGAGAGTGATAGTGGAGGAGGACCGCTTTTCCGGTTATGTTTCCAAGGAGGGTGGGGTTACCTCCCACGCTGCACTTGTTGCCATAGGTGAGGGCAAGCCATGTGTGACAGACATTAATTGGGAACATGGAGCAGAGGAAGGAGATATTCTCATGGGCAATAGTTTTCTCAAGGAAGGAGACTACATTACCCTTGATGCCAATACGGGAAATATATACCTTCAGGATATCCCCATCAAGGAAGTTTCCGTTGTGGACAGTGAATATGGTGAAATCAAAGATGAAATATTGTCAGTGATAGAAGAACTTGTGGCTCCCGTTGAAAAAGATTAATTTATTTCTTTACAAAAAGCGAGGAAGGGGATTATATCGTCATGGACTTTGCAGTGTAGAAGTCATGTTTTTTCTAAAATATAATCTGGAAATTAAATGGATATAATCTATGTCTCTAAACTTGCAGCTACGGTTCTTTTTGGTTTAATGCTTGGATTTGTCTCATCCATACCGGTGGGGGCTGTTCAGTTGGAGGTTATCAAAAAAACTATCAATGGTCACACCAAACCTGCCATTGCCACGGCCGCGGGTTCGGCACTTTCCGATCTCATGTATGGCCTTCTGGCTCTCTTTGGTTTTGGACATTTTCTTCTAATGAAAGATTTTCAGATTTTTATCTATTGCCTGGGGATTGCTGTTCTCTCCTTTTTGGTTTATAAAACATTTCAGGAAAGAGAGTACATGCTCAAAGGGGACTGTTCCATTGTTTACAGAAAGCGACTTTCCTTTCTCACGGGATTTACCATTGCAGTTTCCAATCCCGGAATGATAATCTGGTGGTTCGTTGGCTTTAAACTATTCATAGATGTTGGAATTTTCCAAACCATGACGGTCCCTGTTAAACTCCTCTTTGTCTTTTCCGGAGCCTTTGGACTGGGGCTCTATCTCACCCTTGAAGCTCTGATTCTTCACAGGCTTCAGAGAAATTTCTCGGATAGATTCTTGTTCAGGCTGAATATGGTATTAATGGGCATACTTGTAATTTTGATTGCATATTTTATCTATAAACTTGCCGGCCTCGCCCTGGGGTTTCACACCTTAGGGTAATCCCCATTGAGAGTTTTTCTCAAAAGTTCAGTGCCTCCTCTCTATCTTTCTCTTGACTTCCCCTTCATCATGATTATAATGTGGTAGTATGTCTATTTAAGATTTATTCTGTGTAGGTCATAATAAAAAAGGGGGGTAATTATGTCTGACAAAATAGTAGTTATAGGAGGAGTGGCCGCCGGACCCAAGGCTGCTGCCCGTGCAAGGCGTTTGAATGAAAATGCCGAAATCATTATTTTTCAAAAGGGTAATGACCTCTCCATGGCATCATGTGGCTTCCCCTATTATGTAGGAGGTTTTTTCGATGATAGAAATAAACTCCTTTGTACGCCCACGGGAGTGGTTCGGGACCCCAATTTCTATTGGAATGCAAAAGAAATAAAAACCAATATCAATACCGAGGTGGTCTCAATAAACAAGGAAGAGAAATTTGTCCTTTATCGAAATTTAGAGACCGGAGAAGAGGGCAGGGAGAGCTACGATAAACTCATAATAGCCACAGGAGCAAATGCAAACCTACCTCCCATTCCGGGAACAGAACTCCGGGGCATTACAACACTTCACCAAATGCAGGATGCAGACTATTTGCGTAAAATAAAAGATGAGGGCAAGGTGAAAAAGGCTGTTGTCATTGGAGGTGGTCTCGTTGGCATTGAAACCATGGAAGCCCTTAACTTGGCAGGAATAGAGTTGACCTTGATTGAACTCCTCCCCCAGCTTCTTTCTTTCTTGGATTGGGAAATGGCAAAGCTGGTGGAAAACTATTTGAAAACAAAGGCCAATGTCATAACTCAAAACAGCGTGGCTGAATTTATGGGAGAGAATGGAGTTCTTCAGGGAGTGAAGTTGAGTAATGGCACCGAGATTCCCTGTGAGCTTGCAGTTTTGGCAATAGGTGTTACGCCCAATGTGAACTTGGCAGCAGATGCCGGTTTGACCATAGGCGACTTGGGCGGAATTGTGGTAAATGAGTATATGGAAACATCACATCCCGGCATCTATGCAGTTGGGGACTGCTGTGAAATAAAAAATATAATAACGGGAGAAAGCGTTTTGGCTCCCTACGGAGACTTGGCGAATCTTGAGGGGCGAGTTGCCGGAGAAAATGCTGCCCGGGGTAACCAGGCTGTTTTTCCGGGAACAATACAGACCGGTGTTTGTAAACTCTTTGACTATGGAATCGGAATGACCGGGCTTTCCGAAACGGCAGCAAAGGCCTGCGGCATGGACTATGTGTCCGTGGTAAATGCCAGCCCTGATAAACCGGGATTCATGGAAGGCAAACTCCTTGTGAGCAAAATAGTTGCCGATAAAAAAACGGGAAAAATACTGGGAGTTCAGTGTCTGGGACCCGGAGATGTTAGCAAACAGCTCGCCATTTGGGCAACGGCTATTCGAGGAAATCTCACAGTTGAGGAACTTGTAAATAATGATTTGCCCTATGCTCCTCCCTTTTCTTTGGCAATTGACCATAGCATCGCCGGAGCTCATATTTTACAGAACAAGATGAGGGGATTCTTCTCAGGAATGTCTTCTGTTGAGTTTAAGGCAAAACTCGATTCGGGAGACGGCATGTTCATACTCGATGTGCGGGGCCCCGATGAGTATGAAGAAATGAGGCTGGGAGTTGGTGAAACTCTAATTCCCCTGGGAGCTTTGAGAAAACGACTGAATGAACTCCCCGAGGATAGGGAAAAGGAAATAGTTGTTTATTGTAAGATTTCCCTGAGAGGCTATGAGGCAGCCATGTATCTTCAGGCAGTTGGATATAAAAATGTCCATGTCATGGAGGGAGGAATTATGGCATGGCCATATTCCCGGGACAGGTGATGTCTTAATTTTTGACATCTCAGCATATTCCCTTTATTGGGAAATTACAAAATTAAAAAATTACAAAGAAGATTCTCCACCGGAGAGTCTTCTTTGATATGGGAACTCAGCTCCTTAGCTTCTTCTCAAGGACCTTTTTCACAATATTCCCTTCGGCTTTGCCCTTGAGTTCTTTCATGGCAATACCCATGACCTTCCCAAAGTCTTTGGGAGTTATCTCTCCTAAGTCGGATATTATTTTATCCAGAGCCTCTTCAACCTGACCTTCGTCCATCTGCTCAGGGAGATACTTTGCTATTACATCGAGCTCTTCCTTTTCTGCCCGGGCAAGCTCCGCCCTTCCGGCCTTCTCGTATTCTGCCATGGCCTCTTTTCTCTTCTTTGCTGCCCGCATGACCACTTCCAGAGCCTTCTCATCGCTGAGCTCTTCGCCCGTTCTGGTTTTCTCATAGGTCAAATCGGTTTTAACCATTTTCAGAGTGTGGGCGACCACCTTGTCGCCGGTTTTCATTGCATTTCTCATGTCAGCATCTATCTGCTTGGCAATATTCATTCTGTTCTCCATTTCTATTCATTTGTTTAAATGTATAATTTTTATAATATGCAGGAGGATTTAGAATTCAAGCAAAATATTTATATGTAAAATTGGGCTGTGGGAGTTGCGGTATTTATCTGTTTTTTAAACAAAACTGCAAGATATTTGCGAAATAAAGATTAATTTACAAAAAAAAGCATGAAAAGGCTTTTTTGCTTGCCGCCCTGGGGATTTTTTATTATCTTTATAAAAAGTCTATGCGGGATTGTTTTAGAGTTTCAATTATTCAAAGTGCTTGGGTTTTGTCGATTTATTGAAGTTTAAGGAGTTTCTATATGAACGGATTCAGATTTTTTAGGAAAAATGTTTTGGTGATTTTCGCCTTTAGTTTTTTTACAGTGTTCAGTTTTAGCTGCGGAGGAGGTGGAGGAGGTGCTCCAATGAATCCCGGCGGGGACATCGGTAATATTCAGCACAGAGTTACTCTGACACAGCCTTCGTCAGGAGGCACTATTAGTGCGACAGTTAACGGGGAAAATGTGGTAATTCCCCCAGAAGGGAAGTCCTTTTCCGAAGGCACTGTCTTAACCTTTACAGCAACTCCTGATGCTAACTACATGGTGGCCAGCTGGAGAGGAGGAGCGACTGTTGATGAGAACAACCCCAATGTTGCAACGCTGACAGTGGGCGGAGATGTTACGGTTAGTGCCAGTATCATCCCCCGGAGCTTTGTGGAGGTTGTAACTCCTGCAGACGCATTTACCACCACAGTTGCCACCGGAACTCTCCCCAGTTCGGAAAATCCCATTGTAGATGGTTACGCTTACTGGGAGGGAGTTTTTTACAAGGACAGAAATGTGAAGCTTTCGAGCTTTTACATAGACAAGACAGAGGTAACATACAATGAGTGGAGAGAGGTCTATAACTGGGCCATAGAGAATGGCTATGTTTTTGCCTCTGCGGGTAAGGCAGGTAGTGATGGTTTCACTACAACGGTGGGGGAACCCCTTCCCGAAGATGAGACCAATGGTACTCATCCCGTTACTACAGTGAGCTGGCGGGACTGTGTGGTGTGGTGTAATGCCTATACCGAAAAGTTCATGGGGGAGGAACACTGTGTTTACAGAAAGGATTCTGATACCGGAACGATATTGAAAGATGCAACCGCAACGGATGATGTTGATGCAGCCTTTGCCGTCATGAATAAGAGGGGCTTCCGTCTTCCTACCGAGGCGGAGTGGGAGTTTGCCGCCCGTTATGAAAAGGGAGAAATAGATAATGACGATAGTACTGCCGTGGAGTATAGTGACGGACTCTGGTTGACCAAGTTGAATTTTGCCAGTGGAGCATCGGCATATTATTATGATGCAGCTGAAACCAGCAATGTTGCCTGGTATGGTAGTAATTCCACTCACATTGTTGGAGAGAAAACTTCAAACAAACTTGGCTTATTCGACATGAGCGGTAATGTCTATGAGTGGTGCTTTGACTGGTATAAGTCCAATGCCACAGCGAGTGATTCTGATTACATGGAGCCTGGGACGACTGTTGTTGTTGACCCGCTGGGGGCTGACTCGGCTTCTCGCCGAGTTTATCGCGGTGGCTGTTGGTACAGCAGCGAAGCGAAGAACTGCTCCGTCGGGTTCCGGCGCTACGATTCGCCGGGCACCAGTTCCGGCTATATGGGCTTTCGGCTTGCCTGTCGTCCTTAGTTCAATTATTAATTAGTCTCTTTGTTTCTATGAAATAATTCGATTGAGGCTTGCCGGGAGTCGGGCAGGGGGTATGGAGTAGAGACATTGCGTGAAATGTCTCTACTTTTTTTCATATGGTGCCGGAATAACTTTTGGGGAAACGGTGGCATCATCTCTGAATTTCTCTTCACTTTGAGATTCCCTGCTTCGAAAAAAGAAAATGTATCTGTGACTATGAAATTCACCGGACATAAAGAGCCATGGAGCAATAAATGACTTTACATCTCAGATGATTCCCGTATCTCAGATTATGGATAGAGTGGGGTCATAGATGAGAGAAAGGCATATATTCGAAGACATTGTGAGCAAAAACCGGGCAATGCACGAAATTTTTTCCATTTTACCCGACATTGCTCAAAGCGACAGCTCGGTAATCATAGAGGGAGAAAGTGGCACCGGCAAGGAATTGGTGGCACATGCCCTCCATAACCTCAGCGACAGATACAAAAAACGCATTGTGCCGGTGAACTGCACAGCCATTCCCGACAACCTCATCGAGTCCGAGCTCTTTGGGTATAAAAGCGGAGCTTTCACCGATGCTAAACGAAATAAGCCGGGGAAAATTGCCCTTGCCGAGGGAGGCACTCTCTTCATTGATGAAATTGGAGAAATGTCCATGAACATTCAGGTCAAGCTCCTCCGATTTCTTCAGGAAAAAAAATACGAGCCCCTGGGGAGCATTGAGGAAGTTACTTCCAATGTGCGAATTGTCGCTGCAACCAACCGAAATTTAGAGCAGGAGGTCCGGAAGGGGCGATTTCGACAGGACCTCTATTACCGTCTAAATGTTATCAAGGTTGCACTCCCACCGCTGCGGGAGAGACTTGAGGACATACCCCTCCTGTTGGAGCATTTTATTTACATGTACAACATGATTAAAAAGAAGGCAATCGAAGGAGTAACCCAAGGCGTCATGGACCTCCTCCTAAAACACAGCTTCCCGGGAAATATCAGAGAGTTGGAAAATATCATAGAACACGCCTTTATCCTCTGCAAAGGCAGGGTCATAGACGAAAGCCATATCCCCGGGAGTCTCGCAACGCCCCGCCCCATATATAGCCCAGAGCTATCGCTGGAGGAGGTGGAGCGAATTCATATCCTAAATGTTTTGGAAAATAACGTCCCGGGGTGCCAGGCACGGGGTTTTTCGGAGTAATCTTATTTGTTTAGCTCTATTTTCCAAGGTACCTGGCACCTTTGAATAATGTGCCAGGTGTGAAATTTAAAGAGTAATTTGGCATTTTCTGACTCTAATTTTATTGGTGCCTGGCACCTGAGCCTCGTCTAACTTTAAGAACCGGGGCTAATAACCTGAGTCCATGTTAATATATGTAGCGCGGGTGAATGAAAATAGTGCTATCTAACAAAAATATTTTTTTGACTATTTAAATTGACATATGAGCCCTATGGTATTATATTGTATATATCATCGTTAGAGTGATGGGGAAATAAATTATGGAGGTAATATCATGGCACATTTAATTTCAGATGACTGTACACAGTGTGGAGCATGCGAGGCTGAGTGCCCGGTGGAGGCAATCTCAGAGGGAAGCCCCTATGTCATTGACCCTGATATTTGTACTGACTGTGGCGCATGTGCATTAGTTTGCCCCGTAGAGGCAATTAGTGCGGGACATTAAGATTGAAAAATAGTTTTGGCTTGGGATATTTATTTTCCCGGCAGTGGTGTAAAAAATCCCGAATTATTTCGGGATTTTTTTTATTCCAAACTTCCATGAATTTGTTAAAACAGTTACCCCCTTTGCTAAATCTAATAATGAATGAGAATTGCAGTTTGATAGAATGGACAGGCGGTTTTAAATGGTCTTTTCTTTCATGTTTCTCGGTTTCACCATATTGGCATTCATGATGACTGCGTTTAAGGTCTTTTATTGAAGAGGTCTCCTTGGTTCAATTGAACAGTTAAATA
>PDWJ01011540.1_pt1 | contig 10140 bp, 5 predicted proteins | sample 1430881 | NCBI WGS metagenome assembly PDWJ01 (sample SAMN01162460, study PRJNA174530) | Oral metagenome, whole genome shotgun sequencing project. | biome: Marine environment; feature: Marine mammal; material: Swab sample of the gingival sulcus; isolation source: swab sample of gingival sulcus...
TTAAAAAAATCCCGGATATAGGTATTATATTCAAACTGTGGAGCAATCTGTTTTTCTGTTTTGTTTGTTCGTATTTCATTTGTAATCGAAATCCACTGCCCAACAGCATCTCCTAAAGTTTTACCTTGTGCAGTTTTCATCCAATTCATAAATTTCACATTAAACTTAAATTTATCTCCTATCTGACTTTTAAAAAACTCTCTTACATTTTTCGTGTTTCTGTAATTATCCGTAATTTCTGTTCTAATTGTCAACTTTTCAGTATTCCAGTCAAAGTTAGATTTAGGTTTTGTTTTTTCTTTTACTTGTTTTAATTCTTTTAGACCTGCTGTAAGATAATTTTCTATTCTCTGACTAATTTCTGTTTTTCCACCCGATGTTTTCAATCCTTCATCTCTACAAAACTCAATCAATTCTTTTTTTAACCAATAAAAGTCTTTGAAATCCTGTATCGAAATTTTGGCATTTAATTTAGGTCTATTATTCATCGTTCAATTTGTCTAGTCGTTTTCCTTGTTTGCACACAACATTAGTATTTACGCAAAAGTATAACAATCCTTGATATGACTGAAATGTCATAAGGTTTTTAGTCTAAAACTTTAAGAGAGCAAACAAACCGCTTTTTATGGCTGTATTTGTGCTAATAATAGAAATATAAGGCCATAAACAAGATAAATAAATTTTCTAAATTATTGAATATTAGGAGGTATTCTAAAGGTCCTCCGTGGTTTCAGGTCATAAGATTGAAGTTTAAATTTTCAGATTTGAAACGAATAGTGTTCTACCTACATCCGTTCATTTTTTCCATTGATGAAAAAACGAACCAAAAAAATCCAGTGTTAAGTCATGTGTAAGATTACGCATAAGCCGCAGTTGCTTTTTGAATTTTTGAAAATTATAAAAAGTAAACATAGCAGTAGCTACGTGAGTCTTTTTAGAATGACAAAAAACAAAAATGAACAAGGTTTGGTGTATAAGATTACACTTGACTTAACACTAAGCTTACTAAATTCTTCTCAAAACTATTAACATTATTTAAATGACGTCAGTTTAGTGAAAAAGGTCTTCGACCTTTTAACCTCCGTGTCCTCAGTGGTTTTAACTCACTAGTAACCATAAGGTGTGAGTAAACGTTATAAATGACAGCGTTCAAAAACTTTAGTCTCCTTATCAACCTCTGTGGTTAACACTTTACGCCGGTAAGTGATTAATCTTATGGTATTAAGACATTATACAGGCATATTAAACCATACAATCAAACCCCTTTGCTATGGCACGATTGTATCATGTTCTTCGGTTTAAGTATAAGCTACAAAATTTGTGACTCACACAATACAAGCCTGAGTTAAGTGTGTGGTTTTTTACCTTATTAACGATAAGAAATTGCTACAGAACTAATGATTATAATATCTGTTGTATTGCCAAAATTCAATCTTAATGAAAGATGTACAGTGTTGTCTACTTCAACCATACATTTAGACTCTGCAACAGCTGATACGGTAGATGCATGATCAGTCCCATCATCGTGATGTATAGACATTTGATCGGCGTCTTTGTACACAGCAAGACGAATCTGAGAGATGAAACTAGCCTCACCTTTAATACGGTACGTAATGGCAATATGTTCAATGGTCTTTCCTTTGTGTATAGGAATGGGCAATTCTATCCATTTAAGGTCTCCTTCTTTGGTTGCCTTAATATGTGTTGATGCATGTGATTTATTAGGATATTCGATTTTTAATGTAGAATCATTGGCAAAAAAATTAGCACCAGATAATAATAAGACTTTGCTTTTCTTTTTTCCTTTCTTTTTCATAATTTAACTGTTTAAAGTTTATAAAATACGTTTTTCATGTAGGTTTAGTGAAATTACATAACCCGTAAATAAGACCACTAAACTGTTACAAATATAATAAAAATATAATCAAATACATATGTTATTCGTAACAATGTTTGTTGTCTGCAGACTCCCAGATGTAAAACTAAAGGTCAGTCGTGGGGTCATATCTCATGGTGAAATAAATGATCTCAGATCTTTTCAATTGCTGTGTCTTCTGCATCCACGGTGGTTAAAGTTGTTAAACCATACTATCAACCCCCTTTGCTATGGCACGATTGTATCGTGCACCTCTATATAACAATAAGCTATAAGGTTCCTGTTCCACAGACCTCAAACCGACGATATTTATACATAAACCATTAAAATCCCGCTGGTGGTGTTATTTGAGGGAAATGATTTAACGCCGGATTCATAAGTGGATCCATAAACGGATTATAATAATAGTAATAGCTAACCGGTTTACGGTAGAATCTGTCGATATTAAATTCAAAAGGAATGACCACTTCACAATGCCGCTTTTTTCTGTCTTTTTTATAAGGTTTAAACTTATACCTGAACTCCGCTCCTTTCAATAATTTTTTGCTTATAAAATCTTTTACCAATTGGTCTATGTCGGGATGAACCGAATTTAAAAGTGTTCCTTCTAACACATAACCCTTGTCATCAATGAGAAGATTAACCAGTACCGTACCTTGTGCATTTTCTTGTATAGCATTGGTAAAGTCATTTTCTGTCATGGTTATAAAGTAGTCAAACCTTCTTTGAAGTGGGTCAAGTTTAATTTTATAGTTAGGATCTGTTATCTGAAAAATCGTGTCTTTGTCCTGAACTCTGTAAACAGAAAGAAGTTCTCCTTTCTTATAGTTGTAGGTATAATCAAAACCACTAAATGTATCATGTATAGGGAATCCCAGCGTATGATCTGATTTTAAGATGTTTTGTCCTTTAGGATCATAGGCAACAGTATAATTAATATCAACACGGGTTTTCCAGGGTTGGTGTTGGTTCTCTTCTACATGGATTCTATAGTGAGTCTGTATTAAACCTTCCGCCGAAAAATTACTGACCTCTTGAGGTTTATTTTCGGAATAGATTATACTTTGCCGTGTTGTCCCATCGGGGTAAAATGCTTTATATTCCCCATTTTTTATGTGGGGGAAGAATGAAGAATATTGAGCTTGGTAAATTTTAGTTTTGCCTTTATAATAGTCAAAAGTCCAAATAGAATCGACCTTTTCAACGATCATTGCCGAATAAGTTGCCTTATCAGCATCTTTGACTTCTTGCCAGTATTGATCATAAAATACAGGTTTTGAGTTTTTGTGTTTTTCAAAATATTCAGCCATTTTTATGATACTGAGCATATCTGCACTACTATACTCACCCGAATTTATTTTATCAGCGATAAAGGGAATATGTCCAAAATATTTTAATGCCCTTTCTTCGAATATCTTTTTATTTTTAGGGAAAGCAGTCCATATCACACTATTGGGCTCTTTAACCAGAAAGGTCTCAATAAATTCAACAGTTGACCCAATGGGAGGGGCACTGTGATAATATTTAGCAAAAACATAATCATTGATTTCTGTGATATATTGTAAAAATACAGGCTTGTCTTTAAGCTTCTTTTTGTAGAAAAATTTATTGATGGCAAAGAAAGAGTCTACCCCAATAACAAAATGTCTGACCTGTTTAATTCTTAGTTTTCTTCGTAAATCATCTTTCTTTTCCTTAAAAAATGCGTTATTATTACTTTTAAATTTTAACAGACCTTCTATTTTTCCCCCTTTTCTATTGTAGTAATAACCTTTTTCAAAAGATTCTAAAGAATGAACCCTGCTGATCTTTTTTACAGGGGTATAACTCATTGGGTCATAATAGCCGTTAAACGGTATCCCGTTAACATCATGTTTAAGCCCAACAGGCGTTTGGGCGTTGATATAACTAATTGACATTAAGAATATTAAAACGTGTAATATTTTTTTCATTTGCGCTTTGTTTTTATTGTTATAACCGCATGCTTTTATATGATCGTTTGATAGAAAAAAACGAGCCCGCAAATATACTCAGCTTGGTTAAATCTAGCGATAGTTTTGTGCGATTTTTTATCAAAATAACAACGAAAGTCGGGTGGTGTTTTTGGCGGGGAGGATTTTATCAACTTTAGTTAAGTAACCACAGAAATTTGCTCATCTTTAAGCAAGGGTTTATGTTTATACTTTAAGACGATTTGAGCAATGGCAATAACGTCGCGTTCGCAATAAGCAACGATACGCTCCAGGTCCTGATCACTGTAATAGACCTCTGCCACCTGACTACCGTCTATATCTTCTTTGGGGGAGGGGATACCCAGAATATGGGTGAGTAATTTAAGCGATGTATAGTGTTTATAATCCCCGAATTTCCATAATTCCATAGTGTCTAAATGAGCCACTTCCAATGAGTGTTGAGCAAGTCTGAAAACTCTGATAAAAGTACCTGTTCATCACCGTAGAAAGACTTGACCCTAAACTGTTCCTGACCATCAACAACCGTAAAAAACCCAACAGATATACAGATGATTTTACCAAATTCTGCCCAGATACCGGCACGCTCATAAAAGTCTTCCGGCCGGTGTTGTCCTGCTTGTCTTTGGTAAGCTGTTTTTTGGGCAAACAGATCCTGTTCCACGGCGTTTAACGCCTCAAAAGAAGGGTGTAAGGGAACGGTTTCAATATCGATAAACAGGATGTCTCTTAGTTGTACAGACTCTAACATTGGCAAAAATTTTGAGTAAAGATAAAAAAAAACGTCCTTAATGCTAAGGACGTTTTTGGTAAGTTATGACCTTTTACAAGGTTTGTTTATTGAATCAAACGTTGAGGTCAAAGTCTGAAGCCCGAAAATGTGTTGTTCTTTACACACCTGAGCGTTTAAACAAGACTTTATTTGATCATCAATTTTTGTGTGGCTGTTTTGCCGTTTTCTTCAACCATAATGATATAAGTACCTGCCGGTAAATTAATCATCATAGATTGACCTGTTACGTTTTGGCTGACCACCTGTTTGCCGAGAACATCAAAGATACTCACGTGTTTTTCAGCGTTGGCTTTGGTATTGATATAAAGGATGTGATCTACCGGATTAGGATAGATGTTAAAGCCTTCTATCTCAATATTTCCTAGACCTGAAGTGGTCAATGAAAATGTATTGACTGCTCCCGGAGTTCCCATATCACCGGCACCGTAAACATCTACTGCTGTACCCCAGTTTGCCCCATTATCATTGTCAGTGGCTGTAAGTTTGTCATTGGCCAATTCCATACTTGCACCTGAAGGATCAGGGAATGTGGCACCATCATCCCAGATGACAACGTCTATGACAGTGTCTGAACAGGTAAGTTTGATACCATCAGATCCGTTACCTAATGAAAGACCTGAATAGACATAATCAACGGTCACACCACCATTAGTTGAAGTGTCTCCGTTAAGTCCAAAGACGGCATAACCGCCGGCCGGTACCACAACAGAGCTTTCTACAGTGAATTTCTCATCTGCTGATTCATCATCCATAATAACCCATCCGTACATGTCAATAGACTCAGTGGTTGTGTTGTAAACTTCAAACCATTCGCCATCATTATCGCCTACAGCAGCAGGATTTTGCATGATTTCAGTTAAAATAATGCTTCCTTCACCGGGGCAGGTTACACAGATAGGACTGGTTATGTTTTCTGTTATTTCGCAATTACCTCCGGTAATGCTAACGACTATATCCGTACCTTGGGCTACCCCTGTCACGGTTATAGTTCCGGAAGCAACGCTACTCGGATCATCACCACCTACAGTTCCGGAATCTGCTGTGACTGTGTAAGTTTCGTCACCACCACCTTCAAATGGAATGCTGGCTGTATAAGTGCCGGAATCTGTATCGCATTCTGCTGTTGAATCGCCTAAATTAAGATCACAAGTGTTACAATCTGACACAGGTCTTACACCAAGAACGGGGCAAGTGTTGAACGATTTCAAAGCAACATTGGACAGGCTCCAGCCTGAATAACCATCGCCTACACCGTCATCCACATACTGGATACCGATAAATATTTCTGTTCCGGTTACTGCTGATAAATCAATATCATAAGAACCTGAATCTGTAATAGTTTCTAGTGTTGTCCAGGTAGCATCAGAAGGGCAACCAGGATATAAGTCTGTATGGGCAACTACTAAGTCTGTAACCCCAAAACTTTCTGTGGCATCAAAAGCCAGTTTAAGGTCTGATACATCTGTCATATCAAGAGGGCCAAAAATAAGCCATCCTTCTATAGTTTCTTCACAACCACTACCACAATAACCATTGATGCTGTATGTGTCGTCGTCATTTAAAGTCCACTCATCTCCATCTGAGTTGGTTTGTACAGTGACCAGTTCAAATAGTTCGTCACCGGTGCTGAGGTCAAAACATACATTAGGAGCAGGATCACAATGATCTGCTGCAATCATGCCGGACACTAATGAACCATCACAGTTACCACCATTGACAACCAATTCCCAGGAATCACCTTCTTTAAGACCGGTGATTGAAATGGTGCCATCGGCAACAGAAGCAGGATCATCACCACCAACTGTAGCGCCTTCTACACTAAGATTTGTGATAGATGAATCAGAGCCGGTATAACTGATGTTTATAACAACGTTATCATTATTGTCACCCATAGTGCTTGACTGACAGTCAATAACAGGCAAACCTAAAGAAATCCCACAGCTGGCACCGGAGTGTGTAAAAGTGCCTATACCACCCATAACTGTTTCAAAGGGGTCACCATCTTGACACATTCCTTCACCGTCTAAGCTGCCATTTTCAAAAGTCCAGTTACCGGGAACAAAACCATTGTCCGGGCCGGTATTGTTGTTTCTTTTGGCATAGCCGTCTTTGTATTCCCAGACGGTACCGGTACCATCTTCTCCATCTACCCCATATTGGTCAACCACTGAACCGTCTGCATCTTTGACGATACGAATACGGTCATCACCGTTGAAGTTATAAGAGCTTATTTCCATCACTGTAGTCGCCGACGGAAATTCTGTTGGAAATAATTCCGGATCCTGAGAATCACTGTAAACATAAACAAAGTCATCAGTGACCGTGCCGAGGTCGGTAAGGTTTGTCGTAGATCCCCATGTGGTATTATTATTGAATTGAATTTCAATTGAATACTGCGAAAAATCAACAGTTCCCATGGCGTAGATTTCTACCATTTTTGGATTTCCTCCCGTACAGTCACCATCTGCAATAGCTGTAATAATAGGTGTCTGACCGAAAGACATAACACTAATCAATAGTGCTAATACTAAGTACATTTTTTTCATTTAATTATGCGTGTTAAAAGTTATGCTAATACTGGCAAAGATATTGAAAAAGCAGTTAACTATTTTGATGTAATTTTATTTAACATTTATATAGGGATGAATTAACCCGGCGACTGCTCAATGAGATCTTTGATTACTGTGAGATTTACATGCTTATTCTAAAGTTTTTAAAAAGGGCAACTGAAATACATTTGATCATCAATGACATGATCTGAAATATGCTGAAAAGTTATTGCATATAACAAGTATTGACCTGATATGATGTATGACTTATCCAACAGAATTTCAGTAGCCCCTGAATATATACACATGAAACATTAAAATTGATAAGTGTAAGATATACTAAAGTCTGAACCTATACGACGTTTGGCATAAATTTGATCTTTAGCGTTATAGGATTGAAACACACTCACTTTGTCTTCATTCAACAGGTTGTTAAACTGTAGTTTAACTTTTGATTGTTGTTTTTTGCCTATTGTTTTGCTGAGGTTAAAGTTTAAACTATTAAAAGGCATCGTATAAACATCTGAAAATGCACCAATACCTATGATTTCTAACGTTTTTCCCTGAACATTATAGGCTAAATTCCCTGACCAGCCATTGTCATGAGTATAACTTAGGACAGAATTAATCAGGTATGGTGATTGCCCTTGAAGAACTCTTGTATCAGACATTGTTTCGCCTTGCCTTAAATTGGCTAACTTCGACTCGTACTCCCCGTTTGGGGTTTTATCCATTTCCTGAACAGATTTAATGTATGAAAAATTGACATTCAATTCAAATTTGTCCAATACTTCAGTTAACAGGCCTAAGTTTTGCCTTAGCTCCAATTCACCGCCAAACACATGTGCTTGGCCAAAGTTTCGATGTTGGGTATTACCGGGAGCGGAAGCACTGTAAAAGGTCAATTCAATAGGGTCTTTAAATGATTTAAAAAAGCCACTCAAAGCAATAAGATGTTTACGATTGGTAAACCACTCATATCTTACATCAAAATTTTGAATAAATGAAGGTTTCAGGTTGAGGTTTCCATTGTATATAATACCACTTAACGGATCGTAAATTTGAGATATAGAGGCTTCTTTAAATGAAGGTCTTGCCGTAGCCATATAATAAGATAATCTTAAGTTTGAATCATCATTAAGATTATAAATCAAATTTAGGGATGGAAAAACCCCAAAATCATCAATAGTTTTTTGATTGTTGTAAATCTCAGTTCCGGAATTATTCTGACCGGTGTAATACTGTGTGAATTTTTCAAATCTAACACCCAATATACTTTTAAGTTTTTTGGACAGTTGAAATTCATCTGAGATATATGCTGCTACATTTTTGTTGTGAGCATCATAAGTGTTTGCCGGTTCATAATTTCCGGTTACATAGGTCGTTTGATGGTCGTGGACAGCATTGGGAATCCAAAGATTTTCGGTAGCAAGAAGAGCGTCTGCATTACCATTAAGATGAGCCCCGTTTGAATTGCGTAATTCTATATAGTATTGATCGATGCTGAAATCTCTTTGTTTAAAAGTATATTTAACGCCAAACTTGAATTGAGCATCCCGGTTAAAAAACTGATGTTTTTTTGAGGCGTCTGCTTTACTTACTAAATTCTTTTCAGACAAATTACGCCATAATCTTCTGGACCTTCCGGCATCACTGGGTTTTATAAGTAGTTCGCCTTGTTCCGTTAGCTTAAACGGGGTATAACGCACGTCTTTATCCTGAATGTTTGAAAAAGTAGAGGACACTATCCAATCCACTTTGAAATCCTCACTTTCATTTGAATGTTTACCCTTGAGTTGTGCGTTGCTGATGGACCGTTGTGTATAGTCTAAATAATCAGAATGTATTTTTACATTATTGGTAAACCGCTCATCTTTAAAACTGTAAGAGGCGCTTGATTCACCATTCTGAATATGCATGAAGTTGATACTGTATTTACTTTTATCTGTTTTATAACTTAAACCTGTCAAGCCGTTGAGTAACGCCCCTTTATTACCTAAATTACCGGTTTGGAGGTTGCCTGTTTCTAATTCATAAACTGATTTATCATCACTTTTTCTGAAAATATTTTGTTCGTAATTCTCATAAAAGTTAGTGTAGTTTTTATACCCTAAGGCTACCATATACCCTAATTTATTATCCCCGATGTTTTTTTGATTACTGAAAGAAAAGCCCAATGAAAGATCAGGACTTGAGGTCGCTTGTTTAGCTTTCAGCTCAGGGTTGAGGGATTGTGTGATTGTTGTCAATCTTTCATCTTGTTCATAGGGTCTGGGTATATAATTGGGGTCGCGGCTTTCACGACTGATAGGCAGATCTCTCATCCCGTTGTCAAACCCTAAAAAATCGGTGCTTGAAGCGCCGTAATTAAGATACTTGTCATTTAAATGCATCGTAGGATTATAGCCTACTCCTACAGACCAACTCAACTGTTTTTTTACAGAAAAATCTTTAGTAATAATATTGACTATTCCTCCCGTAAAATCAGCATCGAGATCTGCAGTGGCAGATTTTATGACTTGTACATTATCTATTATACTTGACGGAAATAAATCCATCTGAACAGTGTTTTTATCCGGATCAAGTCCTGGGATGTCCACGCCATTCAGTATAGATTTGGTATAGCGGTCACCCAAACCGCGTACAAAGACATATTTATCGCCTTGAACAGATACTCCTGAAACACTTTTTATAGCACCGGCTAAATCACCGGCACCTGTTTTTAACAAGCCTTCAGAAGAAATCCCATTCATCACCCGGACAGATTTTTTTTGGATGGCAATAAGTGAAGCTTCAGTATTTTTAGCCGTAGAGGCTGTTATTACAACTTCTTCAAGCTGGCTGGATGAGGGTATTAGAGTCGTATTAATCTCCGTGGTTTGATTGGCAGTAACGACAATATCGGTTACGGCTAAATCCTCATAACCAACATAAGAAAATATCAGGGTATAG
>PDWJ01005659.1_pt1 | contig 10137 bp, 10 predicted proteins | sample 1430881 | NCBI WGS metagenome assembly PDWJ01 (sample SAMN01162460, study PRJNA174530) | Oral metagenome, whole genome shotgun sequencing project. | biome: Marine environment; feature: Marine mammal; material: Swab sample of the gingival sulcus; isolation source: swab sample of gingival sulcus...
TTCAGATACTTTCCAAGCCTTTAAAGAAACCGGTTTGTTTAATAAAAAAACTGCCGAATCGTTCCGTAAAAATGTTTTATCGAGAGGTGGCACCGATGATCCAATGAAATTATACAAAAAGTTTAGAGGAGCTGAACCAAGCGAAACTCCACTGCTTATAAAACGAGGATTAAAAAAATAGAATCATATCAATATTATTAATTACAATATTAAAAGGGAATGTTCTTTTTCGAACACTCCCTTTTGATTTATTCCAACAATATACCCTAAAAAAAACAATTTATCCTTTTCATAATGTTCCTGACACAACACTAAAATAAACACAAAACTAATTGAGGCCGTTGAAAAACGATTCTCTAAATTTTCTTTTCTTTGAAGATCCTTAAAGACTTTGAAATAATCCTAATTATTTAAATTTATCTGCATTCCATATCTCTTCCGGTATTTCGTCATCATCGTCATCGGTAAGCATAGTAGGAGGTTTTTGAGGACCGGAAAACTGAAAAACTTTTGCGTATATAAAACCCGATATTGCACCAAACAGGTGTCCTTCCCATGATATATTCCGCAATGTTGGAAAAATTCCCCAAAACAGTCCGCCGTATAAAAACACCACTACCAACGATATGGCAATTAAACGAAAGTAACGACGAAAAATTCCGCTAAAAAACAAAAATGAAGCAAAAGCATAAATTAATCCACTTGCCCCAATATGATATCCGGGCAATGCAGCAATCCACACCAAAATCCCGGTAGTTATATAGCATAAAAAAAATACGCGATAAGCAATCTGTCGATAGAAATAGAACAATCCCCAAGTAAGTACAAAAAACGGAACTGTATTTGCCATTAGATGACTAAAGTCGGCATGTACAAGCGGCATAGTTAAAATACCCCATAGGCCTTTTATTTTTCGAGGAAAAACGCCCCATTTGTAGAGGTCTAAATTTAGTCCCCATTCAAACAACCGGATTCCCCACATTATTATCAATATGGTAATCGGAAAAATTAAACTATATTTTAACTTTAGCCATTCTACTCTCAACATAATGTGTATGTTGTTTTATTCTTCTATAAGTACCTGTCCGAACAGATTTTTCTGTTGTAACATATCGCTATACGAGTTGGCAATTAAATCAATTGGTTTTATCTGCAGCAGCTCCATATAATAATTACACTGCTCTTTTAAATGCTGTTTACCGATATTTTCGTCAATGTCAATCGCTTCAATTTCCACAAAAGTACCCAAACCTTTTACGGTATCGATATGGAATTTTACGTTCTCAATAAAATATATTTCTCGTGATTTATCGACCACGCAAATTACCTGCAGGGCTGTTTGCAAGATTTGCTTTAATGAGATACCAGAAGCTGTTTTATACAATAATACTTTGCTCTCTTTTGATGATTTTTCATTACTGCGCACATAATGAATTAAATTATTCTCAATATTGCCTTCTCTTAACTTTAAACGTCCCGTTTTAGCTTTAAAATAAGTATCTACCTGATGGTCAATACCTTTAAATTCAGCATTATTTTCTCGTAGTATCTCCCTTATCTTATCCTGATTCTTACAATATGCTTTCAATTCTATATTTAATGGCATTGTTCTTCTTTAAAATCGTTAATAACCTCCAGTAAAACGCTCTCTCTCAATGGTTTATAAATAACACCATCTAAACCTGCAGCTTTACATTCTTCAGAATCATCCAGTTGATTCCCTGCTGTAACAGCAAAAATTTTTGCCCTATGATTATCAGAGTTCAGTACTTCTAGATTACGTATTTTCTTAGTAGCTTCAATCCCGTCTAAAATAGGCATTTGCATATCCATAAACACAATATTGTACTTATTTTTTTTATACATTAAATACGCCTCTTCGCCATTACCGGCAAAATCACAAGACAAATTAATCTTTCGTAAAATAAATTCGACTACTTTTTGATTTATTATATTATCATCAGCCACTAATATAGTTATATTCTGACTTTCCATTACCTACACTTTTGTTAGTACTGTATTTTCAAACTCTAAATATACGGTTTTATTTCTTTTTTCAGATTTTATACTGCAATTTTTACTCAAGATACATTCTATTCTAAAATAAAAAAATAAACATAATAAAACACCTTAGGAATGGCAAATATATAAACAAACCTTTACTTAGACAAATTTCATAGCAATAGAACAAGTATAAACAAACAATTTTCACACATTATCAATAAATATATTCGATTACATCAGGGACATATAAATCTAAAGTATTGCACTTTACAAATATATTGCCCCCTATCAGAAAGAAGCAAAATCAAAGAACACACCTTAACATAAAAATATATCGCTATATTTATTACCCTATCAAGGTGTTATATATACAAATAAATTATTCCATAAATTCAACTATGATACAAATTTTCATTAAAATTTAATGATTGACACAGACACATAAAAAACAACTGCTTTTATAGCAGAAAAGGTTCAAAAATACTATAAGCAAAATAATAAAGTATATTTTTTATTGGATATTATTTATAAAACAACATCAAAACCTTCTGTTAGAACTTTCTTTAACATGGATAATCGTAACTTGTAAATAGAACTTGTTGTGTAAACACAAAAATTGAATTTAGAGATTGAATCTTCCAACGAGAAAAGAATCAATTTTATTTGATAGAAAAGAATATAATTATTACCTTTTGACGATAAAAAAACATTAAACAGTAGGAATATGATTAATAAAAAAAATTGTAAAGGAATTATTGGAATATTAACTGGCGGCGGCGATGTTCCTGGGCTAAACCCTGCTATTAGAGCGGTTACGCTACGTGCTTTTCGCGAAGGATATAGAGTAATAGGTATCAGAAAAGGCTGGCAAGGTTTAATAGATATTGTTAGAGACAAAAAAGCAGATAACAGAGAAAACTACGAGGAATTAACAGAAGAAGTTGTAGACAAAATTGCACGTACCGGTGGTACATTTTTGCACTCTTCAAGAACTAATCCATCTCGAACATCAAAAAATCGTATACCAGACCACTTAAAAGACAAATATACCGAAGAGGTTAACGATTTAACTCCGGAAGTACTTGCTAATTTAGATTTTTTAGGTATAGATTACCTTATTCCTATTGGTGGAGACGATACGTTAAGCTATGGAGTTCGCCTATATCAAGAGGGAGTTAAAGTAGTTGCAATACCCAAAACAATGGACAATGATGTTCCTGGAACCGATTACTGTATCGGTTTTAGCACCTGTATTACCAGAACCATTTCATTAACGCATAGTTTACGCACATCCGCTGGTTCACACGAACGACTTTTAGTGTTGGAGGTTTTTGGAAGATATGCGGGATTTACAGCTATTCTGCCTACTTTAGCCGGAGCAGCCAACCGTTGTGTTATCCCCGAACACAAATTTGATATGGAACGTTTAACAGAACTGATGATACAAGACAGGCTATCCAATCCAAGCAAATATTCTGTTGTTTTAATATCCGAAGGAGCATCGTTTAAAGGTGAAGATATGATATTTCAAGATCATCAACCAGACGAGTTCGGACACAAAAAACTAGGAGGAATCGGCGACCGTGTTTCACAGCAATTAAAACAGTTATCACCTAAATTCAATAATTCAAAGCCTGTAAATATCATTAATCAAAAATTAGGGTATATGGTACGATGCGGCGATCCTGATGCCATTGACTCTATTGTTCCTATGGCTTTTGGAAATCTGGCTCTCGATTTAATTATAAAGGGAATTCACGGCAGATTAGTTACTCTGCGTAACGGCAGATACGATAACGCTCCTATCGACATTGTAACCAGCAGTAAAAAATTAGTTGATGTGGAAAAATACTATAATACCGACCGCTTGCGGCCGATTTATAAAAGTTTTGAGCTGCAGCCCCTATTTCTAATGACCGGATTGTAAAATAAATAAAGCCTTCATTTATATGGTAATGAAGGCTTTATTTTTACAAGTAAAAGTTTGCAGCTGCACTGCAAACCGATATTCTATTTAGTGTTATTTATTTTTGTTCGTATAAAAATCTTTTGATTTTATGTGTCGCTGTCTTTTTAAAAGGGGAACTCCTCACAATAACTGCCTGCAGCTGTGAAAATCTATTTACACGTGAATTTACATAAGACTGCAATTCTTTCATTAAATCATCAATTTTATCATCCACATAATTTTCCACCTCTTTTCGCAAATGGTGATATTGTTTTTCTAGTTCTTCGTAATTGAAATAGACCATTGCAACTAACTTGCCTTTTTGCTCTATCACCACCGATTCTACCACATGTTTAAAATTATTAATTACCGATTCAATCTCTTCGGGATAAATATTCTCTCCGCTGGCACCAACAATCATATTCTTTAAACGTCCTTCAATAAACAAATAATTATCTTTATCGAAACGAGCTAAATCGCCGGTTTTAAACCAACCGTCTTCAGTCAAAACCTCTTTGGTTTTCTCCTCATTTTTATAATAGCCCATCATCACGTTATCTCCTTTAGCCCAAATTTCTCCAATTTTAGTTACAGGATCGGGATTATGAATTTTTAACTGCACGCCCTCCAATACAGGTCCTGTAGACTGCATACGCGACAGCTTTGGTCCTGTCCCTGCAAGTAAAGGTGCCGTTTCAGTTAATCCGTATCCTATGGCATAAGGAAATTTTGCTTCACGCAAAAACTGCTCTACTCCGGCATTTAATTTTGCTCCACCAATACCGAAAAAAGTTAATTCTCCACCAAAAATCTGCATCAATTTCTTTCCAGCAACAGCATTTATACGTTTTCTAAAAATTGGCATTTTATACAAATTCCGAGACAGCCATTTTGCTTGTATCGAAGGTAATATTTTTCCTTTATAAATTTTCTCTATAATTAAGGGCACCGAAAACATTACTGTTGGTTTAACCTGCTTTAAAGCTGCAATCAACAGCGATGGAACCGGAGTTTTACCCAAATAGTAAATACAAGCTCCAGTTGTCATCGGGATAATAAAGCCTAAAGTGTTCTCATAAGTGTGCGACAAGGGCAAAATTGATAAAAATCTATCGGTGTTATCAATAGGATGAATATTACGTGCCGCCATCGCATTTGAACAAATATTTTTATGCGATAACATCACTCCTTTCGAGCTGCCGGTTGTTCCGGAAGTATAAATAATTGCAGCCATCTGCTCTTCCCTTACCCCATACTCTTCTTGAGGTTTAGCCTCAGTACTAAACACCGCAGTATCGGAATTGTTCAGTACCGAAAAATCTTCAACCGCAACCACATATTGTAAACTTTCGATGGCTATATCATTCACTTTCGACCGCAAACCTTTAGATACAAATACCACTTTCGCCTCAGAGTGCGACAAAATATACTCCACTTCAGTCTGAGTAAAATCGGGTAACAAAGGCACTATAACAGCTCCCATAAAGGTTACAGCATAATACACTGCACCCCAATTGGGCATATTGGTACTTAAAATGGCAACTCTATCGCCGGGTTTTACACCTAAGTTTTCGTAAAAAGCTATTAGTGATCGTATTTTATCGTTTAATTGACTGTATGTTATTGGCTGTTCGCCTACCAGTGCCATTGCATTGCTGTCGGCGAATCGTTCCATGGTTTTTTCAAACAATCCTGGAAGTGTTAATTTTTGATTCTGTGTCATAAGCTTTAAATGATATTGCTAATCTCACAAATGCGATTATAGTATTTCATTTGTCTTTAAAACTACTGCAAGGTATAAATAAACCAAATACTTTAATTATTATCTCTGTTAAAAATAATCCATATCTTATACCTGCCTCCAACGCAATCACACCAATACACTAATAATCAACAAAGTAAAAAAAGCCACAAACATATAACATATGCTCAATAAAATACAGATTTTTTCCTTTATATTGGTCGTTTTCAGTAAAATATTCTATATAAGATACTTATTTATTACAGATTTTAAGAATTATTTTTGTGCCTCATTTTGTAATTTACGAATAATCTCAACAGCTCTTTCTGCATTTCTTTGGGCAACAAACAAATCAACTGAATTTGGCATTGTTCCAACTCCTGTAATTATCCCCACAGCATTTTCATCTTTCCACATTGATGCGATATTCGATTCTTCCAGACGTTCACTATAATATTGTACGTCAACCAACGAACCTGTAAATATCAATACTAAGTCTTTCTGATTTTCCATAACAGTTATTTTATTGATTATCAACTACAATATATCAGCTGCAAAAAAGTAAATTTCAATTCAGCAGGTAATTATACTCACAAATATATAAATTTGAATTCTAACTGTAAGTTCTATACGATACAAATTTATTTTTCGTTACCAAAAAAGATAAAATTCTTACACAGGAATTTTCTATTTATTTTCAGGAACAAAATTCAAAGAAATACTGTTAACACAATGGCGGGTATTCTTAGAAGTAAACCCCTCATTAAGAAACACATGCCCCAAATGAGCATTACACTTAGCACACACAATTTCAGTGCGTCTGCCATCGGCATCAGGAACTCTTTTTACTGCTCCAGATATTTCATCATCGAAACTTGGCCACCCGCAACGCGATTCAAATTTATCTTTCGATTTATAAAGAGGGGCATTGCAGCGTTTACAAATATAAGTTCCCTTAGCTTTGTTATGCAAATATTTTCCCGTACCAGGATATTCAGTTCCTTTATAAACAATTACTTGTTTTTCTGCATCGCTGAGTTTATTGTATTTTGTAGTATCCTGCTGCATAATATGTATCGGGAATAAAAAATAAATAATAATTGCTATGTATAACATAATTTTAGCGTGAAGTGTATTTCCGAATAAGATCAAAAAGGATTTCACTACGAATAGGCTTTGTGATATAATCATCGCACCCTTTCTCTAACGACACTCTTTTATCTTCTAATAAAGCAAAAGCAGTTTGTGCAATAATAGGAAGTTCCGGACGCATTTCCTTTATCTTCTTCGTCGCTTCGTAACCATCGAGATATGGCATTTTTACATCCATTAAAACCAATACAACATCATCGTGTTCTTTGCAATATTCAACTGCTTCAAGACCATTTTCTACAATAACCACATTAAAATCTAATCGAGATAATAATTCTCTAAATAATATACGGTTAAGTTTTTCATCTTCGGCAACTAATATTGTTTTTTTCATATCTAACACTATATTTAACTACGTTAATAAATACATCAACAGACACCTTCATCAAACCACTTTAATCATCAATGTTTTTATAACAAATCTTAAGTTGCAGTATAAGAAGAAAATTCTGCGTAAATACTAAGTATTTTGGTTAGATTGGCTAAAAAAAAGATTCCAAAAGCGTAATTAAGAAAATCTTTTTTAAGGTTATAGAGGAGTAAAGGTAGTATTATTTTAAAGAAAAACAAAAAATAATTTTGTCTTACTTGTTTTAGCATCTGAGTGACAATTAAAAATTATCATGTATATTTGAACAATAATTATATAATGCAATCTATGAAACCAAATTATATTCACTTTCTACTGTTTTTCATATTGATTAGTCCGCCTGTTATTGCCCAGCGACATTGGAATTTAACAGGTACTATCATTAACCGTGAGAAACAACCAATGGCAGGAGCTACTGTGACTGTTAATCAGACAAAAATTGCCACTTCCACCAACGCTAAAGGAACGTTCTACCTGCAAATCCCTACCGATAAAAGTATTACAATAACTGTAACACACATTGGTTATCAACCCTATAGTCAAAATATTTTTATCGGCAATAAGAATAGTAAAACACTAAACATTACGTTAATCACTCAACCTCAACATATTAGCGAAGTGGTAGTACATAGTAATAAAAATAGCCGAACAAAAAATACGGTGGTAAACGTTAAAAATATGGAACGACTACCAACTGTAGGTGCCGGAGCTGTTGAACAACTAATAAAAACACTTCCGGGTGTTGCCAGCAATAATGAGTTAAGTAATCAGTATGCAGTAAGAGGTGGAAATTTCGATGAAAATTTGGTGTATATTAATGAAATAGCAATGTACCGTCCTAAATTAACCCGATCGGGACAACAAGAAGGATTAAGTATTATCAATCCCGATATGGTAAGCAACATTCAATTTTCAGCAGGGGCTTTCGATGCTCATTACGGCGATAAAATGGCTTCGGTTTTAGATATAAAATATAAAAATCCAACTGATTTTTCGGCGACTGCAAACATTAGTCTACTGGAGACTTCGGCATATGTTGCTAATCGGCACAAACGTTTTTCATACGCTGTTGGAACCCGTTATAAAAACAGCCGCTACCTACTGAAAACGCTGGACACAAAAGGTGGTTATCAGCCTAATTTTATGGATATTCAAGCCCTGTTAAGCTATAAAATAAACGATAAAATAAGCATTGATTTCTGGGGAACTTATAATCGCAATAACTATAATTTCACTCCATCTGACAGAAACACCTCTTTTGGCACAATCAGCAACGCTCTGAATTTAAAAATATATTTTGACGGCAGCGAAAATGATAAATTTATAGCCAATAGTACTGCACTTACTGTAAAATATCATCCAAATGCCGATAATTATTTACGGTTAATTGCAAATAGATACTATACCAAAGAACAAGAGCGTTTCGATATTATGGGGCAGTATTATCTGAACGATTTATTTGTATCGAAAGGAGGTGCTCCAAGCAGTGAATTAGAACATTTAGGAATTGGTACATTTATCGATCATGCACGTAATCAGCTAACACAAAAAATACAAAGCCTGCAGCTAAAAGGCGATCATAATATAAATAACCTTTTTTTACAATGGGGAGTTGGCATAAAAACGAATCACCTAAACAACACAATTAACGAGTGGCAGTATCAAGATTCTGCGGGATACGCTATTCCTATTTCTTACTCCGATATTCGAATGGCGTATGCGCGAAATGCAAAAAACAAGATCAGAAGCCATAAAATTCACGCATTTGCTCAGGCTACAAAGGTTGTAAATACAGCTAAAGGTGAATTTCAAATTACCGGAGGAATCCGCTATAAACGCTGGAATTATAATGGCAACAATATTATTTCGCCTCGATTTTCGATACACTATATTCCTAAATGGAAACATAAGTTGCGCTTTAAGTTTGCTACAGGATATTATCAACAAATGCCATCGTATCGTGAGATGCTTGCCATAGATGGCAAAATAGCTGGCAATTTAAAGGCTCAGAAATCAATACATTATGTTTTAGGTCAGGAATACTATTTTAAATTATGGAACCGCCCGTTTAAACTGACAAGTGAACTGTTTTATAAAGATTTACAAGCGGTCATCCCCTACGATATGGAAAATGTGCGTATTCGCTACTACGGTGAAGAACGAGCCGAAGGATATGCTGCAGGAATCGATTTCCGTATGAACGGGGAATTTGTAAAAGGAATTGAATCATGGGTCAGCTTATCCATCTTAAAAACAGAAGAAGATATTATCGGAGATAAAAAAGGCAGTATCCCCCGCCCTTCCGACCAGCGGTTTAATTTCGCATTATGTTTTCAAGATTATCTACCCAACAATCCATCGTATAAAATGTATTTAATGTTGATGTACGGAGGCAAAATACCAGTCTGGACTCCCAAACATAACAAAGCCGGCAACTATTTCCGCATGCCCAATTACCGTCGTGTGGACTTGGGATTTTCTAAAGTGCTAATCAACAAAAATCATCAGGCTAAAGGATTTCTCCGCTCTGTAAAATCAATGTGGATAGGTTTAGAAATTTTCAATATTTTAGATATTAAAAATACGGTTTCCTACCTATGGGTAAAAGATTATTCAGGGAATCAGTATGCTGTTCCAAACTATCTTACCGGAAGAAAAATTAATGTAAAATTGAGTGTGAAGTTTTAATGTTTTTCATTAATGTATAAATTCACTTAATAGGATTCTTTTAAATTTTCTGCCAACTTTTCTGCCAACTTTTTAATATAAATACTTACTTTTGGGAGTTGAATAAAAAAATCAGTTATTCTTAGAAAAAGAACGGCTTTCTTTTTTGAAAATAATACAAACAAATAAACACATGGAAAGAGTATTAAGTGGTTTAGAACCAAAAGCAGTATGGGAACATTTCGAAGACATCTG
>PDWJ01005661.1_pt1 | contig 10137 bp, 10 predicted proteins | sample 1430881 | NCBI WGS metagenome assembly PDWJ01 (sample SAMN01162460, study PRJNA174530) | Oral metagenome, whole genome shotgun sequencing project. | biome: Marine environment; feature: Marine mammal; material: Swab sample of the gingival sulcus; isolation source: swab sample of gingival sulcus...
ATTTCTTTAGTTATTTCTATTGCTTGCTTTTTGTAAAAATTGGCAATGTCTTTATTGCTATATAAGTAATGGCTTACTACGGCTTTTTTATTATTTCCTGATGTTTGAGATTGATAGTCAAGAGCTTTTTGAAAATCTATTTTTTCTTTACAATACATTATAAATCCCTCAAATTCTCTTCAATAATTCTGACACATTCATCTATATTTTTTTTAACCTCATTTCCCCAAAAACGAATAACAGTCCAGCCTTGTTTTTTTAATTCACTATTAACTTCTTTATCTCGTTCAATATTTCTCTGAATCTTTTTATACCAAAATTCCTGATTAGTTTTATGGTCGTATTTTCTTATATTCCAATCTTTTCCGTGCCAGAACTCCCCATCAACAAATATTGCAATTTTATGCTTTTTAAAAGTAAAGTCAGGTTTTCCAAAGACTTTTTTGTTGTTTTTCCTGTACCTGTAACCTTTTGCCCAAAGAGCTTGTCCTAATGCGACTTCAATTTTCGTTCCTGATGACTTTACAGCCTGCATATTTTTTCTGCGTTGTTCTTTTGTCAATTTATCCATAAAAAAGAATTATACTATATTTATTTCATCATTATTATATCTTACAGTATCAACATATTTTTTAATATAAAAAAATAAAAACGATACGACACAAACAAAATCACTTTTCATTTTTAACAAGCGAAACTGCGTGCAGATTCATCTCGACTAATTTTGGCTTAAGATATTTTTTAATTCCTTTTTCCAGAGCTTCAAACGGCAATATAAATTCGGGCATAGCAAAAAGTGCTGCGAGCAAAATACTATTGGCAGCCTTAGAAGAACCTGCTTGCTCCGCCAATTCATGACAAGCAACAAATTGGGTTTCAGGACAGCGTTTCATAATTTCCGCCTTGAGTTCTTCGGGAGGCGGCAGGGTTTCCCATCCCATAGCCACGCCAATCGGGCGAATATATTCACTGCTGCTCAAAACCTTTCCGCCTTTTGCCAAATACGGCAAAGCTCGCAGCGTTTCTAAAATTTCAAAACCGAGCAAAATATCAGCCTGTCCGTAATCAATTTTGGGACTCAAAAAACCGCCCAGCAAAACCGTCGATTCGACAACTCCGCCTCGTTGAGCCATACCGTGAATTTCTCCGGCAGTAACCGCAATGCCGTTATCCATAGCGATATTGGCGAGTAATTTGGTCGCGGTAAGCGTTCCCTGACCGCCAACTCCGGTCAAAAAAATGCGGACACCGTTCATTTTTTTACCTTTGCCTTAATATGCGAATTCAACTGCACGCAAAGCATACAGCCGATACAGACTTCTTCGTCAATATGTGCCAAGCCGCCTGCAACGGAAAATGCAGGACAACCAAGACTAGCCGCACATTCAAGAACCAAAGTATCTCTTTCAAAACCGCTTACGACATAGGCAGTGCGTAAATATTTTTTCCCCTGCGCCCGACGGGCAAAAAGCGGACACGGACTTTGCGTAATCAGCACCCGAACGCCCGATTTTTCCCGAAATTCGAGCAAAGATTTTTCAACCGCTTTATAATTTAAGGCATTTACAAGACGGACATTTTCCGCAACAACACCGCAACCTTGCACAACGGCGGCAATATCGACTTTGGCGGAATTTACCCCAACAAGCGTATCATCAACGCCCGGATTAGGCTGATGCCCTGTCATTGCCGTGGTGCGGTTATCCAAAATCACAATCAAAATATTGCGATTATGACACAAAGCGTTAATAAGCCCCGTAATACCCGAATGGAAAAAAGTGGAATCACCGATAAAAGCGATGACAGGCTTATCATTCACAGCCGCCATACCGCCGCCTGCAGAAATGGACGAACCCATGCACAGCGAAAAATCAGCCGTTTTGAGCGGCGGCAAAATTCCAAGCGTATAACAACCAATGTCCGAAGAATATACGGCATCATCACCAAAAATACGGCGGACATTATGATACACCGAACGATGCGTACAACCTGCACAAAGATTTGGCGGACGAAGCGGAAAAGACGGCATTTCACCTGCCTTATCGGAAGGCACGGGCATTTCCAAATCAAAAACCGTTGCCAACATTTGCTTAACAAGCTGAACGGAATATTCGCCCTGCCGAGAAAAAATCTCACCTTTGCCGAGAATTTCAGCCGTGCAGCCGTGTTTTTGCGCCAAAGCCCGTACTTCGGTTTCAACAATCGGCTCCAGCTCTTCGACAACAACAAGCGTTTTTACTTCTTGCAACAATTTGATAATTTTCTTTTGTGGAAGCGGCCAGGAAAACCCAAGTTCAAGCACCTTTGCCTGTTTGCCGCTTTCTTGCAAGGCATCATGCAAATACGCACGGCTTATGCCCGAAACGATAAAGCCGACACTCCCCTCGCCGTGAAGCGTATTCCACGGACAAGTATCGCTATATTCAGCGATTTCTTCAAATTTGCGTAAAAGTATATCGTGCCGACGACGGGAAACAGCAGGGATAGCAACAAATCGTCCCGAATCTTTTTGAAAACTTCCCTGTGTGCAGGCAGCTTTTTTTTCGCCAAACTGCACGCTCCCCCGTAAATGATTAACTCTTGTGGTCGTGCGGAGCATAATCGGCTGCTCCCATTTTGCGGAAAGCGAAAATGCCGCCGCCGTCATATCTTTGGCTTCTTGTGCGCTCAGCGGCTCAAAAACAGGCACAGTTCCCAGCCGGGCAAAATAGCGATTGTCCTGTTCGTTTTGGCTGGAATGACAGCCGGGGTCATCGGCACTGATTAACACCATTCCGCCGGGAGTGCCGATATAAACAAGCGTCATAAACGGGTCAGCAGCCACATTCACGCCGACATGTTTCATCGTTACCAAAGAAGGAACGCCGGCAAGACTGGCTCCACCGGCGGCTTCCATAGCAATTTTCTCATTTACAGAATATTCAAAAACATATCGGGCTTCTTTTGCCAGACGGAAAAAAGTATCGGGAATTTCTGAAGACGGCGTTCCCGGATAACAGGAAATAAAACCAACCCCAGCCTCAATCGCCCCACGCACAATAGCCTCGTTAGCTAAAAGCAAATGGGTTTCGCCGCTTTTTCCGTCAAGAAGAGGCTGCACGATTTATCCTTTATTGATTTTCTGCTGAATTTGGTCAATTTTGTAATTGATAAATTCCTTGTTCGGGTTGCGGATATCACCCTGCAATTCTTTATAGGCAGCAAGAGCTTCCTGCCATTTCCCTGCCAATTCGGCAACAAGAGCAATCTTTCCCAAAACAATCGGCTCATACGCTTTGCCGCCAACTGTTTTGACCTCATTTAAAACCGATAAGGCTTCATCAAAATTTGCCAGATGAACCAAATCATTTGCAACACCAAGTAGAGCAAGAGTTTTAACAGTGGCATCTTTTGTTTTTGCCAGTTCCCGCCACTGCTCCAAGCTATTTTTATAATCCTGCTCAAGCCGGTAAACCTCAATCAATTCCAGGCGAACAGTTCCCTGAATTTCTTTAGAGGCAGTCTTTAAAAAAGCAAGCAGGTCTTCTTTTTTCTTGGCACTGTCTTTTTGAGCGACAATCGAACCAAGTTCTTCAAGTGCAAGTTCGACCTGTACTTTTTGGTGATTTTGATACCAAGCATATCCACCGACACCGCCGACAATCAGCACCAAAACAAGCCCGATGACTTTAATGTAAGTAATAATCCATTGCAAAAGCGGATTTAAAGCAGGAACGCTTCCCTGCCCAAGTTCTTCAATCAATTCGTCTTTTTTTTGTTCTTCGTTCATATTTTTCTCCGTTACAGTCATAGAAATAAAAACCAATATATTTTTACAAAAAACAGCTACCTCAACTAAAAATACAGATAACCGTTCAAACACCGACCAAAAGCTCTAATCAGTATCTGTCTTTTTTGGGGAGAATAAGTACCCGTTTCATTGGACCATCGCCTTTGCTGCGGGTGAAAATCCCTCTGTCGTTTTGCAGGGCAACATGCACAACCCGACGATGAAAAGAACTAAGCGGACGGGTACTGTAGGGTCTGCCTGTGATTTTACATTTTTCAGCCAAAGAAAGAGCGATTTCGACCAGTTTTTCTTGCTGTTTTTGCCGATAATCGCCCGTATCCAGCTGCACACGAGTCATATAGTTCCATTTGTTGGCGATAATGCGGTTCATAACATATTGCAAAGCAGAAATCGTCTGTCCTTCCCGTCCGATAATCAAACCGGAATTTTCCGGATCGTCAATCCGCACCGAAATCGGACGAGCAGTCAAATCAATCACCAATTCGTAATTCGTGGTAATCGGTTTCAGCAAGGAGGCGACAATTTCTTTTAAAAGTGCCGTCAATTTTTCGGGATTTTCAATTTGCATTTGCGGACGATGATAATATTCATCATTTTCGTCTGCATCATCATAATCTACATCGTTTTCGTATCTTTTTGCCGCAGTTGCAAATGACGAGCGGCGTTTCTTGGCTAAAATAACAGCTTTTTTTGTTCCCAGCCCAAAAATCCCGTTGGACGATTCTTGTTCAATTTCTATTTCCAATTCGTCCTTATCGGTTGCAAAAAAAGAACAAGCCGCTTCGATTGCCTCGTTAATTGTTTTTCCTTCAAATTTTTTCAGCATACATTTTTCTCCTTAATACTTTACTTAGCTTACTTTTGTAGCGTTTTTTATGCTTTTCTTGTTAATAACCATTGTTGAAATATAGATAAGACATTGTTTACCAGCCAATATACAACGAGACCGGAAGGAAAATTCAAAAAGATAAAAGTAAAAATCAGCGGTAAAAACATCATTATTTTTGCCTGCATCGGGTCTCCGGGTGCAGGAGACATTTTTTGCTGCAAAAACATGGTAAGCCCCATAACAAGAGGCGTAATATAATACGGGTCTTTTGCCGACAGGTCGGTGAGCCACGCAATATCCGTAAACGGAATATGCGAAATAAAACAAGCGTGGCGGAGTTCGACCGAAGCAAGCAACGCCTGATAAAGAGCAATAAAAACAGGAATTTGCAACAACATTGGCAAGCAACCACCTGCAGGATTGATTTTGTATGTTTTGTACAAGTGCATCATTTCGGCATTCATCTGCTCTCTGTTGTCTTTGTATTTTTCCCGAATCTGCGTCATCATCGGCTGAATTTTTTTCATTTGCTCCATAGATTTATAGCTTTTTTGCGAAAGCGGCCAAAAAACGATTTTAATAACAATCGTCAATAAAACAATAGCCAGTCCGTAATTATGCGTATAGCTATTTAAAAAATGCAAAAACTGAATAAGCGGCTTGGCAATAATATCTGTCCAGCCGTAACGAATGGCAGCTACCAAATCGTTCGGCATCTTTTTAAGTTCTTCTTTAATTTTTGGCCCCAAATAATAATCAAGTTGCAGCGTTGTTTTTTGTCCGGGATTAAGAGTTATATTCGTTCCGGCTGTAATGCGATATGCTTTATCTTCATATTTGGTACGAACAATCATTTCTGTTTGCGGAATAATTGCAACAAGAAAATAATTATTTCCCGTTCCTATCCATTTTGCCGTTTCAGGTTTTTCGGGAAATCCAAGTGCAAGGTCATCTACATCTTCTTCCTCTTCCCGTCCGTTTTCTCCCATATAGGCAATTTGCATTCTGTTATATTGGTTATTGTCTTTTGCAAGTTCTACGGCTGCAAGAGAATAGGAAAACAGTCCACCCAGCGAACCTTGCAAAGCATTTTCAAGAAATGTTTTTTCTTTTATACCGTAAGTGCTGCCGTTAAATATGATTTGGCGATGAATTTGCAGCCCATTTATATTTGCTACAAAATCAAGCGTCGCCTCTTCTCCGTCTTTTATTTGAATATCAGGCGACAAAGAAGTCCAATTTGCATTTTGCCAAGTCTGACTTGTATTCCAAATCAATCCAAAAGGAGCTTTGTTGCGGGCAGCCGCAGGAATAAGGTCGATATTTAAAGAATCCGCCTTAACGCTTTGCTTATATTTTTTAAGAGAAAACGATTGCAAAATTCCGCCGTTTTCCGCAAAAACTGCCGAGTAAAGTGGCGTTTCGACCTTGATTTCCCGTCCGGGACGGAAGTTGTTTAAATTTTGTGTTTGCAATTTTTCGACTTGAGTCGGTTTGAAAACAGCTTGTTCCTGTAAGGGCGTTTCGGTTTTGGTGGGGGCTTGAACGACTGGTTGCGGCGGCGGAAAAAGGATATTCCAAAAAATCAAGACCGCCAAAGAAAGAGAGACTGCAAGTAAAACTCGTTGATTATCCATATTATTTAATGCCTGTAGATTGTTTGTTTAAAGATGGTACGGGGTCAAATCCGCCGCGACAAAAAGGTTGACAGCGAAGAAGACGAAAAAGTGTCAGCCTGCTTCCCGTAAAAAAACCATATTCCGCAAAGGCTTGCCGTGCATATTCAGAACAGCTCGGATAAAATCGGCAACAAGGCGTATAAATTGGAGAGATAGCGAGCTGATAAAAACGAATAAGTATTTGAAAAATGCGGTTCATACGGCTTTCTACGCTTTAAGTTGCTACGATTGTATTTTTTCGACCAAAAATTCCCATTGTCTATTTACTCTAGCAAAACAAAATACAGTCGCGTTGCGTTTGGGAATAAAAATCATATCCACTGCAAAGGGGAGCTTGGGGGCGTGAAGCCGAAAAACCTCACGCACAAGCCTTTTGATTTTGTTTCGCTGCACCGCTTTCCCGACTTTTTTACTGACAGTAAGTCCGAGCCTGCTTTGCTTAGAGACAAGCCTTTTTCGGACATAGACAATAAAATCCGGCAAAAAAAATCGACGACCCCGTTGATAGCATAGCTCATACTGGGGTCGCGTAAGAAGACGGTAGGCACGGGGAAAAACTAAACGGTTAATCTTTTACGTCCTTTTGCTCTTCTGCTTTTCAAAACAGCTCTGCCGTTTTTGGTTCTGGAACGCACCAAAAATCCATGTGTTCTTTTTCTGCGTATTTTACTTGGCTGATATGTTCTTTTCATTTTTTCCTCCTAGAATAAAAAAAGGGACTTTAACGGCAAAAAAGAACTTTCGTCAAGCCGTCAGTTCTGCTTTTTTTCCAAAAAATACACCCTTTTTGCAGACGAAAATTTTGTCCGATTATTTTATGAAAAATAAAAAAATTACTACAACACTATCCTTTTTAATATTTCCACAATTCATATTCATTCCAAAATTTTTCAATCTTTTTTTCAGGATAGCCGTTTTTATGTGCTTTTTCGAACCAATCTTTTGCTTTTTTATAATCTTTTTTCACACCCGAACCATCTAAGTAATGCAAACCAAGATAAAATTGAGCTTTTGCATTTCCCTTTTTAGCGGATTTTACAAGCCAATAAACAGCTTTTTCATAATCTTTCAGTACCCCTTCACCTTGTCCATACATAATACCAAGACTAACTTGAGCGTTTGCATTTCCCTGTTCGGCAGATTTTTCATACCAATAAAAAGCTTTTTTATAATCCTGCGGAACACCTATACCCAAATCATAATTCATTCCAAGACTGAATTGAGCTCCTGCATCTCCCTGTTTGGCAGCTTTTTCATACCAATAAGCAGATTTTTTATAATCCTTCGAAACACCTTCACCCAAAGCATACATCAATCCAAGCCAAACTTGAGCTTCTACATTCCCCTGTTCAGCAGATTTTCCATACCAATAAGCAGCTTTCTTATAATCCTCAGGAACACCTTCACCTATATAATACATTCTTCCAAGCTCGAATTGAGCTTTTGCACCTGCATTTGTTTTTTTTGTTATTTTTTCAATATTTCCTGTCAAAAACATGCCAATACAAAAAAGAACAAAAAAGCAAAATACTATAATCAAAACAGCTTTTTTCGTTTTCATAAATAAATCCTCTCTTGTTAAATTTTGCCATCTGTACAGATTATTTAAATATTTTGCAATAACAACGGCGTTAAAACAACAAAAATTTTATACTGTTCCACTTATGTATAAAACTGTATAAGAAAACGGAATTTGCCCGTTTTTTTTATAATACAAATCATATGTTTCAATAAAATTTTGCATTTTTGTTTTGTTATTATAAATAGGAGCTTTTGTTACAAAAGTTCCTGCTTTTTTATTTTCTTTTACAAAATCAAAAAAAGACGGGTAAAAAAGAGTATAATTTTTCGTATAGTATTTTTTTATTTGTGAATATTTTTGAAAAATTTGAACATAATATTTTGCCTCAAGCATATCAAGGGAAGAACCATATCCTGTAATTTTTTTACAGTGTAAAATCTCTTTAAAAGTTCCATACACAAAAAGACTTATGGAAAAAAAACCGTCTTTTTTGAGAAGTTGCAAAAGCTCTGGTATGGATTTTTGCGGATTTGCGTACCACTGCAGGCAGGAACTTGAAAAAAGCAGGTTAAATGTCTTGGGTCTAAGCGGTGGATTTTCTCCGTCAGCGGCAAAAAAATATCCGCTCGGACAATTTTTTTGAGCTTGTTTAAGCATGGCAGGGGCAAGGTCGAGTGCAAAAATTTTTGAGTCCAAAAAACGCTGTAAGTTAAGCGTGCTTTGCCCGTTTCCGCAGCCTATTTCCAAAATACGCTCGTAGTTTTTTTGGGGGATTTCGGCGGCTGTTTTTTGGGCGATTTGTTTTTGCAGCTTAGCAGACTCGCCGTAGGTCAACGCCGCACGCTCAAATGCTTTTTTTATCCGCTCTTTCATCGGCAAAACTCATAAATTCGCTCGGTACAAAACCAGTGTCCGTTTTGAGGAAGCGTTTTTATCTTTGCCTGCGGATACAATTTGGCAAAATCATTTGCTGCGGGCGGAACAATCGTGTCTTCGCTCCCGTTTACAATCGTCAAATTCGCTCCCAAAAATAGCTTGGGCATGAACGCACTTTGCAAAACTTCCGCAAGCCCTTGCTGCAAAACGGGAAAATATTTTGCAGGAATCTGAAAGGAAAACGGACAGCCGCACGCACGCCAAAAAGCATTGAACGCCGTTTGCGGACGGGTTTTTATCGCATTTTGCAGCCGCTTCATTGCAACGAAAGTTTGCCCGTTTTGAAAATTCAAAAAAGGAGCGAACAAAACGATTTGAGAATAGAGATTTGCGAGCTTCGGCAGGTCTAAAAGAATGCAAAAAGCCCCAAACGACCAGCCAACCAAGATTTCCGTTTGTGGCGTGGCAATTTCCTGTCTGATTTCTTCGGAAGAAAAATCAACAAACGGCAGCAAAAAACGCTCTGGCTTAAAATTTGGAAAAAGCTCTAAAAATCCGCCCCAACCCGAAACAAAGGTCATTGTTTTCACGGCGTATCCTGCCTGTTTGGTCGGATTTTTTGCACTGCGTTTAAAAAAGAATTGATATGCTCCGCTTGCAAATCCGCTCGCAGGGCAAGGCGAAGGCGAGCAGTATTTTGCGGAACGGCAGGCGGACGAATTGCCGCTGTCAAAATGCTGTTTTGGCAAAGATTGCGTTGCACCTCTAAGACTTTTTCGTTTTGCCCCAAAATAATCGGAACAATTTGGCTCGCACTTTTCCCAATTGCAAACCCCAAATCTGTAAGGGCTATGCGTACTTTTTTGGCAAGCGATAAAAGGTTTGCTGGCACTTCGGGATTATTTTTTACAAAATCAAGCCCTGCAAGGCTCGCCCCGACAACGGCAGGAGACGGTGCGGTCGAAAACATACACGGGCGACCGAGGTTGACGACCGTTTCCACAAGCGGCATATCGCCGCAAATATAGCCGCCCTGCGAGCCGAACGCCTTGCTGAAAGTTCCCATGACAATATCAATTTCTCCACGCAAATCGCAGGCAGCCACAAGTCCGCGCCCTTCCCCGAAAATGCCGACCGCGTGGGCTTCATCAACGATACTCAAAACCCCGTTTTCTTTGCACAATTTGGCTATTTGCACCAGGTCGGCAAGGTCGCCGTCCATACTGAAAACACTGTCCGTAATCAGGATTTTGCGTTTTGCCTGTTTGTATTTTTGCAGCAAAAAAGCAAGGTGCTCCATATCGCCGTGGCGGTAGCGAACAAGTTTGGCACGAGAAAGCACGATTCCGTCAATGATGCTTGCGTGATTGAGCTTGTCGCAAAAAACAATGCTGTTTCGATTTGCAAATGCCGTGCAAATGGCGAGATTCATATCATAGCC
>PDWJ01005662.1_pt1 | contig 10136 bp, 8 predicted proteins | sample 1430881 | NCBI WGS metagenome assembly PDWJ01 (sample SAMN01162460, study PRJNA174530) | Oral metagenome, whole genome shotgun sequencing project. | biome: Marine environment; feature: Marine mammal; material: Swab sample of the gingival sulcus; isolation source: swab sample of gingival sulcus...
CGTCACTGCACCACTCAATAAGTCATCTGATACTGCTACATCCGTTAAAGTCACATTACCCGTGTTGGTCGCTGTGAAGCTGTACGTTATCGTTTCACCAGCCACCAACTCTGTCTTGTCGGCCGTCTTCTCTAACGTTATTGAGGCATCAAGCACTGTCGGTATATAAACGCCATCCATTGTCGTCATGTCATTAACGCCCTCGTTGATGTTAGCTACACCACTTTGCGTAGGATTTGATGTCCAACCTGTATGAACGCCATTTTTATCAAAGGCTCTAAGAACGACACCTTTAGCTGTGCCAATAAATGTCGGTACTGGGGTAAATGTCACCGTGCCATCTGCAGCAACTGTATAGGTACCTTCACTCGGTTCAGTGTAACTATCAACTAGTGTCCCATTACTTAAAACAATTTTTACTGGCTCATCATCCATTTCATTATCTACATCAAAATTATAATCTCTTTTGCCATAGGCAGTAAAATCGACTTTTGCACTTTGCGTTTCGCCTGGTACACCCGTCGTTTCTTCTTTTTCGCCTCTTGGCGGATAAGTAACATGAATTTTAAAATCTTCTACTTCACCGGAAAATGCATCACCGGTCGGATTCAAAATGTTTTCTTCTATTACAGCCGTTCTTATTCTCATGCCGATTTCGCCAATGCTATCATCCAAATTTTGACTTACATTTGCAAAATTAAGGGTTACTGTTCCATCAGCTGTAACTGTCGCAACCTGTGAACCTTCATCAGCATCAAATGTATCATTGTGATTAAAATCTACCCAGCCTTTTACATAAGATTCTGAATTGCCATTAGGATTTGCTAGAATCTTTAATTGATAAGTATCACTCTGCGCTCTATGCAAAGTATAAGTATAGCTGCCGTCAGAATTTTGATGGGCACCATTACCCATCAGTTGAACTGGTCCTTCATCATCTAAGTTGCTTTCATCGTCTCTTTCCCAATCATCGCCAGTTTGAATTTCTCTTTCATCTAAATCAGCTTTAACACTACCAATAAACGGCTGTGTAATACTATCCGTCTGTCTTATCATATGGGTCGCTCTGCCATAGCTTGCTGGCGCATCGCCCTCATCAATCACTACAAAACCCATCATTGCAGACTGATTGCCCCTTGTATTAAAATATAATGAAACCTCTTCTGCATTTCTAGACATGATAATTGGCACACCATAAGTATCTTGCTTTGTAGCAACCGGACCAAATACACTTGAACCAAGTCCACCATTTGTTTGATCTGGACTTACCCAGTACTCTACAGAATATCCTTCACTTGCAATTTGAGTTAAATTAGATTCTTCAATCACTTTAGATGGCGTTGTAAAACCATCTTGGGCAACATTGGCAATCAGTTCCCACGGATCGCCCGCACCTCTTGTAACAAATATCTGCACCTCTCCAGTGCCCGCTTCTTCTGAATCAACCATCACAATATTGGGTTTTACAGGTACGTTATTATAACTAGCTGTGATTTTAAATGTTACCCCAATATTGGCATTGTTAGATTGAGCGGTAAATGAATTCAGCTTATTACCTATATCAAAGCCAGACTTCGCAATATTAGACCATCTAGTATCATGTTTAGTAATGACAAATCTTTTCTCTTGGTTTTGGCTCTGATTAGTGTTTGTTGCCCCTGATCGATATCCTTGTGCTGGATCGTTTGGATCATTACCTGAAGCAATAACCCTATTTTTATACTCCTCACTGGCATCAAAAGGTTGAAGGTTAATTACCTCTGCCGTTACCACGTAATTATCAGTAACATTTATTGTTAATATTGAGCCTTCCTTAAGGCCAAGTTTGCCACCCGATAACGAATCAACATTTGTTACTGTCGCATTGCCCGTGCCGCTAGTAAAGTCCGCCCAGACAATTTGACCTTTCAATACTTCCTTTGCCGCATTATCCAAATATGGTTCATTGAGTGTTAAATCTTGTTGCGCGTAAACCACCTGTTGTGATAATGGCACTAAAACTAACAACAAAGCTAAAAAAAATGACAATAGCTTTGTGCTAATACTTCTTTTTCTTGTATTTACCACTTTCATTTTTTCTTCTCCCTCATTCAATTTAACTACACTTCGCTTAGGTAAATATTAAGATTTCTACGATTAGATAATTTCCAATAACCAATATAATACTATGTTAAGTAACTGTATTTTTCAATCTATCCTTCCAACTTGTAACCAATTTTTAATAAATACAACTGTGTTTCTGGAATATTGATAAAAAACAGGATAAAAAAGTTCCATACAACTAGAACTAAAACGTAATAGAGTCTAACAAAAATCATTAAGAAATTGATATATATAGCTTGGCTTACATAAACATTAGTGCTCTTGCAATTTCGTAAAAATCATCACTTTTAAAAGACAATGTACGGCCGTCAACTTTTGTTACACCCGGGTAAAATGACGCAAAGTGATAGTCGGCAATTTGTTTATACTCAATTTGCATTTCAAAGCTATCCGGTAGAATTATCGGTAAATTTTGTTCGACATCAGCTAACGCTCGTTTAACCATTGCTTTAATTTGTTTGACACATTTATCGGGATGTAATGAAATGGTTGAATCACCTATACCCTGTTGAGTTGCAAAGGTTGCAATGCGGTCATCAAAGTATTCTGCTTCCTGACAAACACCAGCATCTCCACTAATTGCCACAACCGGAACGCCGTGGTAATAACTGAGATAGGTATTGATCAGAAATTCACTGGCTATGGTGCCATTAATGGTTATTTTTTGATACTTACGCGATGACATCGTATGCGCCAAAGGACTAAACGGCGTATAAGCAGCCGAGTGATAACCAATATAAACGACAGCATCAAAACTATCATCAAGCGTTTCCATCATCGACATCGGCGAACGCGCCCAGCCACGTACAAATTTAACGTCTTCCGGTAATTGACGAACGTCTAAATTACGGGCTGAATCATGAGCATCTCGCACCACGACCTCGGCCCCCATTTCAATCGCCGCCTGACAAGCTGCCCCTACTTCTTTAGTCATCTGCTCGGCATAATAGCGACCACGCAGATGTTCGTGATTGGTCTCATTCCAATGACTGATGCCGGCCACACCTTCAATGTCAGCGCTAATAAAGACTTTCATAACTTCCTCCTATCCTAATAAAATTTTAGCTTCACTTGGCAAATTGGCCAAAATGCGCTCCGCTAATTGTAATAATGCTTCACTATATAAAACGAGGTAAACTGTCATGTCATTACTTTCTAAGAAATTTGCAATTTCCAGTAATGCGATTCGGATAGCCGCTTCTTTGGGGTAGCCGTAGACTCCGGCTGAAATAAGTGGAAAAGCAATACTAGTCAGTTGTTTTTGTTTAGCCAGCGCCAATGAATTGCGATAGCAACTTGTCAAGTGTTCGGCTTCGCCGCTCTTGCCGGCGTTCCAAATTGGCCCAACAGTATGAATGACGTATTTGGCGGGCAACTGATAAGCGGCAGTTAGTTTTGCTTGACCGGTTGAACAGCCGCCTAAAGTGCGACACTCAGCTAACAACTGTGGCCCGGCCGCACGATGAATCGCACCATCAACCCCGCCGCCACCCAATAGTGAGCTGTTGGCGGCATTGACAATGGCATCAATCGCTAGTTCGGTAATATCTGCGCGGATCATTTTAAAAGCCATAGCGCCTCCGTTTTGTTAATTATTTATTCTTCTTATACTCGCTGGCATAGTCAATTAACATTTTAAAAATATTTAGCTGCTCGGGATGCACGCCCGTCATCATTTCGGGGTGCCACTGTACGGCAAACACCGTCGGATTGGCATCGTATTGAATTGCTTCAATATAGCCATCTTCAGAAGTGGCACATACCGATAGGCCTTCACCTAATCGATCAATCGCCTGATGATGTAGGCTATTGACAAAAACGACATCTTCCTTAAAACAATTTTTTAAAGGACAATCCTTAACAAAATTAACGCGATGTACTTCAGCTGACTTAGGTGCTTTACTAAAGGAATGTTCAATCTTTTTATCTTTGTGCCAACTGATATCTTGAAAAAGACTACCCTTAAAATAAACGTTTAGTAATTGAATGCCGCGACAAACACCAAAAATCGGCATCTTCTTTTGCATGGCATAATCAATCAGTTTTAGTTCTACTACATCTCTTTCTATTTCTAACTTGCCAAGTCCCTTTTCAAGCGATTGGCCGTACTGACGCGGATTGACATCACCGCCACCGGTTAAAACCAAGGCGTCAATGCTATCGACAACTGAATGCAGGTAGTCTTCAGAGTTTATTGGCGCAATCGCTAATGGCGTACCACCGGCGCGACTAATCGATTCGGTATAATCCATCGATACTAACATAACATCCTGATCGCGACGTCCTCTGATTCTATCTGTACCAAATTCATAGGCCTTTACATAATAAGTTGATACTCCAATTACTGGCTGCATTATTTCATTTCCTCCCACTGTGTTATCATTCAATTAAGCGATATGTTTTCTTATATTATAACCTATTATTGGCAACGTGCATATCCATGAAAGAATAAAAGTTTGTAGCAACAATTTGAAAATTAACATTTATGCTATTCTTGTGGTTTTAATTCCCAAAAACGATTGGCCATCAATAGTGTGATACCAATTGTTAAAAATAACCCACTAAGCGAAAAAATTTCGGCTATATAACCAAATAATGGTCCAAAAATTATGATCAATAGCGCTCTCACTTGGCTTTCAATCGACAATACCGTGACGCGTTGTGTTTTTTTCATGTGACTACTCAACACTTCAACAAAAACCGGACGGCGTGCATCTTGTATCAAATATAGTACAAAATAAAGTAGCACCGTTAACAATAGCAAATTGTGTTTTATGGTAAATGCTAAAATCAGCAATAAAATCGCCATTAAATCATATAATCTATAAAACACTTTATTATCACCATATTTATTTGAAACGCGATAAATATTTTTAGAGACCACTGAACTAAAAATATAAAAAATTCCATAAATAATGCCAAGATATATTTTTAAGCTCTCATTTTGATTTAAGCCTATGATCAAGCCAACACCCGAAATAATTAACATCGTACTGAGGATTGGTTGAATATAGTCTTTGATTGTCTTAAAGACAGCGTGATAACTGGCGCCACTGGCAACAATTTTTCTAATTGATATATTTTGTGCTATCACCTTTAATTGTATTTTGGTCAGTGCCATAAAATGCCTGAAATTAAACACTTTGGCGCGCTTTTCATTGAGTGATGTTGGATAGCTGGCTATTAGCATAAAATCCAATAGGTAAGGTGCTGTACTAATGACAAAAAGCCATTTCAAAACGGGAAATTTTAAAGCAAATATAATCGATAAAAAAGCTGACAGCGACGAACCCAACAACGAAAATGAACGCGTCCAACCATACACAAAACCTCGTTGCTGATACCAACCTTGCTGCTCAAGATAGCTTAAAATCATCGCCTTGTGCGTACCACTACGAAAAGCTTCGCCTAGACCATAAAACGCCATCGCCAAAGCTATAATTAAATGATTTGCCGCACTAAAAAACAACACAAAAGCTGCTATGTAAAACAGAAAACAAATCATCAATTCACTTTTTTTGCCATAATAATCAGCAAAGATAGCGCTTGGCACCTCAAATAGATAAGTGGCAGCGCCACGAATTGCAAAGAGAATGCCGATGTGAAATAAATCATAACCCAAAGAAATCAAATAAAGCAGCAGATAGGGCTCAAAAAATTGTAGGTTTTTCAGTAACCCATAGAGACAGAATTTTTTTATTTGATTATCTTTTTTTATTTCTTCATAAACATTCACGTCATACCTCCTGCTCCAATCATCAGAAGATCACGCGAATTTGGGAAATGCCGGCTTTTTCTGCCTTTTTGGCAAATTTAGCCAAATCTGCCCTACTGGGCAAGTGGTCTTTGATAGCAGATTGACGCGCTGTCGGTAAACCTTTGTTATGTACCCCAATCAGTTTAAATAAAACGTCGGGATAGGGTCTTAAAATAGCAGCAATTTGTGCGATAAACTCATCGTCTAAAAAATAATCTTTTAAATAAACCAAGCGCACTTCTTCAACTTTATCGCGCTTTAAAAGCGCTGTTAAATTATCCAAATTGACTTGTTGCGCCATCGGTTTAGCCAGCGAACTGGTAAAGCAAAGTTTCTTCAGGCTCTGCTGATCACCTTTTAAATCAAATAAAAATTTATCGGTTTGTTCTATTAAATCGGCAATGGTTTGATAATCAAAAAAACCATTGCTGTCGAGATATGTCGTCAAGCCTAGTTTTTTTATTTCACGAAAAAACTGCGCCAAAAAAAGATGGTAAAGCGTCGCTTCACCACCCGAAACCGTCACACCGCGAATAAATGGCATGCTCTGCTTGACTGCCGCGACTAGCTCACTAATGGTATAATCTGTAGCCATCTTAGAGCGCAACGCAATCGTTTCGCTGTTGTGACAATAAATGCAATTTAAATTACAACCCTGCACAAAAATGCTGGTGCGATTGCCGATTCCCTCAACATTGGAAAACGGTATAATACGGTGAACCGGCAGCGTCATCATCTTAACTATCTTCTTTTTCTATCAAATACCTGAGCACATTCGTCTGTACCGGAGCCAAACCAAGTGGTGTCACGCAAAACCGCGTTATCGCCACGCGCTTTTTCGACTTCACTCTTCTTAACCAAGTAACCGGTAACGCGAATTAAATCGGTATCTTTCAAATAAGTCGTAATATAACGATAGCCCAGTTCAAAAGCTCCGTCGACAATGTCGACAATAGCATCTAAGTGATCGAGATAAGTCTGATCAAAGGCAAATAAGTCGCCGGTACCGGACGGAAAATACTGATGAAATGGCGCCGAATGTTTTAGGTGTTCCAGTAGCGCCGGCTCTTCGCCGACGCGTACGCGGTGCGCCGGCGTATTACATTTGTCCTCTTCGCAAGTCGACGCACCAACTTGGGCGTGTAGCAAATAGCGATTGCCGGTACGCTCTGAGTATTTAGCGACGTGACTGTCGACTTCGCGCTTAATAGCCTGCATAATCAAATGACCAATTTCATCACCACGTGTTGACTTGCCAAAAGTCTCGTTTAATCCCTCAAGTTGCAACAAGCGGTTGGTGGCATCGGCCAAACCGACGATGGCAAACATACCGGTAAAGTTTTCACGCTTAATAAAGCCCTCTTTGACCAAAAAATTGGTTTCAAAGAAATTAGACTGTTCGACAATAAAGCTAATGCGCTTATCCATTGTCGACAACATTAGACGCGCTAGCTTGGGCGCTAATTCTTCGACAAAATGACTGGTACTGGTCGCCTCTTTAACGATTGTACCTAGACGTAAGCGATTGAGCGTATAGGCGCCACCGGCAAAGGGCAACGCATTGTAGCAGCTACAAAGTGCATGCTCGCCAAGATCACTGACGTAATAAGGGTCATTTGAAAAAGACGGTTTTGAAACCAACAAGCAGGCCTTGGCCGCCAATCTGGCAAAATCGCGTGAGGTCACTTGTTTATTATACTTAATCGTCATATTTGGCGTCGGATTTTTTAATTCGATAATCGCCTCTAAAATCAACTTGCCGGCAACAGTTTCCTCTGGGCCAATGTCGGCATGACAAAACGAATCGGTAATCGTCTTATCGATATGATTAAGAAAGCGCTTAATTTTTTTATAATCGGCTTTTTCATCAGTGATAAAGGGGTCAATCAAGCGGTCGAGGTGGCCGATAAAGACCGGAAAAGACGTGATCGATGGCACGTGACTGTACAAGATCAATAAGCCATCTAACAATTCATCGATATCTTTGGGCGCCGGCAGCTCTAAAAACTTGCAGCCATTTTTGACAAAAACCGAATAATCGGGCACGATGTAACGTGGCCTATACAAGACATAGCCTTCGTTGAGGTCACAAATCATATCGTTTTCAATATAGCGCATTTCTTCTTCAGTGTAACCCAACAACTCAACTGGTGAATAAAGCCGCTCGGCGGCATTGGCCAAATTATATAATTTTTGCTGATAAGTCAGCGATTTACTGGTTGCTATGGTTAGTATATCTTCTTTTTGCGAAATCATGTTTTGCTCCTTCAATTCTCAATACAATGCGCGCTGCATTGCTAAATTCTGTATACCCGTTATTGACTGCCTTCAAGCAGATAACCTATTTTATTTAGTTTAAAGAACGTGCGATTGGAACGCTTCCAGCACTAAAAGCGAGATGTCTCCATTTCGTTACGCTACAGTCGAGATGACAGCTGGACATATCGTGTCATTTCGAGCGAACACTGTGAGTCGAGAAATCTCGGGTTTTAAAAGCGAGATGTCTCCATTTCGTTACGCTACAGTCGGGATGACATATTACTCTGTCATTTCGACTGAATAATTACGTCATATTTTGATGACTAATTGCCTTTAAGCAGTTTTGCCTCACCTATGGTAAATACTACCAAGCCAATCCAAATTAACAGAAATGTAATCAGCTGGGTCCTATCAAATGGTTCTTTAAAAACAAAGATGCCCAACAGCAGGCCAAACGTCGGTGAAATGTATTCGGTAACGCCAAGCGTAATCAGCGGTAAATTTTGCGCCGCATAGGCAAATAAGCCAAGTGGTATGGCTGTGGCAAAACCGCAGCTTAACAACAGGGCATATTGGCCGGGAGTTGCCACTTGTAATGCGCCTTGCCCGGTCAGCTCTAAGTAGATGATAATCGCCAGTGCCGGTAACGCCAAAAAAAACGTTTCGTAAAACAAGCCGGTTAGCGCCTCATATTTGACATTCTTTTTAAGCGCCGCATAACTGGCAAAAGTAAGCGCCAAGCCAAGTGCTATAAACGGTATTTTATGAAGGCTAATAACGCTAATCATCACGCCGACAAAGGCAAAAGCAAAGGCAATTTTACGATAGCCAGTAAACGCTTCGCGAAAGATGACAATGCCAAATAGGCAGACGACAAGCGGTTCCATATAGTAGCCGACGCTGGTTTCAATCACAAAGCCGGCATTAACCGCCCAAATGTAAAGGCTCCAGTTCAGGGTAATCAATAGTCCCGCCAGTACCATAACGGCAACCGCCTTCCACTCTTTAAGCGGCGCCGTCAATTTTTTTATCCCTTGTTTTTTGAGCGAAAAAAGCGCGCAGACCAGCGCAACCATCAAAATGCGATAAAAGATGATTACACCCGAATCAATCGATGCCAAGGTTTTCCAATAAAGTGGCAAAAGCCCCCACAACGTGGCGCAACTGAGGGCGGCAATTAATCCCAATTTATAGTTTTTCATTATTTTTGATCATCTGTAAAAGGCGGCCAGCCCAACATGCGACCACCGATTAAATGATAGTGTAAGTGGTCAACCGTTTGACCGCCCATTTTACCACAGTTGGCCACTAGGCGATAACCGTCTTGCGCAATGCCCGTTTGCCGAGCAATTTCAGCAGCAGCCAACTGCAACTGGCCAAGCAAGGCGACATTTTCGGGCTGCGCTGCATCGAGTGAAGCGATATGTTGCTTTGGAATAACCAACAAATGGGTTGGCGCCGTCGGATTCAAATCTTTAAAAGCCAGCACATTTTCATCTTCATAAACTTTGTCAGCCGGGATTTCGCCACTAACAATTTTGCAAAAAATACACATATTATACCCTCTTTCCTAATAGTATGCCATTTTGGCAAGCGTTTATTTGACAAGTTACAATTGATTTTTCAGGCAATTTTTCCCCTGCTACTAAGACAGTTGAATGGTAAACCGTCAGACCACTTGACCGATCGAATTCTGAATGATTATTTTCAATTAAAACGTCTAATTTTTGACCGATAAAACGACTTAAATAGTTCTGTTGCATTTGCACAGCTAAGGCCAATAAACGGGCACTACGTTGCGTCTTAACATCGCTGCTGATTTGATCTTTCATCTTAGCCGCCGGCGTACCGCTACGCGCTGAATACTTAAAAACGTGCAGCTCGGCAAAGCCAATTTGTTCGACAAATTGATAACAGCTTTCAAAATCTTCAGCGCTTTCACCGGGAAAACCAACGATGATGTCGCTGGTAATCGCCGCATCCGGATAATACTGGCGAATCAGCTGAACGGCGCGCC
>PDWJ01005663.1_pt1 | contig 10133 bp, 7 predicted proteins | sample 1430881 | NCBI WGS metagenome assembly PDWJ01 (sample SAMN01162460, study PRJNA174530) | Oral metagenome, whole genome shotgun sequencing project. | biome: Marine environment; feature: Marine mammal; material: Swab sample of the gingival sulcus; isolation source: swab sample of gingival sulcus...
GCCACCGCCCGGACCCTGCCCACCCCGCAGGACCAGAACAGCCCGGACGCGGATGACGGTTGGGACGACTTCTGAGGTAAAAACGCATGAACAGAGGGGCTCGACAGGCATGACGCGTGTCCTGATTGTAGATGACAGTGCGACCATGCGCCGGCTGATCCGCATGGGGATCGAATCCGATCCGCGGATCGAGGTCGTGGCCGAAGCAGGCTCGGCGCGTGAAGCCCGCGAGGCGGTCAAGAAATACGACCCTGATGTCATGACCCTGGATGTCGTGATGCCGGAAATGGATGGGCTGGAATTTCTGCGCCGCTTGATGCGCGCGCGCCCCATGCCGGTCCTCATGCTGTCTTCGCTGACTGGCAAGGGCAGCGAGGAGGCGGTGCGTGCCCTGTCGCTTGGCGCAATTGATTGTTTGGAGAAACCGCGTTTCGGCAACGTGGGAACCACCTATACGCGGCTTGCTGAAATGCTGGTGGTGGCGGCTCAGGCGCAGGTACGGGGCGGTCGCGGGCGGCGTATTGCAACCACGTCCAGCCCGCAGTCCGGCCGAACGTGGAAAGACCGAATCATTCTGGTCGGGGCTTCGACCGGCGGAGTCGAAGCCCTGGAAAACCTTCTATCCAGCTTCCCGCAGGACTGTCCTCCAACCCTGATCACGCAACATATGCCGCACCAGTTTCTGATCAGTTTCGCGGCCCGGCTGAACAACTGTTGTGCCCCGAATATTCGACTGGCGCGCGATAGGGCACGCCTGCAACAGGGAGTGGTGATGATCGCCCCCGGGGGGCAGACGCACTTGGAATTGTCGCGCGACGGGCGATCTGTGTCTTTGCGTGAAGGTGATAAGGTTTCCGGACACCGCCCATCGGTGGATGTCCTGTTTCGGTCCGGTGTGGCGCATGCCGACCGCATCCTGTCTGTCCTGTTGACCGGGATGGGCGCGGATGGAGCTCGGGGCATGTTGGCTCTGAAGCAGGCTGGTGCATATTGCGTCGCACAGGATAAAGAAACGTCTGTGATCTATGGAATGCCCCGCGTTGCGTGCGAGCTTGGTGCTACGGATCAAAGCCTGCCGTTGTCAGAAATCGGCCCAGCGATCCTGAACAGGATTGCCTTTGACTCAGGGGATCGCTCATGAATGCCCCCGTCAACATGGCAAGCCGTATCGAGCGCACCTATATCAGCCAGGGTGAGCATGCGATCGCCAAAGGACCGGATCGTATCATTGCCACATTGCTGGGGTCTTGTGTCTCGGCCTGCCTCTGGGATCCGATAGCCGGGATCGGGGGGATGAACCATGTCCTGTTCATTGATGAAAACGCTAACGCGGCGCAGGTTTTCGGGCATGGTGTCAACGGGATGGAACTCTTGATCAACGGTTTGCTGCGTCAGGGCGCTGATCGATTCAGTCTCCAGGCCAAGGTATTTGGTGGTGCCAGAATGATCGAGGGTCTGTCTGACGCTGGGGTGCGCAATGGGGTGTTTGTGCTGGACTATCTGGCACGAGAGGGGATTCCGCATGTCGGTGGCGATCTGGGAGGGGACAAGGCCAGACGGCTGGAATTCTGGCCGGGCACCGGGCGCGCTCGCATGAAACTCGTGACCACTTCGGTGCCGATCAAGACGCCCGAGATTCTGCCTGCGACGAGCGATATCGAACTGTTTTGATCCACCCGTTTCATCTCGCCGCTGTGGGTGGGTTAATCAGGGCTCTGCCTCATGTTACAAGCTCAACCGGCTGACCAGGGGCGTGTATCAGTTGGGGCTTGATGCGTTTCGGCATTGGAGCCGGATTGGCACGTGCGTATCGTATCCTTTACTGGTGATCCCTTTTGCGGGCGGTTTCGGCAAAACCCTTCGGTGAAAACCGTCGCTTGTCCATAACCGGGGTTATCCGGCAGCCTTGAAGTCGTTCCAGCATTCGTCTGCTGAGAAGAGATCGCAGATTTCGGCGATAACATCGAACATATCGGTGAATGTCCTCGCTCCCATCCGGCGAAGATGAGCCTTGAGTTTGCGCGCGGCTTGTTACGCTGCTTGGGCAGCGTAACGCCAGGGGAGGAGTTCGTCGAGGCATGTGATCTTGTGGTCGGTGATTTGGGCCAGAACCCATGTGCGCCAGGCTTGCGGATCGACGTTGTTGAGCTTGGCGGTCTCGATGAGGGTGAAGGCGCTGGCCATTGCTTTGCCGCCGCCTTCTGAACCTGCAAACATCCAGTTTTGCGAGGCAGAATAGCCAAATTCGTAAAGGGAAGATCGCAATGCGTTCACCAAATCGGTACGCTGATTTACGAACTGCTCGCGTGTGCGAAATACGACTGCCTGCGCCTGTTGATCTGCGGGCTTCGGTTCCACAAAGCGCATGGTTGGACGACGGGCCGCTTCAGCGATAGCCTCCGCATCAGCTGCATCATTCTTCTGGCGCTTCAAGACTGTGGCCGCATCGCCTCAAGCGTCACCCATGTCTGGGACTGCTCTGACGGTGGCGGCGCAACCGCCACTGTCGAAGCAGAGTTTGGCATGAAAGAAAAAGATGATAGGAAGAGCTCAAAGAAGAAAACCCCACGCACGAGCGGGTCTTGATCCTTGAGCGATCATCACGCTGCTACAGGGAGGAATGCTCCCGACAGATCGTGTGATCCATTTGGCCAATCCGCGCGATCCGCTTCAGTCAGGCCGCCCCGGCGGGCGGGAGCCCCCTTGGCCGGGACAGACAATCGGGTTGATTTGAACGATCGTTCAGTTACTCTGCCCACATGGCCCGCACAACAGGATCTCACAGTGAAACCACCGGCCCCAGGGTGCGCGATGCGGCCTTGCGTCTGTTTGCCCGCCACGGGTTTGCCGCCGTTTCCATGCGCCAGATCGCGGCCGAGGTCGGGGTTCAGGCCGGGGCGCTTTACCTTTATACCAAGGACAAGCAGAGCCTGCTGTTCGACCTGATGAAATCCCACATGGATGATCTGCTGGCAGCCTGGGGGGCTGAGCGCCAGGACGGCAGCCCGGTGGAGCGGCTTGAAGCGTTCACGCGCTTTCACATCCGGTTCCACTTGGACCGGCCCGATGCGGTTTTCATTGCCTATATGGAGCTGCGCAACCTCGACCCCGACAATTTCGTCGTGCTGGAAGATCTGCGCCGCCGCTATGAAGACGGGCTGGAGGAGATATTGAGGGACGGGGCCGCCCGGGGCGCCTTTACCGTGCCCGATACGAAGCTGGCCACCTGGGCGGTGATTGCCATGCTGACCGGGGTCAATACCTGGTATCGCGAAGGCGGACGTCTGTCGCCCGAGCGGATCGAAGAAGTCTATTGGGATATGGTGCGCCGCGCGGTCGGGGCGTAAGCCGCGCGGGGCCTGGCTGGGCATGAAGCGGCAGGGTTGCAAAGGTGCTTGCGGGCGATTTGGCGCAGGGCGCCTGCCCGCCGGGGCGGACATACCCGGTTCCGACCGGGTGTGGGGCGCCATCGAATCGATACAATTGATTCGTTTTCCATTCCCCGTGATTGTTCCTCAATCGTGGTCGATTCGGCTTTTTTCAGCTTATTGGAGGCGCATATGGGGCATCCTGTCTGAAAACCGTCAAAAAAAAACCGTAATGGCAAACCCTGCTGCGCCCAGGCGTCTGCGCGCTTCATTGTTCCCAAATGGGAAACAGAATGCCGGACGGTTTGGGGCAGGCTTTCCCGCGAAACAGGCTTGATTTCCGGGGTCTCGTGCCAATAGGGATATGCTCCGGGGTCTTGGTGCAATGTATGGTTGCAAGTCCCGGTTTTTTTGGGAAACAATCGACGGATTGGATTTTGGTGTATTTCCGAAGTTTTTCCATCGAATGCGCAAGCCGTCCGGAATGTGCCCCGGTTTTTGCTAAAGTTTTCCTTTTTATGCGGCCCGATCAGTATTAGATTTATCGTGCCCATCTGGGGGGCGATGTACATAGGCCACGGGGGCGGCCACGCGATAATGACTGCGGCTTGTTGCCGAGGGGTTGGGTGTGTCCGTTTACGAATGAATGCACACAGGTGTGGTTGGATGTGAGTCGGAGCAATCCGAGGATCCTCTGCGCTTCCGGGACCACAAAGGTTCCGTCTCCTCTCTACGATGTAAATGCGGCCATGTTTCGGCGCCATCTCATCCGTGGCCCGATGTCGTGCGTCAAATGGTGCCGGTAATGCCACGTCCTTTGGGGGGAAGTGAATGAAAAGAGAGTTTGCACATGTCTCCGCTGCACCGCTGTGTGCCGGGCTTGTCGGCTTTCTGCCGGTCAGAAAATTCCGTGCCATGCCGGGCGCGGATCAGAATAATTTCCGCGCCGTGATGGGCCCGGAGCATTCCGGGTCGCGCCAGCGTCGGCCCGGTTCGGAATGTTCATAGGAGACAACCATGCCTGTTTATACGCTCGATTTTGAAAACCTCGCCGCCGGGGATCTGATCAATGATCAATACAAGGCGCAGGGGGTCACAATTCAAACCACCGGGTCCGGCAAGGATCATCCGGCGATGGTCTTCGATACGTCCAAGCCCACCGGCGGAGACAAGGACCTGGCCACCAAGAACCTGGGCAATGTCCTGATCTTCTCGGAAGATGGCGACACGTCGGACCCGGATGACAACGCGACGGGCGGCCATGTCTTTTTCGTTTTTGACAAGCCCAGTGACATCAAATCCCTGACCGTTCTCGACAATGAGGAAGGCGGGCGGATCACCTATTACGACGCGAAAGGCGGGGTTATCGGGAAAACCGCCTTGTCCACGACCGCGAATAATGGCCAGGCCGTGATGAAGTTGAACGTGGACAATGTCACCTACATGAAGGTCGAGCTCCATGGCAGCGGCGCGATCGACAATCTGGTCTATGACAGCCCTGTCAAACATGTTCCCAAGAATGACGGCTATGTTGATGGCACCGACTGCGACGATTGGATCGACACGTCCTATACCGGTGACCCGGATGGGGACATGATCGACAACAACGATGCGATCCTGCCGGGTGCGGGGCCGAATGATGACTATGTGCGCGCCGGGGATGGTAATGACACCGTCAAAGCGGGCGCTGGCAATGATACCATCATGGGCGGCGCGGGGACGGACGTTCTCTATGGCGGTGATGGTGATGACACGATTTATGGCGGTGCCGATTCCGATGCGATTTATGGCGGCGCTGGCAATGACACGATCATCGGAAACACTGGAACCAACAACCCGTACGGTGACGAGCTGTACGGTGGGGATGATCGCGACACGTTCATCGGCGGGACTGCGGGCACTTACGTGGTTGGCGGTGAAGGCGGCGATGACTATGACACGCTGGATCTGCGCGGTCTGGGGCCGGTGCAGATCGACTATGATCCCAAGAACCCCGAAAATGGTGTCGTGACGTTCCTGGATGCGCATGGCAACGCGACCGGGACCATGAAATTCTATCAGATCGAAAAGATTCTGACCGACTGCCCCGATTCTGACGGCTATGTTGACGGGACGTCGGGCGACGATGTTATCGACACATCCTATACCGGCGACCCGGATGGGGACATGATCGACAACAACGATGCGATCCTGCCGGGCGCGGGACCGAATGACGACTATGTGCGCGCCGGGGACGGCAATGATGTGGTGCGCGCCGGTCTGGGTAACGACACGATCGAGGGCGGTGCCGGGTGCGACAAGCTTGACGGTGAATCCGGCGATGACGTGATTGACGGCGGGGCCGGCAACGATACGCTGATCGGTGGTAAAGGTGCGGACAAGATGGACGGTGGCGCTGATCGTGACATCTTCATCGGTGCGAATGCGGGCGATGTGATCATTGGCGGTGAGACCGGCGATGATTACGACACGCTGGATCTGTCCGGCGTCGGCCCGGTGGACATCCAATATGATCCGTCGGATTCCGAGTCTGGGGTGATCACCTTCCTTGATGCCAATGGCGGTGTCATCGGGACTGCGGATTTCACCGAGATCGAGAACATCCTGGCCGGTGACGGCTATGTCAACGGTACTGATAATGATGATGTGATCGACTACAACTATGAAGACGATCCCGAAGGCGACCGGATCGACCACAATGATGCGATCCTGCCGGGCGATGCGCCTCAGGACGACCGTGTTCTGGCCGGCGCCGGTGACGACATCGTGAAAGCCGGTGAAGGCGATGACTGGGTGTCTGGCGGCGAAGGGGATGACCGGCTCGAAGGGGGCGAAGGCGACGATGAGCTCATCGGTGGCGAGGGGGATGACACCATCCTCGGTGGCGAGGGGTGCGACACGATGTATGGTGGCGATGACCGCGACACCTTCATCGGCGCGAACGCTGGCGATGTGATCGTTGGCGGGGAAGGCGGCGTGGACTCTGACACGCTGATCCTGACCGGCATCGGCCCGTTCGAAATCCAGTACGACTCGCAGAACCACGAAAACGGCAAGGTGGTCTTCCTGGACGACAACGGGGATCCGATTGGCTTTGCGGAATTCAAGGAAATCGAGAAGGTCCTGACCGGCGACGGCTATGTCGAAGGCACCGCGGGCAATGATGTGATCGACATCAACTATGAAGGCGACCCGGATGGCGACATGATCGACCATTCCGATGCCATCCTGCCCGGCGAAGGCCCCGAGGATGATATCGTTCTGGCCGGGGGCGGTGCAGACATCGTGTTGTCGGGAGACGGCGATGACGAAGTCTATGCCGGTTCCGGTGGTGACTGTGTCTCCGGTGGCGCGGGCAATGACATCATCTATGGTGATGGGGATCTGGCCGGTCACGAGGGTGAGAACATCGTGCGGGAAAGCTTCAACTGGGAAGGTGTGCCCGACTCCCAGACCGAAGGCAGCTTTACGCAGGACACCGGCAATGTGATCGTGACCTTCACCAATACGCAGGACACGGGCACCCATGCCAGCAGCATCGGCAGCGATGCCCTGAATGTCGATGGCATCGACTCCGGGGACGAGACCATCGACACCGACAGCTCGCTGTTCTCCCTGAACGAGAGCCAGGGCAGCACCGGTGAATTCCGGTGGGACTTCGCGGAAGAGGTCGAAAACCTGGAGTTCAATGTCAATGACATTGACGGCGACGGGGTTGTCAAGATCACCGCCTTTGATGCAGCGGGCAACCAGATCCCGGTGTATCTGGAAGGTGGCGACAACCTGACCATGCTGGATACGGACAGCGTGGCCGGGGACGATACCGCTGACAGCCAGGGGGGCTATGAGCCCACCGACAGCCCGGATTACAACCTTGAGGTCAGAATCCCTGGCCCGGTCGCCAAGGTGGTGGTGGAACACACCCAGGACGGGTCGGACAACTCGGGCATTTTCGTCACGGACATGTATTTTGACGTGACCGCAAGCATTGCTGGCGATGGCGTCGATGGGAATGACACGCTACATGGCAACGACGGCGACGACATCATCTATGGTGACGGCGGCAATGACACGATCTATGGCGATGATGGCAACGACACCATCTATGGTGGCGAAGGCAATGACGCCATGTTTGGTGGCGCGGACCGCGACACCTTCAAGGATCTGAATGCTGACGATGTCGTGGATGGTGGGTGTGCCGGTGATGACTGGGATATTCTGGACCTGACAGGCTCGGCCCCGGCGGGCGGCGGTCTGACGGTCACCGTTGTTGGTCCCGACAGCAACGGCAATGGGTATGACGGCTATGTCACCTATTATGACAGCAACGGGGATATCACCGGGAAGCTGGAATTCGAAGAGATCGAACAGATCATTCCCTGTTTCACGCCGGGTACCCTGATTGCCACGCCGAAAGGCGAGCGGCGGGTCGAAGAGTTGCAGCAGGGGGATCGTGTCATCACCCGCGACAACGGCATCCAGGAGATCCGTTGGATCGGCCACAAGCCTCTGACCTGGCAGCAAATGGACGCGGCCAAGCATCTGCGACCGGTGCTGATCCAGGCCGGGTCGCTGGGCAATGGCCTGCCGGAACGGGACATGCTGGTCAGCCCGAACCACCGGGTTCTGCTCGCCAATGACCGCGCCTCTCTGTATTTCGAAGAGCGGGAGGTTCTGGTCAGCGCCAAGCATCTGGTGGATGGCAAGGGGATTCATCGTGTCGAAGCGATGGGCGCGACCTATATCCACTTCATGTTCGACCACCACGAAGTGGTTCTGTCGGACGGCACCTGGACCGAAAGCTTCCAGCCCGGGGATTATACGCTCAAGGGGATCGGCAATGCACAGCGTTCCGAAATCTTTGAACTCTTCCCTGAACTGGAAACATCCCAGGGGATTGAGGGCTACACAGCCGCGCGCCGCACCCTGAAGGCGCATGAGGCACGGCTTCTTCTGAAATAATGCAGCGGGGTCGCCAGGGCGGATTGTTCTGGCGGCCTTTCCCGTAGTGGAGAGGGGGCCTCCGTTCCGGGGCACACCGAGTCGCTTTTATGGGGCGGGCGTTTCAGCTGTGTCGATTTGAAAGATTCGGTGTTCAGAACAGTCCCGGGGGCCTTCGGGGCTGTTCGCTTTTGGCCCGAAGGAAGGGGCGGAGGCGCTTGTATGGCCTGCCCCGACGCTCCGTTCATAACTGTGGTGTATTCGTGTCAAATTGCAAAGTTCGGCTTTCACAAACCACGGGAATGACCTGATCTGTTCACGTTTTCGGCACGATTTTCGCCTAGCCTCCCTTCAGGCAAGGCGTCACGGATGTCATGTCCCGTCTTCTCGGACCGACATCTGTGTGTGAGTGAGGTGAGTGGCCATGTTGAACTTGCGCGACAATTGGGCGGAACTGGATGCTGAACTGGATTTATCGGTTGGGTCACCGTTTTCACGAGCGATTCCCACATACCGAACCTATCCTTTCGCGCCATCCGGCCTGTCTCGGGAGACTATGATCCTGACCGATCAGGGTGAACGCCGTGCCGGCGATCTGCGGCCCGGGGACAGGATTGTGACCCGTGACAACGGTTTTCAGCCGGTGCTGTGGGTCGGTCGGTCGTGCAGCCCACAGGACGCGCCCGCACCGGTCCGCTTCAAGGCCCACGGTCAGGGCGAGGAGGGCGAAGGGGAGATGCTGCTGGCACCGGGGCATATGGCCCTGCTGCGCCACGGGTATGCGGGGCTGTTGTTCGGTGTCCAGGAGGTGCTGGCCCGGGCCTCGGACCTGACCATGTTGCCGGGGGTGCAGGCCGCGCCGGATGCGGCGCCCTCCTGGGTGCATCTGCTTTTGCCGGGGCATGAATTGATCCGCGCCGCCGGGATCTGGGTTGAAAGCCTGGCGCCGGATATGCGGCAGATGGAAGTCACCCACCCCGAACTGGTCGATGAAATCTATGACGCCGTGCCGCGCCTGCGCTATGCTCAGGGCCGCGCCGCCTATCAGAAACCGCGCATGGTGATCAATCGCAAGGAGCTGTCGCTGCTTATGGCCGATTGAGCACGCCGTTTCTGGCCGCGTCCGATCTGTCACCGCAAACGGGGCAGCGGGGCAGGGGCCACAGCCCCCACCCGCCCTCCGCGTTACTTTTCTGGCACCAGACCGCGCGGGCTGAAGCGCAGCACCAGCAACAGCACGATCCCCATGGTAAACAGGCGCATATGCGCGGCTGAATCCAGCAGATGCGTCTTCAACGCCGAACCATCCGCCATACCCGAGGTGATCACGCCCATCAGCCAGTTGCCAATCGGTTCGACCTGAATCCACAGGAACCAGATCAGGAACCCGCCCAGCACCGCGCCGAAATTGTTGCCCGAGCCGCCGACGATCACCATCACCCAGATCAGGAAGGTAAAGCGCAGCGGGTTATAACTGCCCGGCGTCAACTGCCCGTCCAGCGTGGTCATCATCGCGCCCGCCATGCCACAGATCGCTGACCCGAGGATGAAGATCTGCAAATGCCGCCGGGTCACGTCCTTGCCCATCGCGCTGGCGGCGACCTCGTTGTCGCGGATCGCCCGCATCATGCGGCCCCAGGGCGAATGCAGCGCCGCCTGACTGAGCAGCAGCAGCAGCACCAGCACCAGCGTGAAAAACAGGCTGTAGTTCAGCTTCACCACCAGGGTCGAGGCGGTGGTGGCATCCATGCCCCATCCCGCCGCGCGCTCGGCAAAACTGGCAGAGCCTTGCAGGTCGACCTCATAGGGCACCGGGCGGGGCAG
>PDWJ01006538.1_pt1 | contig 10132 bp, 8 predicted proteins | sample 1430881 | NCBI WGS metagenome assembly PDWJ01 (sample SAMN01162460, study PRJNA174530) | Oral metagenome, whole genome shotgun sequencing project. | biome: Marine environment; feature: Marine mammal; material: Swab sample of the gingival sulcus; isolation source: swab sample of gingival sulcus...
AGTGCCGATGAACGGCGCGACCTGCGCCGGCAGCACCGGAAGGTGGCGCGGCACTATCCACCCACCTGGCCGGCGTCCGGGGTGTCATGACGACATCGACGCGCCGCAGCCGGGCTTGACGGCGGCCGTGCCCGGCTGAACGGGCAATCAAGCATGCAGTGGCAAGCGGAATCCGAATCCTTGACACCGGCACATTCGTCGTTCGTGCGATCTTCGTTTGCTTGCGGTGGTATAATGAAGTTCCAAGTGGCAAATTTGAGGAGAATTTTGAGAAAAGAAAAGATTGCTCTTGTTGCAGCGATGATCATGCTAGGAGGCGCGGCCGCATGCTCTGCTGAAAACGGCTCTTCCGCGGGTAGCGGTAACGCGTCTGCCGGGCAGGTCGCCACGAGGAATAAAGAGAAACACGACAACAAGAATTACGTCGACTATGTTAGTGTCCAAGACATCATTAAAGATACTTCTGGCCTAGACGATCAGTACAAGAAATACTACGCAAAGTACATCGACTACGTCGCTCCGAACGGTAAGCCCATCAGGATAGTCGCCGCCGATAAAGTGACAGACGAACAACTGTTGAAGGCGTACAACGTCTTGAGCTTTTACCTGACCGACTACAAAGACTACAATAAAGCCAAGATTGCTAATTCGATGGCCGGCAAAGGTGCGGTCTTGATGCTGCCGAACGGGGCAGACGGCGACGGCACCACGCCTGATGAGGCTTTGACGGGTCAACCCTTGTACCAGATGGAACTGCCCACGGCTGGTGGAAAGTGGTACCAAGAGAACGACTACGAACACAGAGACGCTTCGTATGAGGAGATTTTTCACCTGGTCCACGACTACGGGATAGGGACCACTCAGAATCCCGCAGCTGAGCCCAAGCTGGCGGAGCAGATAAAGGCTGGCCTGGAGTCTGTTCTTCCCGCCAAGAAAAAGGACTGGGGATCGAAAGGCATCTGGGGTCTGGGCTCAAAAGACTGGATGCTCTCTCTCGAGAAAGAGAACAGCCTGGAGCAGGAGTACATCGTCTCGGGAATCGATTCATACTATGGGCTTTGGGAGGCTTACACAGAAAGCGATAAAGGCATGTGGGGTGCGTACGTGCCCAAGACAAGAGCGGCCGTGAAGGAGAAAGATCCCCAAGCGTATGCAATAATTACTAGCTTTATGCCACCAAGGTTCACATACATGGAGAGAATAGATCCGAAATTCTCGGGAACGTTCAAAATGGGGACAATGTCATAGACGGCAGAAAAGGAAACGATGTCATCCAGTTCTCTGGGGCGTCTTCTGAGTACGCGATATCGAAAACACCGAAGGGTGTCACGGTGAAGGACAACCAGAATCGTGACGGGCAAGACACTGCAGTAGATATCGAGATTCTGCGGTTTACCGATAAAGACGTTGCGGTCAGCACTCTTGGTTGAATTGGTTCGCAAGCCCGCTGGGGCCGGGGCCAGGGCAGCGTCGTCTACTTCGCCCGCGCCCTACGCCAATACGCCAGACACACCGGCCGAGCAACCATGATACTGGGCTCTTCGTATTTGAGTGTGGGGTGGGCGTGGTGCCGGTGGGCGTGTCGGTGGGGTGAGTGGGGTCGAGGCCCTCAAGAATCTTGGTTACCACACCATCGATCACGAGGACCTCGACGATGCCCGATTCTATGTCCTGCCGGCGCACCACCGGCGGCTATTGCCAGCGTTGCGACGTTCTCGTGGGGTTGCCTGGCCTTCACGTGGTCAGTGTCGACCGCGGTGAGGCGGGGCTGCGGATCGAGGTCGAGACCAGTCCCGATGAGGTGATGGGCTGCCCGGCCTGTGGGGTCGTGACCCACAGGCATGGCCGGCAACAAGTCGAGTTGATCGACGCGCCGTGTTTCGCGGTGGCGGTGACGTTAGTGTGGCGCAAACGCCGCTGGCTATGCCCCGAGCCGACCTGTGAGGTCGTCTCGTTCATGGAACAGGATCCACCCGTCGCTGCGCCCAGGGCGTTGTTGACGCGTCGAGCTGTGGAGTGGGCGATCGGGCAGTTGCGTCGGGAGAACGCCTCGATCCACAGGGCCTGGCCCGCCAACTCGGCTGCGCGTGGCGAACGCTATGGCGAGCAGTACAACCCGTGCTGGAAGCGGCCGCCGAGGACGAGACCCAGTTCGCCGGCGTCACCGTCTTGGGGGTCGACGAGGACATCTGACCCCACACTCAAGTACGAAGGGCCAGATACTGGCTGATCACAACACTCATGACTTCGCAACGACTCGGCACGAACAAGGGGGAATACCGAAAGTGCCGCGACTCGGGAATTAGTCACCCGCCGGTTGGCGGCGAATCATCACCGGCAACGGCTTGGTCGATTCATGGGTCCCAACGAACAAAAAGTGCCTGCCGCTACCGCAGCTGGAGCGTGCTCGCACCAACGTGGGGTCTGCTTGCCAACTAAGCGTTTCTAGGTGTGTCAACCACCACATCGTTCGGTCGTGCTGAGTTCCTGACGGTCCATTGAATCAAGTTGCTCGGAATCACTCGCTTCGGGACGGCGATCGAAATCAACCCAACTAGGTCCTTAGGGTCAATCCTATCTATGGTGTCAGGCAAATCGCAGTCTGGAACGACCGAGAGCAGTACGACACCTCTTGTTGGGGAACTCCCGATGAGCGGTACTGATTGACCCTGAGCAATGGGACGCACAGCAGCTCTATGCTTGCGATCCGACCCCACGAAATCGATCCGTTCCCTGCGCCGGTTCCGTCGTACGACGGGGAACTCGCCGAGCTCGGGTAGATGCAAAAGGTGATTGCTTTGCTTGGGCCACACCCAGACAACAGCCCAGTCCGCTATTCTTTGGCTTTCCGTCGCTCGTTGGATGAACTTGCGAAGCGTTGTAATGTTGTCTTCGTACTCTGGATGCCACACGAGCTTGTGGAACAGACTCAGAAACCATGGAGCTTCTACGAGACCGATACGTGCTGGTTGCTTGAATCCCTGCCTGCCGTCAAGCTCGAACGGTAGCATGACCTCAGTCTGCGCACGTTGTAAAAGCGGTACCACGATGTCGTCGAAGTTCTTTCTGTTCGCCGGGTCACCGCGCTCCGGCAGCCCATAGAGATCTTGAACGTCTGTAGGTGCTTTGGTCTCGATAACAGCGTTCCACATCTTGTTGCGGGCGGTGGGCCTTAGCCAAGGAAGGTGCTGACTGACGAGTGGTGGGATCTGGCGCGGCTCCAGCATGGGCTTGCCACTCTCGTCGAAGCCCGCGTATGCGGTGAGCTCTCTGCGGAAAGCTTCCTCATCCAGGAGAAGTGCCTCGAAGGCTTCGTAGAGGTCCGCTTTCTCGTCACGGCGGATGTAGAGTCGCACAAGGTCGCGGTAGCCCTTGCGGAAGCCGAACCAGCGCCCAGCCTGCATGAGGGTGTCTGCCTGTCCCGCTTTGCGACGGAAATAGGAGATAGTGAGACCTTCTACAGTGAAGCCTCGGCTCAACTGTGTGCCCCCGACAAGGATTCGCCACACCTGCTCGGCCTCGAAATTCAGCTGCTTTTGCTGATCTTGCACCTCTGTGTCGGAGTTCACGATAAGCACAGGATTACCGTCGATCGTCATTTGAGCAAGTGCTTCTCCGACGAACGGCCTGAGGTCGTCGAAGCTCTGGGGGATCGGCGCGTCGTCCGATCGCGCCCGCATGACGGGCAAAAAGTCCTCAGTATAAAGCTCGCTCAGGCGAGAGAAGTATTCGGAGGCGCCCGAGTATGAGTTTCTCCATACCTCTCGAACGGCGTCAGCAGTCTCCGCGTGATCATTTTTCTTGACGGATTCGTGTATGAGCATGGTGTGATGTCGGAAAACAAGATCCGAGTTCTTCTCACGGTATTTCTTTATGGCTCCAGAGACTACCCATGCATCTAGCGCTTCCTGGAGCTCCTGCTCACGTCTCCTCGGGTCTTCTTTCGCATCGCCTGAGAGTGTGCGCACGTGAGCTAGCTCATTGGAGTTCTCAACATTTCTTTCTTCGTCGTCCCATCTCCTGTCGACATCATGGAATTGTTGAACCCCCATGTATCCGGGTGGCCGATCGAGCGAGAGCACGAAGTCGGCAGGAAATAGATCGCGATCGTCATCCGGGTCGACGAATACATTGGCGAACGGTGTGGCAGTATAGCCGACATACTGCGCCCGCGGGCAGATCTCCAGGATTTCTGTGATCAAGCCGTTGATGGTGGTTCGCTTGCGACCTGCAGGAGAGTTCTTGCCCCACTTTTTGGGATTCGTCGTATCGACGGAAGCTTGGTCCGATTCGTCGTCGATGATAAGCACTGGAAGGTCTGCAAGGTCCTTTCGCAGAGGTTTGAGGTCTTGAATGAGTTTTTTCAGTGGTGCGCTGTTCTTCTTGACTACGGCAACGTAGGCTTCGGAGTGGAAGAGGTTCTCTTCGTTATTGAGTGGTAATTGTTTGTTACGTCGGGCGAACTTCAATCTGCTGATAGCTTGAGGCAAGCGTTTGTAATCGCTTTGGTGAGTTGTGATGCGATTGATCGCGACAACTCCTGGCAGGTCAAGTTTGTCACCGTGCTTCACGAACCGCCCGGAAAGCCAGTCCGCGTCCTGCTGGTAGTCAAGTTCTCTCGCGACGACGGGGTCGGCCGGATCCTGGCCGGCCAGAATGTTCTCCTTGCCCATGAGTTCCATGTCCATACGCCGCTGGGTCTGGGAGCGAAGGATCTCGATGGTGCCGGTCAATACGATGATGAGGCGGTAGCCCGCGTCGATAGCCTTGGCCGCTACACCGGTAAAGTTGGCCGTTTTGCCGCTCTGAACGTACCCCACCACCAGACCCTTGCTCTGTTTGGTCGTGGTTCGCGTTGGGCAGCTGAGTCGCTCCACGACTTCCGTGGTCGCCTTGTCGAGGGAAATGATCGACTCGGCGGGCCACTTCTTGACTTCTTTCAAGTATCGCTCATAGTCGCTCCAGTAGACACTGGTGCGCTGCTCGCGCTCCTCGGCGTACCACGGTTCGAATTTGTTCGAGATCACGATCGAGCGATCTTCGCAGATGCCTAATCTGGATGTGAATGCCTCGGCAGCTTCGTCGGACAACTGTAGGCGACGATATGTGTCCCGGCGTCGCTCGTGCGTTCTCGCCGGGGTGGCGAAGTGCCGACAATCCGTGGTGTCCCACTTGGCTAGCGCCATGCGTGCTTCGTTGAGTGCAGGGTCGTTCTCTGGTGCCTCTCGAACGAAAGCAGTGAGGTCCTGATCCGTGACGGTGAGCTCGGTGAGTTTGTTCAGCAGAGGCAGGAGCGGGCGAGGTTGCTGCTCCTTGAGTGCCGCAAAAGCACGGGCGAGATTGCTCGCCCAGAGGGGTCGATCCTCATTCAACTGACTCACTTTCACTTCCTTTCGACGAAGCCCGCGAGAGGTCCCGGCAACCCATCGTGTTCGAGATCGCTGAGATCGACCTTGTAGGAGACGTCTGAGACGAGTTCGAAGTGGGGAACAACGGGAGCGATCAATGCTGGCGTCACAGCGGGGAATTGTTCGGTGACGGTATAGGCACGGGGCTGGGATCGTAGCGACCAGTGCGTCGGGTAGAGGTTGGTATCCCTGTCGTGCCAGTCCATCGCTTCCAATCGCCTGTCCAACTCGACTCTATGACCACCGACGCGCTCACGGATCTGGTTGACCAACTGTGGCAGGCGTCTGCCGGTCCCAGGCGATGTTCGAGTCAGTTGAATCGATACCAAGCTCAGCGGCCTTCCATAAAGCATGACCAGTTGGTCCAGTCCGTGAATGACATGCCGACGACGCTCACTACTTGTTGTCTTGACCTCGAGGTGCATGTCTGCGCAAGTGAAGTCGTGCTCTTCAGAGAGTGGCCCTTGCCAGGCGTCCACTGCCGACTCAGCGCCCGTCCATTCCGCGAGGAACTCGAGCAGGAGTAACTCGCCGTAGAGTCCGATTTCCTTCTCGGTTGTCATCGCACCGCGGCTCGCGAAGACGTCGCGATAACGAGACAGGGCGGCAGCCACGGCGACAGCCAGCGGTCGGCTTTGTTGCTGAAGCGCGTCCATTACTGAAGCCAAAAGGCTGTAGGCCGCGTACACGTCGTCCTCGACTCTGACGGTGAGTTCCGCCATGTCTCCCGACGACGAGGCGACCGCCTCGAAACCGACGTTCTTGAGCTTCGAGACGTCGGGTTCCGGGCTTTGATACGCGGTTCGCAGGCTCATGATGCCGTGGCGAGGTTCCAGTTGCAGGTGGCACAGGGGCTCGCCGTGGACGGGTACGCTCATGGGGGCGCCGTTCTTCCAGAGACGCTCCAGAGTGTCCAGGGTAAGGTGGCGCGCGTCCCCGGTCGGTGAACTCATTGCTGCGCCTGCTCGAGTTGGCTCCGGGCTTCGGCGAGGACCGCGGCGTTGAGGATGCTCTTGAACACGGCAATCTCGTCTTTGTCTCGTGCCCCCAACTGCTGGCCCTCGAAAAGGTGGTGAGTCAGAAGAAACATCAAGGTTTTGAGGAATGGCGCATCGTTTAGGCTGCCCCGGTAAGGTGCGAACAACTGTCGATAGCGATTGTTCAGCCAGAGGGTCTTGCCTTCCAAGTCGATGTCGAAGAATTCGCCATCAGCCATACGCTGCCACTTGATATCCAGCGACGGCCAGTCGATAAAGGGCAACTCGTCTCCGATACGTTTGCGGACCGAAGGAGTAAAGCCCTTGCCAGGTTTTATGACCGGGTGACGGCGACGCTGACGCCTGTTTGCCACCGTATAGGCGGACTCAGCATCCTGCAGATATCCGTGAAAAGTAGTTCCGTCTTCTGCGATAGCTCGACTGATCGCTTCATGAAAGACTGGCTTGAATCTGAGTCCACTTTTCTCTGGATTCATTGTCAGGAAGGGGCCGATCATCCCGTTGTCTTCCAGCACGACGCGTGCCAGCTGACGGGCTTTGCCAGGAGTGGCAGTGGCTGACCAACCCCCGACCTGAAGAAGTCGGTCATTTCGATAGATGTAGAATCCCTGGAGCGCCTCGCCCGAGTTGGCGCCAATTCGGAATCCTGTGATTTTGGATTTGGCGGGCCAGACGTGGCAGGTAAGACTCACCTGATCTTGCCCCGCTGAGGCCACCAGCACCTTGGGATAGCTGGGATGCCCCGAGACGGCGTATCCGAAAGGATCGATAGGGAGGACGGGCACGCCAGGGCTGTCAAGAGCCGCGTAGACGTCGTCGACAAGGACGTCGAGATACAACCTGCCACTCTCGAGCAGACGGTGGAAAGTCACTCCGAGATGTATCCGGAGTGCTTCTTTTCTACTGGACAGCCATTGTCGCGCTTCGTCGACACTGTTCCCTCGATACGCGTTGTGGACCATCGTCCACACAACAGTAGTTCCCTGGTGGGAGCCGACAACTTCTCGTCTTAGCTTTGCTTTCCTATCGCCCGCTTCGCTGGACAGGACTTCGCAGGTGAAGTTTTTCGAGAAGTCTGCACGACGGATCCGACGGCCGACTGAAGCGGCGCCGGAGTTTGTCGACCAGAGTGTGAGGACATCGCTGTGGCCGAAGGACGCCGCTTTGAGTCCCATGCCGAAATGGCCAAGGTCTGTCTCGTCGTACTCCCGCCGGTGGCCGATTGTCATGGCAGCATCGACTGCTTTGTCGTCCATGCCCCGGCCGTTGTCGACGACCTCGACCTGGGTGAGTCGCTCTTGATGCGTCAACAGGCGGATAGCGACTCGCGTTGCACCCGCGTCGATGCTGTTGTCGACAAGGTCCGCGAGAGCCGACTCCAGCGTGTGATTGACACCGAGACTCTTGACAAGTCCCGCGTCCGGAGCCAGCGTTATCCGCTGAACCACGTCGTCGTTGAAGGTCATCGCTTCACTCATCGGAGTTGACTCGCAGCCTGCTGGGTAGTCCGCGATGGAGGGACTTGCTCTAGCTGCGACGCAAGCGCGCTGTTCAGCGGACAATGAACGAAGTGCTTTGCCACGAATCCTGCCTTGAATGCCAACATGCCACCTTTCTCTCCGCGCAGACAGCTAGCCCTGTGCTCCTCGTGCGCAGTAGGAAATGTCACGATCTGGCCTATGGGCCATATCGTTTTGGTCTCACTGCGGCCTCGACCTTTAGGGCCGCAACTTCCGGGTCTTCATGTTCCCATATCCGCACGACCGTCCACCCAAGATTCGCCAAGTGCGAGTCTGTTTCTCGGTCGCGTTCGACGTTGCGGGCGAGCTTCAATGCCCACCATGCCGCGTTGTTCTTGGGCGCGGTCTTGTGCTGTGGACACCCGTGCCAGAAGCACCCATCGACGAAGACCGCCACCTGCTGAGTCGGAAAGGTGAGATCGGCTCGCCTTCGCGGAAGCCCGGGGAGGGGCGCGTTCACACGGTACCGGAGCCCTCTCGCATGGAGGATTCGCCGGAGGCTCAGCTCAGCCTCGGTATCACGCCGGCGCTGCTTGGCCATCCGCGTCGACGTTGTGCGGTCAGTCGGCGGAGAGACCACCGCGCTGCCCTCCTCTCTACGAGCTGGCCACGGGCACGTGCCTACGGGTCCGTAGCGTATCCACTTTGACCGTCTTGTATCTCACTTGAACGGCGACTCGCGCTGAAGTCGCAACAAGTTGTCAGACGCGCCGGCTAGAGTGCTTGCCATGCCCCCACACGGCTCATGCCGACACGACGACATCCGCGTCCTCGACCTCTTCAGCGGGGCTGGTGGTCTGAGTGCGGGCCTGAGCATGGAGTCGAGGCGCTTCAGGACTGTCAGAGCGGTTGAAAGCGATCATTCGGCAGCTGCGACCTATGCCGAGAACAACGACCCCGAGTCAGTTTTTCCGGGCAGTATTCAGCAATGGCTCAGAGTTGAGGCGAGGCCCGAAGCAGACATCGTTCTCGGCGGTCCCCCATGCCAGGGGTTCTCTTCACTGGGCAAACGTGAGGTGTTGGACGAGCGCAACCAGCTCTGGTTGCACTACGCGCAAACGATCCGAAAGTGTCAGCCGAAATACTTCGTACTCGAGAACGTCCCTACTTTCCTCTCCTCGGTACAGTTCGCCCGCCTGAGACGCCAGTGCCGGCCCAGCGAGCCTCTCGGGGCCTACACCTTCCAAGCTCAGATCCTGAATGCAGCCGACTTCGGTGCCGCGCAGATTCGTAAGCGCGTGATACTGATCGGTCATCATCGCGATCTGCCGTTCCCCGGTTTCCCCGACACCACTCATGCACGCGAGGCGAGCACCAATCGCCAGGCGTGGTCCACGCTCGAGCAGGCCATAGGCGACTTGCGCCGGGGTGTGACGGAGATCAAGCTGCCCAAGCGCTCGATCAGCTTCGGTGGACTATCGCTCCCCGGCGCTTTCAAGACCAGCGAGCTCCACCTCACGCGTCATTACGAGCAGTTGTCGCTCGACCGCTTCCGTTGCATTCCTGCTGACGGCAACCGTTTCGACATACACGAATCGCTGCTGCCCTCGTGTTGGAAGAATCATCGGTCAGGCTCGAGGGACGTCATGGGTCGCCTGAGTTTCTCGCGCCCCTCGGTCACGATCCGCACCGAGTTCTACAAGCCTGAGAAAGGGCGCTACCTGCATCCGACCGAGCATCGCGCTATCACCCATCACGAGGCTGCCCGTATCCAGGGGTTCCCCGACGACTACAAGTGGGTAGGTTCCAAGGTGGCCATCGCTCGTCAGATCGGCAACGCAGTTCCGGTATCACTGGCCCGAGCGATCGCCCGTAAGCTACTTGTCGCGTGCGACGCCACGTAGCTGTCGCGTCGCCGCGGCCGCAGATCTGCGGACCTACGTCCATTCAGGTCTCATCCTGATCCGGCGAACCAATCCGCATCGTGACCGGCGTCGGGCTGCGGTGTTCAGCTCTCGATGATGCGGGGACACGGCATCGATGATCCTCGGCCGCCCCAGCCGCTCCTAGACCACGTCGGTCAACTCCAGGCGCGTGGCATTGGTGGGCTCCGCGGCCGCCTCCTAACTCGCTGATCACGTCAACCAGCACGTGGCTGCCTCGTCTGAGGCAAGGATTGTCGGCAGCTGCCCGTATCGTGGGGCAGATGCGGCCCATCACCAGCTTGACGCGCAGCGTCGCCCCCTTCGAGGTGGTTTCCGAGTAC
>PDWJ01005665.1_pt1 | contig 10127 bp, 6 predicted proteins | sample 1430881 | NCBI WGS metagenome assembly PDWJ01 (sample SAMN01162460, study PRJNA174530) | Oral metagenome, whole genome shotgun sequencing project. | biome: Marine environment; feature: Marine mammal; material: Swab sample of the gingival sulcus; isolation source: swab sample of gingival sulcus...
GGCTATGTCTGCTTGATTGTCTATGTTATCAAGCAGTGCTTCAATTTGAGCGTTTAGGGTTTGGTTGTTCATACTGTGTCTTCCTATTTTTTGGTTGGTAGATTTACACAGTTTATTTTACACTCTCCTTAATTTGTTTCTGCATAATTAAAACGCTTTTGTAAATCTTGCTCTAACGACTGCAATTTAGCTTGATTATTGACACCTCGATAACTTTCAAGCAATAACAAACCTGAAGTTAAATTGGGAAATTGCTGATAAGCAAGTTGTAAATCATTAATCACTTGTTGATAATTCTTTTCTGCCAAAGCAATGGTTGCCAACGCATTTAAACTGACTAAATAGCGTTTGCTATTAAACTGCTTATCTGTTTGTTTAATATTGATAATTTGCTTTAATATATCTTGAGCCTGCTTATTATCGGAAGATTTTGCTAATAATAGCAATCCATAATGTAATTGATAATCAAAATTATTAGGATAGTTCTTTTTTAACTGACTAAGCAAATTTAGCTTTGTTTGATAATCACTGTTATTGTTTAACAATTTTGCATAAGAAAATTGAATTTTTGCATTATTCGGATAGCTTTGATAGGCTTGTTTTAACAAGGATTTTGCTTGTGAATATTGTTTTTTTCCTTTTAGAATATCAGCTTGTAATAAATAACTTTCTTCGGCATATTCTGTAAAATTTGTGCGAAAATCTTCTAATGCTTTGATTGCATTTGTAAAATTATTATTTTTTAATTCAAAAGCAACAATGCGTTTGCTTGCATCATAGGCTAAATCTGCTTGTCGAACTTGAGCATAATATACTTTAGCTTGTTGATAATTATGTTGATTTTCAAAATTCTGTCCTAAATAATAATAGGCTTTATCTTTATAATCTTCATTAGTAAGCAAGGGCATCAATAATTGATTGACTTTTGCATATTTTTTTAAGTCTAAACCAATTAACGCTGTAAGCAATTTAATTTCTGAATCATCAGGAAATTGTTTACAGCTTTTTAACGCCAATCGCCACGCATATTTAAGTTGATTGCTGTGATTGCCCTCTTTTTGCAACTGTAAACGGTAGCGTATTTCATAAGTATAAAGATTTTTTTCGTCAGGAATTTTTTTTCTAGCTCGATTTAACAATTTTAATAAGCGTCTTGTTTTGCCCATTTTTTTATAAATATCTGCTTTTAATAATAGATAAGAGGTATTATAAGGGTCAATGTGTAATGCATTATTGACCTCATGTAACGCATGGTCTGGATAGTTAAATTTTAATAATAAGCCTGCTTTTAACATCGATAAATCAGTATTGTCATCGTTTTCTAATTGTTGCAGAGTGGCTAATAAGCGTTTTTGGTCATCTTCTTTACTTGGGTAAATATTTTCTAATACCTGCTCAAAATTGGCTTGCGGATTATATTGTAAAATATGATGCAGGTTTTTTTTCGCAAGATTATAATCATGGGTTTGCAATGCCAAGTGAGCGACATAAAACCAGACAGGCTTATAATCAGGGTGGTACTGTTGCCACTGATAGGCAAAAGCTAACGATTGTTTTTCATCTTCATGGAGTAAAGATAAACTTAACGCACGCTCGAAGATATCGCTTGATTTTTGGGCGATTGCCTCTGCTTTATAGATTTGCAATGCTTTATCAATTTCTCCTCGATTATAGGCAAATTCTGCCTCTAATAACGGATAAAAATTCGATTGAGCTTTAGTTGGGCTTGTTATAGGGTTTGTTTGGGCATGTGCAGGTAGCAATAGTAAGCTACAGCAAAATAAAAGCATACTTGCTGATTTTAGTGATAATTTTGTTAAGCGTAAATTAGGGCGATAAAACTTTTTTTTCATGTGGTTTTTCATGTAGATTGTATGGGTTTCAAATAGTTGTATAAATATTAATCATTATATAGTGTTCTACTAAAGAAAGTCAAAAAGTTATAAAAATCAATAATTCTGCAATAAAAATTAATTTAATTTTTCATATAATATAAGATTTTTATCATTTAAATGCTGATAAAAGTGTTATAATTCGCCGTTTATTTATCTTAATTATCTTTTTTTTCTTTATTTATTATTATATTTATTATTATTTTATTTGTTTTATTTATATTCTTATGAAATTATTAGTCATTGGTATTAATCATAAAACTGCTCCGATTGCCTTGCGGGAGCAGTTGGCTTTTGCTGATGATGAAGTTTCATTAGCCTTACAGCAGTTACAAAACTTGGTCGAAAGTAGCGTTATTCTTTCTACTTGCAATCGTACGGAGCTTTATTTGTTATTGGCAGATGATTTAACCAATGATTTTATTAAAAAAAGTTCAGCTCATCATCTTATTTCGCAAAATGCTAATCATCATCAGCCTGTTAATTATCATCGTTTATTTCATGATTATATGGCTAGGGTGATTGAGCAGGTAAAAAATTGGCTCGCAGATTATAAAAATATTGCATTGGCAGAATTAGAGCCTTATTTGTATATTCATTGCAATCAACATGCTTTGATCCATTGGATACGAGTTGCTTCTGGGCTAGACTCGATGATATTGGGTGAACCGCAAATCTTGGGGCAGTTAAAGCAAGCGGTCAATCAATCGCTAGAGCAGGGGACTATTAGTAAAAAGTTTGGTTGGATAATTGAGCAAATTTTTTCTTGTGCAAAACAAGTGCGACACGATACGCAAGTGGGTACGCAAGCGGTTAGTTTGGGTTTTGCCACGGCAAAATTAGCATTAGAAATGTTTGACGATTTATCCGAACGGCATTTATTAGTGGTGGCGACAGGGGAAATGAATCGGCTAGTCGCTAATCATATCGCAGGGCAAAATATTGGCAAAATTACTCTATGCAATCGCAATATTGAGCGAGCAATTCATTTAGCAAAAGAATTAACCCAAATTAATCCTAACTGTACCATTGAGGTGCGAGAATTTAGCGAATTGACAGAATGTTTACCCCATGCGGATATCATCAGTAGTTGCAGTGGTTGCGTACATACGTTAATTGGTTTTCATACGGCAAAAGATAGTTTGCAACAACGCTTTAGCCAACAAATATTAATGGTCGATTTAGCCGTCCCAAGAGATATTGAAGATAGCATTAAAACTTTAGACAATGTTAAATTATACTCGATTGATGATTTGCAATATGTCATTGAAGAAAATTTGCAACAACGCAAACAATCTGCGGTGGAAGCAGAGATTTTAATCAGTCAATTGGTGGTAGAAATTGAAAATAAATTCCAAGTACGGCAAGTTGGCTCGGATATTCATCATTTTCGACAAACGGCGTATCAGCATTCAGAGCGATTATTAGCGATGAGTTTGCAAAAATTAGAAAAAGGCGAGCCTGCTGAAGAGGTTATCAGCGAATTATCAAGACGGCTAACTCAAACCCTTATTCATGCTCCGTCAAAACTGATGCGAACTGTGGCTTGGGAGGGTGACCCTGAAGTTTTAGATATGGTAATTAGCAATTTAAATAACGCTTATCGCCGAAAAAAGTACTAACTTGGTACAATTTTTGCTAAATAGAATTAAGTTATGATTAGATTTGTAATTTAACGAAAGTTGATATAAGATTATAATTATCATTTATTATTTTCAAAATCAAGGAAAAAAATAAGTTTTTTTACAAATTGTGTAATGATAGAGAAATAATAACGTGTTATAGTGTAAGTGAGTGTTTTTATTAATGGAGAATCCTATGAAATTAAATATAACAGCATTGAAAAAGGCAACTTTGGCATTTTCTACGCTGGCATTAAGTGTAAGTGCATTGGCAGGCGTTAAGATTGTTGATGAGCCTTATTTTAAAGCGGTTGGTAATGTTGCTTGGCATAAACAAGCAGATATCAAGCCGAGTGAAGTGATTAATCGAACAATTCCTAAAAATATGACAAGCCTAGTTTTTGTGCGTCGTCAAGATAATGACCAAGTGCAAACGAGTGCCAATATTGCTATCAATGATAGATTTCAAGTGAGCTTGCAACCCAATGGTTATTCACAAGTATATTCTTGTGCAGGCGTGAACTTTATTAGTGCGGAGAAAACAGGGCTAAAAACCAATGACTTGTTAAAAAATGCTAAGTCATTTAACCTAGCACCAAATGGCACCTATTATTTCTATGTCGATGTTAATGATAAAACAGGCAAATCAAGCGTTATCCAAATTACCAAGAAAAGTGCTGAGAAAATTTTAGTTAATAAAAAATATCAAACACACCAGATTAGTCGTGTTGTACCGAACTGTCCAGTGGTGAAAAAGGTTGCAAAACCTGTGGTTGTGCCAACACCTAAGTTATTGCATGAAGTGAAAATCAATATTGAAGTCTTGTTTGACACAGATAAGCACTTTATCAAGCCACAATTTGAAAAAGAAGTGGCGAAAGTTGCTGAATTTATGACCGCTTATCCGAATACCACTGCGGTTATCGAAGGTCATACCGATAGTCGAGCTCCAACCGATTATAACCAAAAACTTTCTGAACGTCGTGCAAATGCTGTCAGAAAAATGCTGGTTCAGAAGTTTGGTATCAATACAAACCGTCTAACTTCGATTGGTTATGGTGAACTTCGTCCAATAGCGACCAACAAGACAAAAGAGGGTATGCAGAAGAACCGTCGTGTTATCGCTGTAATTAATGAGCGTGTTATTGTCGATGAAAACGGTAAGCAAGTTGACCCTACTAAATAATTAATATATTAGTTATTAGTAAAGTTAATTAATGTAAAATGAGTAAGAAACGCTTTCTAAATAGAGAGCGTTTTTTTTATTTTGATGATAATTAATCAATATTCAAGTATAATCTAACAATTAATAATTCATGTTACAAAAAAGGAATGGTTCTAATGTCATCTTCCGAATCTGCAGACTTAGCAAAAGAGAACGATATCAATAACCCCTTATCAAATGTCAGTCATACAACGCCTCAAAAACCTCGTCAGGCATTATATGTTGTGCTCGCTATTATTTTACTGATTATTGGGATAGCGATTGGTATTTTTTATAACCAATCGCAGGAAAAAAAGGCTTCTGATGAGAGTGATAAAACAAAAGCAACATCAGTAGAAAATAAACAGGGTGCGAGTAAGCAAGAAGAGAGTAATCCTGTACTAACGGTTGATGTGCTTTCTCCGCAGGTAGGCAGTGTTCCTTTAACTATCAATGTTGATGGAGTTCTGGTTGCCCAAAATACCGCCTCGGTTAGTAGTAAAGTAGCAGGGTTAGTGGTTGATGAAATCCTTGTAAAAGAAGGTGATAGCGTCAAAAAAGGACAGTTATTAGCAAAACTTGACCCAAGTCAACTAGAACAAAATGTCATTCAAGCTCAAGCTCAAATCGTACAAGCAACTGCTAGCCTAAATAATGCAACCTCTACCTTAGAGCGTGTTAGACCTTTGCTAGCAATCAATGCAGTCAGTAAACAGGAAGTGGATAATTATACCACGCAAGCCAAGCAAGCCCAAGCGAGTTTGGCATTAGCACAATCTCAATATAATAATCAAATGTTACGCTTAAATGACAGTAAAGTGCTTGCTCCTGTTTCAGGAATAATTAGTAAAAAAACGGCTAATGTTGGCGGGCTTGCTCAAGGCAGTTTATTTACCATTATCGAAAATGGCATATTAGAATGGCAAGCAAAAGTCAGTCCTAATCACATGAATAATTTAAAAATTGGTATGGCGGTGAAATTAACAACCCCAACTCAAGAAGAGATTTATGGAGAAATTTCTCGTATTGAGCCGACTATGGGGCAGGATAGACAAGTAAACGTCCGAGTAAAATTACAAGCTGATGCAAAAATGGCACTGCAAACAGGCATGTTATTAACAGGTGAAATTTTATTAGGTCAGCAAAAACAGCTAATTGTTCCCGTGTCGTCGATTGTTGCTGAAGACGGTTACAATTATTTAGTGACCGTTAGCAATATTCAAAGAGATGTCAATAATCAAGTGACAGGGGTGATTAAACGGATAAAAGTGCAACTTGGTGAACAAATTGGCAAAGCAGTCGCTATCAAATCAAACATTCCAAAAGAGGTCGTTATTGCCTTTCAAGGGGGTTCTTTTTTACATGATGGTGACAAGGTGCGGTTAAATATCCCTTCTGCTCCTACAAAACAGGCAACACAAGCTACGCAAGCAACCGCACCGCCTTCTATGCTTAAAAGAAATGTCAGTGAAAATAAGGAATAATTTATGAATTTTTCGACCTATTCCATTAAAAATCCACTGGTAGCCATTTTATTTTTTACCTTATTAACAATAGCAGGAATAATCGGTTTTCAAAAAATGAAAATTGAGCAGTTTCCACAAGCAGAATTTCCTAAGGTGATTGCCACTGTAATGGTACCTGGTTCTGCCCCTGAACAGCTAGAAAATGAAGTTGCCAAAAAAGTAGAAAATAAGTTCGCTAATCTTGAAGGTATAAAGCGAATGCGAACCACCTTGCAAACCGGTGCAACCACGGTTTCTGTAGAGTTTGTCCTAGAAAAAGACCCTCAAGAAGCATTAGATGAAGTTCGCTCGGCAATGAATGAAATGAAAGGAGAATTGCCTGCTGATGCGAAAGACCCCATTGTTTCTAAGTTTGATTTAAATGCAATTCCAATTCAAACGTATAGCATTTCTTCAACAAAATTAACCGAAAGTGAACTCTCTTGGTATGTCGATAATAATATTGATAAACGCTTATCAAAAATTAAAGGGGTAGGCAATATCTCTCGTATCGGTGGCATTGAGCGAATTGTGACCGTAGAGGCAGAGCCAAATCGCCTAAACGCCTTGCAAATGAATATTGGGCAATTATCGCAACAAGTTTCTGCATTGCAACGAGATGCCTCAGGTGGAGCATCAAAAGTCGGTGGACATACGCAAACCATTCGAGTCATGGGAGCGGTAAATAATGCCGATGAGCTTGCCGATTTACAAATTATCACTCCGATAGGTAATTCAGAATATTTATCCAATATTGCGACTATTAGAGACGGCGATGATGAACCGCATTCTATCGCAAAACTTGATGATAAAACTGTGGTTGCATTTAATGTGGTGCGTACCAAAGATGCCAATACTGTAGAATTATCAAAAGAAGTGCAAGCCTCATTAGCAGAATTACAAAAAAAAGACCCTAGCCTAACCATTACCAAAGTTTATGATACAGTACAATTAACTGAAGATAATTATAAAGATTCGATGAATATGCTTATCGAAGGTGGGATATTAGCTGTCATTGTTATTTTCTTATTTTTAATGAATTGGCGAGCTACCATAGTTGCATCAGTTGCGTTACCTTTATCAATTATCCCTGCCTTTTTTGTCATGTGGCAATTAGATTTTAGCTTAAATATCATTTCTTTATTGGCGTTATCTTTGGTCGTTGGCGTACTCGTTGATGATGCCATTGTAGAAATTGAAAATATTGTTCGTCATTTGCGTATGGGGAAAACTCCGATGCAAGCGGCTATGGAGGCCGCCGATGAAATTGGGCTTGCGGTCATTGCCACCACCTTTACCTTGATAGCGGTATTTTTACCGACTGCCTTTATGAGTGGCGTTGTCGGTAAGTATTTTAGACAATTTGGTTTAACCGCATCAGTGGCAATTTTTATGTCATTGCTGGTGGCTCGTCTGCTAACGCCCATGATGTCCGCTTATATGCTAAAACCTGAAAAATCACGAGTAGAAAAAGATAGTAAGGTCATGCAAGCTTATTTAACCTTTGTCAGTTGGGCAATTCGCTTGCGTTGGCTTACTTTAGGCTTAGTGCTTGTGTTATTTTTTGGCTCTGCTATGCTCGCAAAAACCATTCCTGCAGAATTTATTCCTGCGAATAATATTAATCAAACCAAAGTTAATATCGAATTAACTCCTGATGCCAACCTTGAAGATACCAAAAAAGTGGCTGAACAAGCCTATCAAGCAATTAAAGACATTGACGGTATCGAAAGCGTGATGAGTGCCATTGGACAAGCCCAAAGCCGTAGCGGACGTTCTATATCTTCCCACAGCTCAGTCAATAAAGCAAGTTTTGATATTGTGCTTGCTCCTCGTGATGAGCGTCCAAGCAAAACTGATATTGAAAAAGACATTACCAATGCTCTACAAGAAGTCCCCTCGGCTCGTTTTACAGTCGGTCTAAGTAGTGGCGGTGGTAGTGGTTATGAGTTTCAATTAAGTGCAAGCAACCCTCGTTTGTTAAATGAAACCGTACAAAAAGTGATGAATGACATTCGTCAAATTGACAAAGTTACTTCGGTAACAAGCGACCGTAGCTTGCCAAAACCTGAATTAAAAGTTATTCCTAATCCCTTGGCAATGGCAGATAAAGGGGTAAATACTTTACAAATTGCGAACACTTTGCGAGTGGCAACTTCAGGCGATTTTGAGCAAAATTTATCAAAATTAAACTTAGAAACTCGCCAATTACCAATTATTGTGCGTTTACCGAAATATGCAAGAGAAGATGTGCATCAATTAGAAAATTTATATATTAAAAATGGCGTACGCATTGGTGATGTTGCTCAACTTGTCTTTAGTAATGGACCTTCGCAATTAAAACGTTATAACCGTGAGCGTTCCATTAAAATTAATGTACAATCAACGGACTTAGGTGCAGTAAAAAAAGCCATTAACGCTTTACCAATTATGAAAAATTTACCTGAAGGTATGACTTTTAGCCTAACAGGTGAGGCAGAAAGCCAAAAAGAATTATTTAAAGGTTTTGGTATGGCAATGCTAGTTGGGGTATTTTGTATTTTTGGCGTATTAATTTTATTATTCCATCGTATTTTGCAACCGCTTACTATTTTAATGGCATTGCCTTTATCCATGGGCGGAGCATTTGTTAGTTTATTATTAACAAAAAGTAGCTTATCTTTGCCCTCCTTAATTGGCTTGGTGATGCTAATTGGTATCGCTACCAAAAACTCCATTTTGCTTGTTGATTATGCGATTATCGCCCAAAATAAACTCGGTATGAAACGCAATGATGCTCTGATTGATGCCTGTCATAAACGAGTTCGTCCAATTATCATGACCAGTATTGCTATGGGAGCAGGCATGTTACCTTTACTCTTTGGTTGGGGCGGAGCAGACCCAAGTTTTCGCCGACCCATGGCGGCCGCTGTTGTCGGTGGTTTAGCAACTTCGACTATTTTAAGTCTTGTGGTTATTCCTGTGGTTTATACCATGATGGACGATTTATCTAATCTTTTTAAAAAGAAAGATGGTGCAGAAGGACACCAATTATTATGATTAATTTTACAGCGATATTTAAGCCAACCTTGCTAATGGTCGCTTTGACAATTAGCAATTTAGCCATTGCCAATAATCTTGATGATGAAAAACTAGCTCCTGTCAAATTCCATGGAAAATGGGGTTATATCAACCAAGCAGGACAAGAAGTCATTCCTTTTCAATATGAAAATGCTTTGTATTTTCATAACGGTGTTGCTCCAATTAAATTGCATGGGAAATATGGCTTTATTAACGCTCAAGGCAAAGAAATTATTATTCCTAGATATGATGATATTTGGTACTTTAAAGAGGGGTTAGCTAAGGTTAAATTTCTTAAAAAATGGGGCTTTATTGACAAACAAGGCAACGAAGTCATCAAACCAAAATATGATGAAGTTTGGTCATTTAACAATGGCTTAGCAGAAGTAAAACTTGCGGATAAATATGGTTATATTGATAAATTAGGTAATGAAATTATACCGCCAAAATACGATTTTGTGACTGATTTTCATAATGATGTCGTGGTGGTTAATCTAAATAAAAAATATGGTTTTATTGATAAATCAGGAAAAGAAATCGTCGCTCCAAAATATGATGATGTTTGGTATTTTAACAAAGAGGGCATTGCCAAAGTCAAAATGGGCAGAAAATGGGGCTATATCAATAAAGCAGGGCAAGAAGTAATTGCTCCAAAATATGAAGATGTTTGGTCATTTCAAAAAGGACTTATAAACAATCAGTTAAATGATAAAAATGATAATTCTATTGTGATTAAATAACTTTTAGAGACTGTCAAGTAAACTGTGTAAATTAAAATTAAACATACTGAGAAAGTCTATCTTCAAATTCAATCATAAAACGATTAAGGGCTAATTTCCAATTT
>PDWJ01007029.1_pt1 | contig 10127 bp, 13 predicted proteins | sample 1430881 | NCBI WGS metagenome assembly PDWJ01 (sample SAMN01162460, study PRJNA174530) | Oral metagenome, whole genome shotgun sequencing project. | biome: Marine environment; feature: Marine mammal; material: Swab sample of the gingival sulcus; isolation source: swab sample of gingival sulcus...
CTGCTGCAGCGCCACTTTCATCGTAAACGGCCAGGCATCGCCCATATCGAAATAACCGCCGACCGGCTGTTTATTGGCATCAAGCAGCCGGCCAAACATGTTGCCGGACGCGGAATAGGATCTCATTACATTTTCAGCCATTTCTATCTCCTTGTATTGATCACTGAAGTAAACGAGAGATCCAGCCGCAGATAGTAAAATGGATGCGGCTGGCGGCCCTCATGCCCTTTCTCATCGCTGCCAATGATATACCTGAAAGGCAGCTGTAATTTATAACAGCCGAAGCGACGCCTGCCCGCCAGCCCGCGCAGAACCTGCAGCAGCGAATTTATCCCCTGGCTGCCGCTGACAATCTGCTCAAGAGAGCTGCCGGAACCCTCATCAACCCGAATGGCACAATCGACACAGACCTTAAATGTGGACGGCTCCAGATGGGTAATAGTACCGCCGTAAAACGTCCAGCAGATCAGCGGGAAATGTTCGCCATCCAGATGATCGCGGGTCTTTACCGGCAGCATGGTCTGGAATATCTGCGGCGCCATGCTCTCCCCTGTCGGTTTATGATAAAAGCGCAGCTCCGCGGTAAGCTCCTGCAGCCGGGCAGAGAAGGCTGTGGCAAAATTTTCATCCACGTCCCACCTCCTGCCGCAGCGCCCCCATATACTCCTCCACCGGAATAGCCGCCCGTACCACCGGAAAACGCCCATCCCTGGCCATACCTCTGTCTCCTGCCCGGTAGATAGTGGGATAGAGCTCCCGGTCATAATGTTTCGAGCGCAGCCGGATCCATATCTTATTCGCGCCAGTGCTATAAACATCACCCAGAAAAGCACCGGGGAACTTACGCCTGCCCACCCTTACGCCGCCAGCATAGACCTGCGGCGTACCTATCTTGCCCGGCGAGATCGGGCTGGCACCGACCCAGACCTTCAGCAGCTCATTATCCGCGCTGCGGTTACTGAACAGCCGCCTTGCCAGCCCCCGCCTGGGGATCCGCGCCTTTTTACAGACATACCGCAGCAGCCCGCGGGTAAACACCTCTTCCGTCTGCTGCAGCGCCGCCGCCCGCGCCCGCTCTACCTGCTCTTCAGTGGCAGAGAGTCTATCAGCTATCGCCGCCAATCCGGCTGTATCAACGTCGAGGGCAAACATCAGTTCAGATAACGGGTAAAGCTAGCCTGGACAAGACCGTCAAAACGGGAGACAGAGGCACCGGCTCCGGCGGTCGCCACCAGCCATATTTCACCGTCAAGATCAACCTCCTGGCCATCAACCACATCAAGATCCTCTTCTCTGGCACAGATACGGCGAGCGGCCAGGGTCAGCTCCTCACGCTCATAAAAGGTATGCCGTACCGGGCCGACCTTGGCGAGGATCGGCACGCCGTCAACCCGGATTTCGGTTAATGCTCCAAGATCAGAAAGGTTCATGATTTGATTTTGGATTTTTGATTTTAGATTTTTGATTATACGGCCTTGATATCCTTGATGGCGGCAAAACTCTGCGTTCGTTTTATTGCCACATCGACATCCTGCAGCGCAATTACCCGCACGGTGCCGGACTCTGCCTTGCTATATGGATCAATGGTCAGATCAAGGGTGCCCCACATACCGACCATCAGATCGGCAAAGTTCCCGAAGATCAGCGCCGACAGATCCTTGCCGGTACCTTTTTTCAGATCATGCGGCATCTGGTTGGTAATGCCGCAGCGGCCGCCGGCAAGAGCGACAAAGCCGGACGCATCCGGAAAGCCGTCAACCAGAAACTTGCCGGTGTTCTGCGCCTTCTCGGTGGTCATCAGCTGTCCGCACACCAGCGAGTTGGTGATAAAGCCGGTATTGCCGATATCGGCATTCTCCAGCGCCACCTTGCTCCAGAGCTCCACCACCTTGGCCCAGGAGATCACGCCGCCATTGGCTCCGGTTGCAACCTCGGTGATCTGATCGTTTTTCAGCAGCCCTTTCGGTTCGCTGCCGGTGCCCTTGCCGCTGATAGCGGCGGCATCGATGCCCAGCGCCACGGTGGTGGCCAGGTCGTTACGGATAAAACCCTCGATATCGAGGCTGGACTGCAGCAGCAGCTTGCGGCTGATCTCGGTACGGGCACCAACGGTCTTTGGCGTCATCGCCACCTGGCCAAAGGTGGCGGCAGACTCATCCGGCGCCCCGCCTTCATCCACCCAGTAGCAGGCGGTGCCACCCAGCTGTTTCGGCACCGCGATATCGCCTATCAGCCCGGTCAGTATGGTTATGCCCATCCTTGCCATCAGCATCTTGTTGCGCAGCAGATCGATAAATGATCCGGTCAACAGATCGGTGGCCACCAGATGCCCCCCGGCACTGGCCGGAGCAACCGTCTGGCCGGCACGGACAAGCACATCCATCGGCACCATAATCCCCTTGGCGGAGCGGCCCATCTTCTCCGCCACCGCCGCCGAGGCGTCATATTCAAAGGCGGCCGCCTCCTGCGCCTTGCGGTTGCCGGGATTGGCCAGCGCGTAGATCGCCCGCACAAAGGAGAAGCGGCGGGCTTCACCCTCGCTCATGCCGATCTCGGAGCTGGTGGTCTCCACCGGCTTGACGCCGCGCTTTGCCAGCTCATCGAGCACAAAGGAGCGGAACTCGTCCACCGACCTGCCGCGGCCGATAAAATCCTCCGCCGCATCCGCCATACCGTGGGCAGCGCCAATGGCAGACAGCTCACGGATCCGGTCCAGCTCCGCCTTGCGGGCATCGGCCTGAATTTTTTCTATATCCACCTTTACCTCCTGTTCGCGGACTTCCTGAACCGCATCCTTCTTTACTGCATCTGCCATAACAACCTCCTCGCTACTGTTTTCTTTTTCCTGTTTCCCAACTTCTGCCTGCTGGCTCCTGCCCACCCCCACGGTACTGTCCGCCGGAACACTGACAAAGGAGACCTCCAGCGGCTCCCAGTCGGTGACCCGGTAAAACTCTTCACTCTTTTTCGCCTTGACCAGCTCCAGCTCATGGACAAGATAGCCCACCGAGATATTGCCGCGAATACCATCAACCACATCCTGAAAAACCTCTTCGCCCCGCGCCGATTTGCTGAAACGGACAATACAGCGCCCCTTGCCGTCAGCATCGATCCACGCCTTCTCCACCACCCCGATCTGCTGTTCATGGTTATGCTGATGCAGCACCGGTGCAGTGCCGCTGGTAAAACGCTCCATCCGCACCTCGCCATCCCTGTGACCCAGCACCTCGGTGCCCCACCAGCGCTGATACGGCTCCTCGGAGGAGAACGCCAGCTCTACCGTACGCTTCTCCTCATCCAGACTGCGCTGCCGGTCTATCCGCATTGCGCGCTGCTGCTGCTCGCCCTTTACCCTCTCCATACTCTTGCTGTCCACTGGCATCTCCTGACTCCTGATTCCCGATTCCTGATTCCTGATCCCCTGATTCCCGCCCGCCAAACACCGGCAATTTCAAGCCATAGCCTTCCGCCAGCTCCTTGGCCCGGGCATTCTCTTCCAGAATATCCTCCAGGTCATAGCCGCGGTCGCTGGCGATCTGATAGAGACTCTCCATGCCGTTTTTCACCGCAAACTCCGCCGCCCGCACCTCCTTGATCGGATCGACCCATTTCCAGCCCCGCGGCTTCCAGCTTACCGACCGCCGGATCTCCGCCAGCCGCGACATCGGCAGCTGCACCGCTTTCGCCGTAATCGCCAGCGGCAGCCAGGCGTCAAACACCTCCTGGTAAAACTTGTCCACCAGCAGTCGCTGCATCATCTTCCAGGCATCACGGTCCATCATCTCGCCGCTGCGGATACTGGAATAGCTCACCCCCTCCAGATTATTGGACAGCCCCACATAGGAGACATTCAGTCCGGAGGCGATACCCCGCAGCACCGCCTTTTCAAAGTCGGCAAAGTTGGTATTGGGATGGTCCGGATTCCACTCCTGGAAGCGGATCCCGTCCGGCAGCAGTTCAAAGGTGCCGGGAGCCGCCTCGGTGGGCAGCTCGGGATCATGCTCGTTTTCCGGCTCAAAGTCGGTAACATTATCGCTATAGTAGAACCCCATCTTGCTTGCCCCGACTCGGGCGGCGATCAGCGCCGCCTCCTCATAGGCGCCAAGCTGCCGCAGCCGGTTCATCGCCGTTACCGCCAGCGGCACGCCCCTGGTCTGACCGGGCCGGTCAGGACGGAAGAAATGGCGGATAACCGCGGCATCAACCCGCTGCAGCTCATTATGCCGGGGGATGCCAACGGCAAAATGGCTGCCCGGATGGCGGGTAAGCAGCCAGTACCCCTGCCGCTGGCCATGGCGGTTACGCTCCACCCCCATAATGACGGTATTGCCATCGGCAAGTTCGGTATTCTTCAGCAGATCAAGATGGTCCGCCTCGATCAGCTTGATCGCAAAACCATGGGCATTATCCCAGCCAGGCACCAGCTGATAGAGGATCTCGCCGTCCACCGCCCAGCTGTCAAGCACCTGGTTGGCCATATCCCATAGCGAATCCTCTCCTGAGACCGATGCGTTTTTTGCCCGGCAGAAATCGCGCCAGCCCCTCTCCAGCTCACGGTTGGCAACATGATCCGGACGGCCGTCTGCCTGCCGCATACCGGCCTGCAGCCGCACTCCGTCGGCACCGATAACATTGGTTTTCATCAGCGAGGTAAAGCGCCGCATATAGTCATCATTGCGAAACAGCTCCCGGCTGCGGCCGCGCAAAATACGCAGATACTGATAGACTTCGGCATCAGCAGAGCTCTCTGCCGCCAGCCAGTCACGGTTAAGCCGGTCTATCCTGCCCGCTGCATACGCTCTTTTCCGCATTCGCCGTGTCGCCATATCAGAACTCCACCTTGATCATCCGCCCCAGACCGCAGCGGCGACCCTTTTTTCTCGCCTCCACCCGTTGCTGCTGCGCCCGCTTTTTCTCCAGCCGCTCAAGCAGATCGAGCTGCTCAAGCTGGCTCATATTCTTTACCCGGGTGCCGTCAAACTCCCATTCCAGCTGCGCGCTGGAGGCCCGCCCGGCAAGGGACGCCTGCACCGCCTCGATCGCCCTCTCCAGCCAGCCGCGGCTGTCATAACCCTGCGGGTGGGCGGCGAGATCGGCGATCACCTCCACCATGCCGGAGTCAAGGGTTGTGCGCCTGCCATCAACAGAGAGATAAAGCTGCCAGGCCCAGCAGCCCGGCGGCAGTGAGGCGGTGGTTTCTCCATCGAGGGTAAACAGAAAGCCGGCGGACTGGGGGGAGCCGCCGGCAAGATGGAAGCCGCCGGTAAAAGAGATCACCAGCTCCATCGTTTTCGGGATAATATCTCCACCAGCCATATCCCAGGGCTGCTGCCAGGTGATATGGTCGCCGGCGGTAATTCTTTTGGGCAGAAGGCATATCGTTTTCATAGAAAAAACCATACACCATGTTTTTGGCGAAAATTAAAAAGGGTATATAGAGGGTGGCGAAAAGGTAATAAAGAGACGTAAAAAGAGGTTGACAAGGGTGCGGGAGGATAAAAAAATCCTTTAAAAGGTGTAATCGATCGATTACAGTTATTTTATGATACGATAAAATTCGCTCTCATATTTGAAAATGATTTTTCAGTTTGCAACAACATGGAGGGAAGAGTAATGGCAACTATTGAAGGAGTCCCGATTAAGTCATTGAAAAAGTTTGATATGACAGAAATGCTGCAAAACAAAGAGGATATGACTATCTATCTTAACATGGTCCTGCAGGATGGTGATAGAGAAGAGCTGCTCCGTGCCCTCAGCCACTGTGCCAGAGCAAAAGGGATGACCGAAATGGCAAAAGCGTCAGGACTGAGAAGGGAATCTCTCTATAATGCCTTGCGCCCAGGAGCAACACCCCGATTTGATACAATCCAGAAAGTGATAAAAGCACTGGGTTGCCGGCTGGCGGTAGTATAAAAGTCAAAAAAAAACATTGACAACTCTTTTTCAGAGCACTATTCCTGCAATAAAGAGGGGTTATTTTACTCTTACTTTTTCTCAAAAAGACACTTTACCAAAGACAAGAATTTTTATGCGAGGATGGATCCTATGCCTTTAAGTGAAGAAGCTATCCAGAGAATTTCCAAAAAAGCAGGACTCTCGCCCCACGAGATCAGAGATCTTTCACCGGAAAAACTGCGGGAACATTTTTCAAAAAAGACCGGTAAGCCATTTAAAATAACAACTGAATTCCCATTTATTGGCCGCGGGAATGTTTTAAGAGACGGATTAATGAGCTCGGAAGAGATAAATAAAACAGTCGATAAACTTCTTGAGGGATAAATGGAGCAGGAAACAGAACCACAGAGCTTGCAGGTCAAAGATGTTTTTCAGTTTTACGTTGATTATGCCAAACCTCTCTATTGTGAAATAGAAGCCGCTGGAAACACCCTCCCCTCAGAATTGCTTTTTGAGATACATGCCGCATTCGATCATCTTCGCCGAATTTATACTAATGGTGAAAACGAAGCAGTACAGGCTGAAAAAGCTTGCAGCCACCTGAAACGCAGTGTTCTTGATGCTTATAAATTGAAACTCAAATATTTCAATGATGATCTGAAGAAACTGGATAAGATCGACCTGACCTTTATTGATAACGGAAAATACTATAAAGGCTTTCAGAAACAACGGGAGGAGATAAAACAGCTTGGCAAACAGGCCAGGCTGGCCGAAGGACAAGATGGACAAGAGGCTTTTACTTTATGGGATGAAGTCTCGAAAAAAATAGATCAGTTCTTTGATGACTATCTTGCAGATACTGACAATATCAGCTGGGCAAAACGAAAGACGATTGTTATTTTCTGCAAAAACACCCTGATCTCTTTTACTGTAGGGGTTCTGTCCGGCATTATCGCCAGCTATATCTTTCTGTTCCTCACGGCTTAAACTTCCGCTGTTGCTCTTTCAGCCACCGCTCCAGATCGTCAGGGGTGGCAAGCCATTGCGAGCTGCCTTCCACCTTAAAGGCAGGCAGCCCCAGATCCCTTACATAGCGGCCAAAGTCTTTCCAGTTCAGCCCCACTGCCGCACAAATCTCTTTTGCCCCACGATAGACAATAACGCCCATAGTTCCCAGATGTCAGAAGAGAGAAGTCTGATATCAGCCATACAGTTCAGTAATTGCTGACAAAGCCCGTTGCCCTGCGCCGTTTCCTGCGCGCCGGTTCAGCGGCTGCCGGCCGCCGGTTTTTCAAGCCCATGATCTCCGCCAGGGCAAGGCCGTAAACCGCCACATCCCACTGGTGATTGGCCTTGCCTTTCGGGCATTCCCAATACCCGCGGTCATCGCGATATTCGGTGCAGAGCTGGGCGGCAAGATCCTTGCCGACTTCAGCATGGAAGATAATGCCGCCGGCATCACCCGGCTCGATCTGCAGTTTACGGTCAAGCTCATCCTTGAACAGTGTGGTATTCAGCGTATAGAGTTTCAGTCCGCCGGGAATCGGCACCTTCTTCCCCACCGAACTGGGGTAGAAATCGAGCCGCTTTACCGACCAGGGCGTCTCCATGGTACGCCGGCCCTTTAACGCCCGGAACATTTTATTTTTACGGCAGAAGTCACAAACCTCAACGGTGCGGCTATGTTTTGGCCGCTGCGGGTTGGTGCCGCCGCCGGAATCGATAAAACCCGCCTGGATACGATATACGGTACCCGCCGCGTCGTAATACTCCTGCTCCGCCTTCTGCCGCAATACCGTGAAACTTTCCAGAAAACCGTGATCGATCACACTGATTTTCTGGTCGCGGCCATAATGCACCGCCCAGACCTGATAGAAAAAGCCGAGCCGCTGGGTATCCACCAGCAGCAACAGCGCGCAGACCCCGGCAGGCACCACCCCGCGCGGCAGCTCCTGATCCACCAGCCGCAGGATAAACTCCTCATTACGATCGGTCTGCTCATGAACATAATCCACCGCCTCATAGCCATGCGCCCAGTCTTTCTTTTCGGTGATACCGCCGGTCTCCGCCGCCCGCCAGGCGGCAGCGATCTCATATAACGGCACATCCAGGCAGTCAAAGGCTCGATGGTGAAAGCCCACCCGCGACGGCCGCTGCACATTCGCTCCCTTGATACAGATCCAGCCGCCACCGCGGATCGCCGCATTGCGGGCATAGTCCGACAGCAGGCTGCCGCACTCGCTGCAGGTATAGAGCACCTCGGTCTCGGCACCGATCTCGCCCGGCTCCAGCGCATCATCGACCACAATACCTTCACCCGCCGGCTTGAACAGCTCCCCGCACTCCGGACAACGGTGATACCACTCCCAGACCTGCACGCAGGACATCATCCCGCTATAGATAAACAGATCGGCCGGGGTGGAGGCGAAAAACCGTTTATAACGCCCCTTATAGAGCCGGTTCCGCTTGGCCAGCACCTTTGGCGGAGAGGTTTCGGAACCGGTTCGCTGCGGATATTTATCGACCTCATCACCAAAACAGTGCTTGGCGGCAAAGGTGGCCATTGAACTTGCCGAGTTGGCATTGGCCGGGCGGATGGTAACGCCATTGGCGAGATTAACCCTGCCCAGGGTGGTATCGGCATCCCTGCGGCTGACATAGCGCTTCAGACGCTTTGATGCCCTGAGCATCGGGATAATCTTCTCTGACATTATCTTGTCGCTGGTGGCTTCGGTGGGCATCAGATAGAAAATATTGCCCGGATCGATATCGATTGCCCAATGCATACAGTTGAGCATGGTATTGGTCTTGCCGCTCTGGTCCACCCCGCAGAACCAGATCGAGCGGACATGGCTTTTGGCAAAGGTGTCCATAATCTGCACCGTATGCGGCGCCAGATCATGCCGCCAGGGGCCGGTATGCGGCTCCTCGGTTACCACCCTGTATTTTTCGGCATGTTCCGCAACCCCGATCTTCTCCGGCGTGCGCATCCGCCGCCGCACCACTTCCGGCAGCCGCTCCACCGTACAGCGGTATCCGGCCAGCCGCTGCCGGATCTCCGGCGGCAGAAAGGCGGGCAATGGCATTTTATGCAGGGGGGATTGCATATAATTTTTTTTAGAAAATCGGAAGTCAATAATATGAAATCAGGATTTCCACAAGTTCACAACAAGATACAACGTATTTTAGGAATAGACAACAAAGAAAGGGGATATATCCTTACCGAAAATCCGACCAAAACCACTTGATATATAGTGCGGATATAATTCCCAAATGCAAGAATGATCTTTGATAATGAACATTCAACGAATGAAGACAGATTTATTCTCCTTGGAATCAGTGCCGCATTGAGACTGCTTGTTGTTTGTCATTGTTTCAGGGAAAGCGAGAATATCATCCGAATAATTTCAGCACGAAAAGCAACCAGACAAGAGCAAAAACAATATGGGAGTTTCTTATCATGAAAAAAGAATATGACTTCTCAAATTCAGTAAAAAACCCATATTCCAGGTATCTCAAAAAGCAGGTTACTCTTCGCCTGGGAGTTGATGTTATTGAATATTTCAAAAATCTATCTGAAGAAACCGGAGTTCCCTATCAAAATCTTATCAACCTGTACCTGCAGGATTGTGCTCATTCACAAAAAAAACTCAAATTACAGTGGGCATCATAAATTGCTTCAGTCAGCGAGGTAACATTATGCTAAAAATGACAAGAAAACCAACTCACCCAGGCAAAATAGTTAAAGAAGACTATCTCTCTCCATTGTCAATTAGTATTAAAGATATGGCTGAAAAACTAGGTGTTTCCAGAAAAACACTATCAAAAATAGTAAACGAAAAAGGCTCAATCACACCTGAAATGGCATTGAGGTTATCCAGGGCTTTTGACACAACTCCATATCTCTGGATGAATCTTCAGAACAATTACGATTTATGGCACGCAAAAGGAACGTTATGAAATGAAAATTTATCTTGACTGTTGCAGCTTACAGCGTCCTTTCGATGATAAATCACAACCAAGAATAGCTGTTGAAGCAGAAGCTGTTCTTGTTATTCTATCATTGTGTGAATCAAATCATTTTGAACTCATCTCTTCAGAAGCACTGGTTTTTGAAATAAACCGTATCCCTGATCATGATCGTAAGGAAGATGCTTTTGCGATTCTCAAAATTGCACATGAAACTCTTGAATTGTCAAGTGAAGTAGAAAGTGTTGCCAGAAGTTTTGAAA
>PDWJ01005667.1_pt1 | contig 10124 bp, 11 predicted proteins | sample 1430881 | NCBI WGS metagenome assembly PDWJ01 (sample SAMN01162460, study PRJNA174530) | Oral metagenome, whole genome shotgun sequencing project. | biome: Marine environment; feature: Marine mammal; material: Swab sample of the gingival sulcus; isolation source: swab sample of gingival sulcus...
GGACCGCCATCGCTATGGCACCACCGAGACCAACGATTTGTGGGCCGCTCTGTCTGAGGCCAGCGGCCAACCGGTGGGCGAGATGATGGACTCGTGGATCTGGCAGCCGGGGGTGCCGGTGATCGATGCCCATCTCGATGGCGACGACCTGGTCTTGACCCAGCGTCGGTTCTCCTATGACGACTCCGATGACACGGTGTGGCAGATCCCCGTTGCGCTTCGTGTTGGCGATGAGGTGATTCGGTTCACCCTCGGTGCCGACCCTTATCGACGCCCGGTCGGCTCATCACCGGTGGTGGTCAATGCCCACGGCCATGGCTATTTCCGAGTGTCCTATGATCCTGGTCTGCGGTCACGTCTCAGCTCCGAGGTGATCGCTGAGCTGCCCACCTTGGCACGCTATGTCCTTGTCGATGATGCCTGGGCCGAGGTGTTGGCCGGCAACTTGGAACCGATCGACTATCTCGGATTTGTCGAGCGCATGGGACACGAGCGACATCACGGGGTCTGGCAGTCGATCATCAAGGGCCTGTCGGCGGTCGTGCGACTGGTCGCTGACGATGAGGATGCGTCGGCGGTGCTGGCGGCTCGGATCCGCTCGTTGGTGGTCCCCGTTCTGGATGAACTGGGTGATCCCTGCGCTGATGACACCACGACAACGACCCGTCTGCGAGCCATGCTGTTGTCAGCAGGGGCGATCTTTGGCGGCGATACGACAACGATCGAGCGTGCTCGCCAGATCTATGCCCGCTGGGCTGAGGACGGCTCAGGTGAGCCCAACCTGGTGGCCGCGGCCACGGTGGTCGTGGCCGCTACTGGCGACGATGCTGACTATGACGCCTTTGTCGAGCGGTCGCTCACCGGGGCGACACCCCAGATCAGATTGCGTCATCTCCACGCCCTGGCCGAGTTCCCTGATCGTTCCCAGATGGAACGCACGATCGCCCATGCCTTTGGCGATCAGGTCAAGGCCCAGGATGCTCCCTATTTCTTGCGGGTCGCGATCGCCAACCGTCACCACGGAGCGCTGGCTTGGCAGGGGGTGCAAGATCATTGGGATCAGGCGATGGAACGGTTCCCGCGCCCATCGATCGATCGGATGATCGACACCATCGTGACCCTCGACCGGCCCGACCAGGTCGACCAGGCGGCGGCGTTCTTGGTGGAGCATCCGGTTGAACAGGCCGCGGCGAGGATCGATCAGATCCTCGAACGCCAGCGGGTCCACGCTGCCTTGCGAGCCCGATCAGCTCGCTCGACGATCGATCAGCTCCGTCAGGGGTAGATCGTCCTCAACGCACGCGACGCCCGTCATGTCCCCATCCAGCGGGCGACATGACGCGCCTTTGTGAGCGATCGAGCTGAACGATCAGGTTGCCGCAGCTGGCAGTTCGTCGTCTTCGTCGCGCCTTCCGGACCGCAGATGACGGATGATCATGACCAGGATGACCACCGACGCGACGATCTCGAAGAGACTCTGGAACTGGAGCACGATCTCGGCCTGGGAAACCGTCACAACCAGCCCAAGCAGGATGAACATATCCCAGACTGCGTGATACACCATGGTGGGAATAACGTTTCGCACCTTGATGACCACCCACGCATACAAGACACCGCTGAGACCAGCAGAGAGCACCTGGGCGAGCGTTGGTCCCACCGCCTGGCCACCGAGAATATTGGTACTGTGCAAGAAGCCGAAAACCCCGGCTGACCACAACACCGCCACATAGGCACCACGCTTCTCGCGGACCGCTCCCATGAGGATGCCTCGGAAGATCATCTCTTCACCGATGCCCACCATGATCGTGGTGCCAACGATCGTCCAGATGAGCGACATATCGGCATCGCCATACTTGCCGAGCGTGATTTGGAGTACCACCAAGACGATGGCAGCCACAAAGAACTCGACGAGGAAGAGGTTCATGCGAGGCTTGCGAAACGCCTGTCCTCTGAAGAACAGCATGTAGAACACCAAGGCGCTGATCGTGGCGGCAATCTGGAAATACACCAGAACCGTCATCATCTCGGGTTTGCCATAGGTCAAGCCCTTGACGTGGTGCATGACATACATGCCCGACATCATGATCGCCATATAGACAACGACAGCGATGAGGGCAAGCTTTTCTTTGCGGGACATACCAGGATCTTTCAGTGAAGGCTCTCACAAGCACTCAAGTCGTACCAGCGGTGACACTATCTCCGCCCCTCAGGCAGGTCATGCGATGGTCAACCGGCACTTGGAGCACCTGGTACATCCTCACCACCCAAATCGGGCGTGAAAACGACAACACACCTCAGCGTGATGCCGAGGTGTGTGGAGTGGAGCTGAGGGGAATTGAACCCCTGACCTCTGCATTGCGAACGCAGCGCTCTGCCAACTGAGCTACAGCCCCGTAGCGGTCGATCAGCCTAGCTGGCGACGAATGAGAACCCTCAGCGGCGATCCCACTCGTCGGGCCAACCAGCTTGATCACGCTGGCGCATCTGGCTCAAGAGATAAAGATAGGTGCACGTCGCCAAGAAGCTCAGGGCGAAGAGATAGAGAAAAGCCTGCTCACGGGTGGTTGCCGCCAAGAACAGGGTCGCCACGGTGCCGACCACAAACATGAACAAGACATTTGAGCGACGACGCCGGAGCTGATCGGCGTGGGCTGCCTGAGGAGCTCGCCCGGCCTCAGGGCGACGATAGCCACCGGTGGGGTCGCCATGGGTACGGCGGCGAGGCGCTTCCCGTGGGACGGACGGTCCGAACCCGTGGGAACGCGTGGCCGTCATCGTGCGCTCGTTGGCGGCCCGACGGAGATGGGCTGGCTGGCCCGGACGGCCAGGAGCTGCGGGACGCTGAAGCGGCGACGGCGCCAGGGGACGGGCCATAGAGCGCATCGGGGCAGCAGCCCGCGACGGCACAGTGGACTGGAGTTTGTTGAGTTGACGTCGGAAATCGGTCACCGACGAATTCGGCCGGTTCTCAACTCGAGCCCGCACGAGCGGCGGCACGAGCACTGCTGCCCAAGCGGCAGCGAGAACAACCAGAACGAGTTGACCCATTTGTTCAGACGATCCTTCGTGAGATAAGAAACATGCCTTCTTCACGCCAGGACGGCACGAACGAAGGCCTTTCGTTACGATTGTACGACGATTGTAACAGCAAGATCAACAATCCCAGTGGCAAAGCGACATTGCCGATCAGTCACCCACTCGCCGGTAGTCACCAGACCGGCCACCCGACTTCTCCCACAGCGCCAGCGCACCGATCGTCATCCCCCGATCAGCCGATTTGCACATGTCATAGATCGTTAATGCCGCGATAGCCGCGGCGTGCAACGCTTCCATCTCCACCCCGGTCCGGTCAACCGTGTCGACCGAGGCGATGATCTCGATCTGGTCGTCGCCAAACTCGAAATCGACGGTCGCTCCCCCAATCATGAGGGGGTGACACATCGGGATCGCTTCGGAGGTGCGCTTGGCCGCCTGGATGCCGGCGACGCGCGCCACCGCCAGCACATCACCCTTGGCCACAGTGCCGGACCTGATCGCCGTCACCGTTTCGGGTCGCATCGACACCGTGCACCGAGCGATCGCCCGACGATGGGTGCGGTCCTTAGCGGTGACATCGACCATGCGAGCTCGACCAGCCGAATCGAGATGCGAAAACTCAAGATCCTTCATCGCTCGCGACCCTAGCTGTGATCGTCGCCGACCTCGCCTCCCACCGGCGAGATCAGCCGCCGATCTGGCTCATCGGCCGAGCCGGCCGCACAAACGACACCTGATCGATCTGATGACCGGCCCACTTGGTGGACACCGCCGCCATGATGCGCTCAGCGATCTGGTCATCGCTCTCACCTCGTCGCATCGCGCCACGCAGATCAAACTCATCGGTGGCAAACAGGCAGGTACGCAATTGGCCATCAGCGGTCAACCGAATCCGATCGCAGTTTTCGCAGAACGGGGCGGTCACCGTCGGGACCACCCCAACCAGGGAGCCAGGATGATCCGCAGGAAGATCGGTGTAGCGCCATCGGCTCGCTGGAGCGGTGCCCCGCTGGGCAACCGGTTCAAGTGGCCACACCTCACCCAAGCACTCGACGATCTCGTCTTGACCGACCACCTTGGCTCGCTGCCACGAATCGGATCCATCGAGGGGCATGAACTCGATAAAGCGCACCTCGACACCCTGGTCGCGACCGAATCGGGCCAGAGCGATGATCTCGTCATTATTGACGCCTCGTTCGATCACCGTATTGATCTTGACCGGATTGAAGCCGTACTCGATCGCTGCCTGGATGCCATCGAGGACTGCAGCAAAGTCATCACGATTGGTCAACCGAGCAAATTTGTCCCGATCGAGGGTGTCGAGGCTGATATTGAGCCGAGTCAACCCGGCATCGGCCAATCGGGCAGCGTGTTTACGCAAGACCGAAGCATTGGTGGTCATCGCCAGATCAACCCCAAGGCGGGCCAGCCGGGCGACCAGCCCATCGATATTGGCTCGCAAGAGCGGCTCACCACCGGTGAGTCGGATCCCGTTAAACCCGAAACGTTCAACACAGATGCTGGCGACCCGGGTAATCTCCTCAAAGGTCAAGATCTCCGATCGCGGCATCCAGGTCATCGGCTCGTCGGGCATGCAATACACGCACCGGAAATTGCAGCGATCGGTGACCGAGATTCGAAGGTCGGTCACCATCCGCCCAAACGAATCGATAAGAGGGGTGACCGGCTCAGACATATGTCACCATGCTAGGGCGGATCAGCGGCTGTCGAACAAGAGCACAAAGACCTCGTCGCCGGGCGGTATGCCACCTTCGTCGGCCACCACGGCCAGCCCATCGGCCAAGGCCGATGCAGCAAGCTGATGGCTGCCTTGGGCCCGTACCGAAGTGACATGGCAGCGACCGTCATCATCCCAGCGGGTATTGATCCGTAAGAGATGGGTTTTGCCATCACCGTTCTTGCGGGTCAGACCGTCATCGGCGATGGCGATCACCCCGGGTCGAGCCAGACGACGATGCCCCATCATCTGGCGCAGAGCGGGACGGGTGAACATCTCGAAACTGACGATCGAACTGACCGGATTGCCGGGCAACCCAAACACCGGCACACCGGCGATGGTGCCAAAGGCAAACGGTTTGGCCGGTTTGATGGCCACCTGCATCCAGTTCATGTCAGCGATCCGACCGAGAACCGCTTTGACCACGTCGTAATCGCCCATGCTGACCCCGCCACTGGTGACGATGGCGTCATAGTCGCTCGCTGCTTCGGTGAGGAGGCGTTCGAGTTCGGCTTCGTCGTCGGCGATCACCCCGAGGTTGCCGACATCACATCCAGCCTCGGTGAGCAGCCCGACCAGGGTTTGGCTATTGCTTTCGCGGATCTCGCCCGGCTTGAGTGGACGGTCGTCGGTGACCAGTTCATCTCCGGTGGAGAGCACCGCTACCCGAACCCGAGGGAACACCTCGACTTGGCGGGCATTGATACTGGCCAACACCCCCACCACCGCTGGGGTGATCACCGTGCCAGCGCTCAGGACGACATCGCCGACCTTGACATCTTCTCCGGCCCGGCGAATGGCAGCTCCCGGTTCTGAGGCGACATTGATCGATACCTGGTGATCGCCGACCCGTTCGGTGTCTTCGACCATCACCATGGTGTCGGCACCTGCCGGCACCGGCGCTCCGGTCATGATCCGGATCGCTTCGCCAGGCTGGAGCACATGGTCGCTGACGCTGCCCGCGGCGATCTCATCGACCACGGTGAGCACGACCGGCACAGTCGCCAGGTCGGCAGAGCGCACCGCATAGCCGTCGACAGCGGTGTTGTCGAAAGGGGGCACCACTTCGACAGAGGTGACATCGGCGGCCAGCACCAACCCGCCAGCATCGCGCGAGGCCATGGTGACCGGCTGACGAGGAGGACACTGGCTGAGAACGAACGACTGGGCATCTTCGAGGGGGATCACCCCCTGCACGGTAGCGGCACGCATCTGACACACTGGAGCCGATGTTTGATCCGATCTCATCCGACGGGCTCGATGCCCAATGGAGCCATGACCACGGCGATACCCACGCCTCGTTCCAGTGGGACAATGAAGCCTGGACGGTGAGGGTGATCGATCATGCCCGCCAGGCCGAAACCGTGCTGCGGGTGTCGCCGACCTGGAGTGTGCGCCAGGTCTTGGTGTTTCGTGATCTGCCCGAGCCGGATCTCTGGTTGGGCACCGATGGCACCGGCCGGTGGGGCGAGGTCAATGGGATCTATCGCAATGAGCTCGATGGCGGCACCGATCTGGTCTTGGCCGGTGTCCCGGTCGCCGACACCTTGGTGGCCCGTCGTCTCGGCCTGGCCTCCGGCGACCATGCCGAGGTGACGATGATCGATATCGATCTTGAAACCCTGGCGGTGGAGCTCGTGACCGCCCGCTACCACCGGGTCGAGCACCGGCGCTGGATGCGAACAGTTGACGGCACCTCAACCGAATTTGAGGTAGATGATCACGGAATCGTGATCGATGTCGATGACTACCGCCGCGTTCGATGAGACCGCTCAGCGGTGGGCATTGAGAAGGGCGTGAACCCCAGCTGAGGTTGCTGGTCGAGCCAGCCCAAACCCGATCGCCGCGTCGAGGAAGCCAACCGGATTGCCGGTGTCATAGCGTTCAGTGGTCGACACCGCCGCCGAGAACGGACCGTCAGCTGCCTGCTGGCGCAGGGCATCGGTGAGCTGGAGCTCTCCCCCACTTCCCGGTGTCAGGTTCTCGATCCGATCGAACACATCGGGAGTCAAGACATACCGGCCAATCAAGATGTAATTGCTGGGAGCGCGCTCCACCAGCGGCTTCTCCACCAGATCCGCCACCGGGATCACCCCATCGACAACTGGACCAGCCGGATCGACCACCCCATAGGAGCTGACCTGATCCCGCTCAACCTCGAGCACTCCGACCGCTCCGCCGCCGGTCGAACGATTGACCTCGATCATCGACGACAACAAGGACGAATCACCCATCAGCTCATCGGGCAGCATGACCGCAAACGGCTCATCGCCGAGCACCGGACGGGCGCAGCCCACAGCATGACCCAAACCACGGGGCGAATCCTGGTAGACGATCGAAACTCTCCAATCGACCCCGATCGAGGCCACCCGGTCGGCGATCTCGTCCTTGCCGGACTCTCGCAGGGTTGCTACCAGGCCTGGATCGGGGGCGAAATAGGCCTCGATCGCTGGCTTGGATCGGCTCGACACCACCACGATGTGATCGATGCCGGCCCCCAATGCTTCATCGATGATGATCTGGATCGCCGGGGTATCACCGATCGGCATCAACTCTTTGGGCACCGCCTTGGTGGCGGGAAGAAAACGGGTTCCCAACCCCGCAGCAGGAATCACAGCAGCCGAAACAGACATATCCGCCAGGGTAATCACCTTGCCCCCACATCAAACCCCATATGGCGCAAGGCCCAGCGAGGGACCGCCCGCGAGCGCCGATAGGCTACCGCTCCGCCATGCCGACCTATCTGTATCGCTTTATCGACACCAACGAAGAGATCGAAGTTCGCCAGTCGTTCTCCGATGACACCCTGACCGAGTATCCCCATCCGGACACCGGCCAGATGATGGCGGTCAAGAAGGTGTTCTTGCCGGTTGGCGTGACCTTCAAGGGCAACGGGTTCTACAAGACCGACAATCGGGCATCGTCGAGCGCCACCAAGCCCGCACCAGCGAGCTCGTCATCGACATCGTCAACGTCGACGACTTCGAGCGAATCGACGAAGGCAACCTCATCGTCAGCCTCGTCGTCCACCTCATCATCGAGCGACTGAGCGTCCCCACTCATCTCATCCGCGTTGAGCTCGGCGGGCATCTCCTACCATGGACCCCACCAGGGTCGATCCATCGAGGAGTAGGTCTATGAACCAGACGCGCAAGTCAGCGATCACCATCGTGATCGCCATCGTGCTCGGCATCGGTATCGCTGCTGCCGGTAGTGCTGGATCAGCTAGCTCGGTGGGTGCCCTCCCCCTCTTCGCTGTCGGCATTGCGCTGGCGTTTGTGATCAACTGGGCGGTCTTCATCCCCTCCAATCTCGCCCACACCGAGAAGTTCTTTGATCTGACCGGAAGCCTCACCTATATCACGGTGATCATCGCCAGCCTGGCCCTGGCATCCGAGCGTGATGCCCGGTCGTTCATCGTCGCCGCCTTGGTTGTGATCTGGGCCGCCCGGCTCGGCGCGTTCCTGTTTCGCCGGATTCGAGCTGACGGCAAAGACGGTCGCTTTGATGCCATCAAGACCCATCCTGTCCGGTTCTTGTCGGTGTGGACCATCCAAGGACTGTGGGTTTCACTCACCTTGGCCGCGGCCCTCGCTGCCACCACCAGCCCCACCACCACCTCACTCGATGTCTGGGCGATCATCGGGATCATCGTGTGGGGTATCGGGTTCGCCATCGAGGTCATCGCCGATGCCCAAAAGTCGCGATGGCGGGCTGACCCGGCCAATGCCGGTCGGTTCATCACCACCGGATTGTGGAGCCGGTCGCGCCACCCCAATTATGTTGGCGAGATCACCCTCTGGATCGGTATGGCCCTCATCGCCGTTCCCACACTGGATGGGTGGCGATACCTCACCTTGATCTCGCCGGCGTTTGTGGCGCTCTTGTTGATCAAGGTCAGCGGTATCCCCATGCTCGAAGCACGCGCCGATGCCCGCTGGGGCGGACAAGACGACTATGAGGACTACAAGCGCACCACCCCGGTCTTGATTCCCAAACTGTTCTGACCGCCGCGCTCATCGAGTAGCCCAAGCCCCGGGGTGGACTCCCCACTGGCCCCACTGCTGTAGCCGTTAGCCTGACCGCGCCGACTTCTCCTCCCGCCTCGACGACCATGGAGGACGGCATGGTTCTCGGCCCGATCATCGACCGTCAACGTCAGCTCATCGGCCATACCCGAATCACGATCACCCGGATGATTGCACTCCACCCCAGTGTGTGGTGGATCATGGTGGCACTTGTGGCAGCGATGATGTCGTGGTCGATCCACCAGCGACTCGCCGCTGTCGACCTCGCCCGCGACCGGTGGGGAGACCAGATCGAGGTGGTCGTCGCCGACCGCGCTTTCGAACCCGGCGATCCGATCACCGTCCACACGATGACCGTGCCAGCCGCCCTGGTTCCTGATCAAGCGATCAGCGACCCCAGCGATGCTGATCATTCGATCGCCCGAGGACCGATCGATGAGGGCACCATCATCACCTGGTCACTGATCACCCCGGCCGGACCGCTCGCCCTCGTCCCACCGGAATGGCGCGTGGTCGCGGTGGTCGAATCCCCATCCTCGGGTGCCACCACCGGTGAGCGGGTCGATCTGGTCCACGAAGGGGTACTTCTGGCTGCCGATGCGATCGTGATCGGTGATCACGAAGATGCCACCCTGGTGGCTGTGCCCGCTGATCACGCTGCCCAGATCGCTCTGGCGGCTGAAACCGGTCTCAGCCTGGTGCGGGTGCCCTAACCCTCACCGCCACCCAGCAGCAACCACCACCAGAATCGCCAGACCGATCACGATCCGGTAGACCACAAACGGGGTGAGGGTTGTGGTCCTCACCAGTCGCAGGGTGCCCCATACCGCCACCCATCCCGACACCGCGCTGGTCAGCACCCCCACGGTCATCGGCATCGCCAAACCCGACGGGATGCCATCAACCAAGAGGCCACCAACTTTCAACACCACCGCTCCGGCGACCACCGGAATGCTGAGGAGAAAACTGATTCGCACCGCGGCATCGCGATCAAATCCGATCCCTCGCGCCGCGGTCATCGTGATCCCCGACCGGGAGGTTCCCGGATTGAGAGCCAGGGTTTGGGCTGCGCCCACGATCACGGCATCGGTGAGCCGAAACTCGTCCACTCGACGGCGCCCAACCAGACGGTCAGCTCCCCACAGGAGCACACCAAACACGATGAGGGAGACCGCGATGATCACCGGTGTGCCCAACCGTTCATCAATCCAGTGCTCAAACGCTGCCCCAGCGAGAGCTGCTGGAATGGTGGCCACCACCAAGAGCCACGCCATCCGGCCATCAGGGTCGATCGGCCGCTCACGGTTCCAGATCAGGCGGAG
>PDWJ01006703.1_pt1 | contig 10124 bp, 7 predicted proteins | sample 1430881 | NCBI WGS metagenome assembly PDWJ01 (sample SAMN01162460, study PRJNA174530) | Oral metagenome, whole genome shotgun sequencing project. | biome: Marine environment; feature: Marine mammal; material: Swab sample of the gingival sulcus; isolation source: swab sample of gingival sulcus...
ATTGAAGATGATATTAAACTCAATAAAAATCAAAAACACAATATCGACATCGTGATTGACCGGCTTGTCGTCAAAACTGGCATTGAAAAACGGCTCAGTGATTCAGTTGAAACAGCACTACGTGAATCAGATGGTCTACTCATCGTCAATCTAATCGGTGATGGCGATTATATTTACAATACCCAATTTGCCTGCCCCGAACACGGTGTCGGCATTGCCGAAATGGAACCGCGTGCCTTTTCATTTAACTCGCCATTTGGTGCCTGCCACGCTTGTAAGGGCATTGGCTATCTGCAAAAAGTCGACCCTGAATTGGTCGTGCCCAATGCGGCACTGTCAATTGACGAAGGCGCGATTTCACCATTTGCCAGCAGTACCGAGGGCAGCTATTACCTGCAATTAATTAAGTCTTTGGTCGACGACCACCACGCTTCGACGGCTACTCCGTTTCGCGATTTACCGGCGTCATTACAAAAAGAACTGCTCTACGGTACCGGTGATCGCTCAATAGCCTTTAGCTACGAGAGCAAATACGGCGGTACCAGAAAGTATCGCGCGCCTTTTGAAGGCGTTATAAAAAATTTAGAACGACGCTATCGCGAGACCAATTCCGACTACATGCGCGGTAAAATAGAACAGTATATGAGTTTAAGCCCTTGCGCCAGTTGCCAAGGTGAACGCTTAAAACCAGAAGTTTTGGCAGTTACAGTAGGCGATGCCAATATTGCACAAATTAGTGAAATGTCGGTTGAAAGCTGCCTTAATTTTTTAAATGCACTTAAATTAAACGAGACAAAGGCCCTAATTGCCGAACAAATATTAAAAGAAATTATTGCGCGCCTGCGCTTTTTAAGCAATGTTGGGCTCGGCTATTTGACCCTGTCGCGTGCAGCCGGCACTTTGTCGGGCGGCGAATCGCAACGCATTCGCTTGGCTACGCAAATCGGCTCGGGGCTGTGCGGTGTCTTGTATATTTTAGATGAACCGAGCATTGGGCTCCATCAGCGCGACAACGCCAGATTACTCGGCACTTTGCGCGAATTAACTGACGTCGGCAACACTTTAATTGTGGTTGAACACGATGAAGACACCATTCGCCACGCCGATTATATTATCGATATTGGGCCAGGTGCCGGTGAGCACGGCGGTGAAATAATCGTCGCTGGCACATTGCATGAAATATTACAAGAAGAAGCTTCGATTACTGCGCAGTTTTTATCGGGAAAGCGCGTAATTGCCCTACCGGCAGAACGACGCCCCGGCAATGGCTTTTTTCTAACTGTAAAAGGTGCGCGTGAAAATAACTTAAAAGACATTGACGTCACCTTTCCGCTCGGTAAATTTATTGCGGTAACCGGCGTTTCCGGCTCTGGCAAAAGCTCGTTGATCAACGAGGTGCTTTACAAAGGGGTTGCTTCGCGTGTGTCGCGCGCCAAATTGAAACCGGGTAAACACAGCGATATAGTCGGGCTTGAAGCAATTGATAAAGTGATCGACATCGACCAATCGCCAATTGGGCGCACGCCGCGCAGTAATCCGGCGACCTATACTGGTGTGTTCGACTATATTCGCGACATATTCGCCGCTGTACCCGAATCAAAAGTGCGCGGCTACAAAAAAGGGCGCTTTAGCTTTAATGTCAAAGGCGGCCGCTGTGAGTCTTGTAAGGGTGATGGCATCTTAAAAATTGAAATGCACTTTTTACCCGATGTCTACGTACCTTGCGACGTCTGTAAGGGCAAACGCTATAATCGCGAAACGCTACAGGTTAAATACAAGGGCAAGTCAATTGACCAAATATTGGCAATGACAGTCGAAGAAGCGCTCCATTTCTTTGAAAATATACCGCGCATTAAGCGCAAATTAGAAACCTTAAACGATGTCGGCTTAGGCTATATTAGGTTGGGTCAACCGTCGACCCAGCTGTCCGGCGGTGAAGCGCAGCGCATTAAACTGGCAACCGAGCTCAGCAAGCGCAGCACCGGCAAAACGCTCTATATCTTAGACGAACCGACAACCGGCTTACATTCAGCTGATGTCGACAATTTAATACAGGTGCTCAATCGCCTGGTTGACGTCGGCAACACAGTGGTTGTCATTGAACACAACTTAGATGTTGTCAAGTCGGCCGACTACATTATTGATATTGGCCCTGAGGGGGGCGACCGCGGTGGTCAGATTATCGCCTTGGGCACACCGGAAGAAGTCGTCAAAAATAAACAGTCCTATACGGGAGAATTTTTAAAAGCGTTGTTATAGCGCTAGGCGGGTGGTAGTTTGAAAGACTTTTCCGATAAAATAAAGAAATTGCCGACCAACCCCGGCGTCTACTTAATGAAAGACGATCGCGGCGCTATTATTTACGTCGGCAAGGCCAAAAATTTAAAGAATCGGGTAACCTCTTATTTTAGAGGCTTTAATAGTCATACGCCAAAAACGCAAACTTTAGTTGTCAATATCGACGACTTTGAGTACATTATTACATCAACCGAGGTTGAAGCCCTAATTCTGGAAGGCAATTTAATAAAAAAGCACAAACCGCGCTTTAATATCATGCTAAAAGACGACAAAGCCTACCCCTTTATCGTCGTGACCAATGAAACCTACCCGCGCGTTCTAAAAGTGCGCAAAGTCAAAAAAGACGGTGGTCGCTATTTTGGGCCTTACAGCAGTGCCTATGATGTCAATCAGACGCTGAGCGTTATTCAAAAGACTTTTCCAATTAGAAGTTGTAACCGCGACCTATCTAAAAAGTGGTCACGACCCTGTTTGAACTATCACATCAAACAGTGCTTAGGCCCGTGCAAGGGCAATGTCAAGCAAGCCGATTACCGTGAGCTAATCAATGATATTTTAACGTTTTTATCGGGTAAACAAGATGAACTAATCGGCTCGCTACAAGTTAAAATGCAGCAGGCTGCCCAAAGTTTACAATTTGAAAGGGCTGCCGAACTGCGCGATCAAATACAATCGCTTAAGAACTTAACAATCAAGCAAAAAGTATCAAGTGCAGTAGATATCGATCAAGACGTCATTGCCGCCTATGCCAATGACGAAATGGCCTGTGTCTTTATCTTTTTTGTGCGCCAAGGGCGCTTAATTGGCCGTGAACACTTTACGTTTGATAAGGCGACCATTGACAGCAAGCAGCAGTTAATTGAACAGTTTATCTTGCAATTCTATGCCGGAACGGCCTTTATACCAAAGGAAATTTTGATTTCTGATATGTTGGGCGACGCAAAAATTTACGAAACTTGGCTTGCCCAAAAGAAAAACGGCGCTGTTCGCATCAGCCAACCAAAGCGCGGTGACAAGAAAAAGCTGGTTGATATGGTAATTGAAAATGCCAAAGACTACTTGGACAAATACCTTGAAAATGAACTGCGCAGTCGCGCGCTATCGAGCACGCGCAATTTGCAGTTAAAAGACTTACTGTCGCTAGCGCGTATACCGCAGCGCATCGAAGCCTACGATATTTCCAATATTATGGGCACATTTTCAGTTGGCTCAATGGTCGTCTATGAAGATGCCAAGAAAAAGCGCAGCGATTATCGTCGCTTTAAAGTAAAGACAATTGAAGGCCCTAATGATTATGGCAGCATGATGGAGGTTTTATATCGCCGTTTTAAACGCGGTGAAGACGCCAAAAAAGGGCAGTCAGTGCACTTTGGCTTTGATAAATACCCAGATTTACTGTTAATTGATGGTGGTCGTGGCCATGTTTCAGTTGTCAAAGATGTCTTAAACGCCCTTAAAATTGACATACCAGTTGCTGGCATGGTAAAAGACAAATCGCATAAAACCGATAAACTGTATTTTGAGGGCGAGAACTATTCATTAGATCGACGCAGCGAGCTCTATCGCTATTTATACGATATTCAAGAAGAAGTACATCGCTTTGCAATTAGCTACCATCGCAGTTTGCGCGACAAGCAGATGATCAATTCGGTGCTCGATGACATCAAAGGCGTTGGCGCTGTGCGCAAGGCCAATTTGCTAAAACACTTTAAGACCATTGACAAGATAAAAAATGCGTCATTTGAAGAACTGTTAGCTGTTGACGGCATCACCGAAAAGACAGCACAAGCGGTAGTTGATTTTTTTAAAAACAGGTAACTGTGCAGTCAAATTGTCATTTCGACCGAAGTGTGGCAATCGCCATTTCACTCAGCGCAGCTGTATTTCTGGGGGCAAGATTGCATGATATATTTATCTTTTAAGTACCCTATACTACATGTTAGTTTATCTATTTTTTAGCTGAAAGAACAATTTATGGTTTGTCGCTTCAAATTTTTTAGCGTACCATATTATTTTTTTAATTTTTAGGCACAAGTTGCTTTTTTTGTTGAGAATTGGCACAACTAATGATAAGATAGAACAAATAAAAAGTTATAGGGGAGGTACTCATGCACAAAAGATTGTTTATCCCGGGACCAGTCGATGTACGGGAAGATGTTTTACAGAAGATGGCAACACCGCAAATTGGTCACAGAACACCAGAGTGTACTGAACTGCAGCGCAGTATTTCTGAAAAGCTTCAGCAGTTAATGTACACCAAAAACGATATTATTTTAAGCACATCATCAGGCAGTGGTTTAATGGAAATGGCGGTAAGATCGCTCACCAAAAAACGCGCTGCTGTCTTTTCAGTTGGCGCATTTGGCGACCGTTGGTACAAAATGTGTACATCTAACGCCATACCAGCTGATAAATTTAAATCTGAAATTGGCAATCCAACGACGCCTGAAATGGTTGAAGAAGCACTTTCAACTGGCAAATACGACGTCGTAACGGTTACACATAACGAAACCTCAACGGGCGTAATGAACCCGCTTGACGACATTGCAAAAGTTGTCGCTAAGTATCCTGATGTCTGTTTTTGTCTAGATACGGTATCATCACTTGGTGGCACAAAAATTCCAGTTGACGAATGGGGCGTTGACATGTGTGTTGCCTCTACTCAAAAATGTCTTGGCTTACCAGCCGGCTTATCAGTTGCATCTGTTTCAGAAAAGGCCTATCAACGTGCGCTGACAGTTGAAAATAGAGGCCTTTATTTTGATTTAGTCAGCGTTGTAGACAAGGCGCGCAAGAGCTATCAGTACCCGTCAACACCTGCATTGCCGCATATGTTTGCGCTCGATTATCAATTGAGCTACATTCTTGAAGAAGAAGGGCTTGAAAACCGCTTTGCCAGACATTTAGAAATGGCACAGTTCACCCGTGACTGGGCTAAAAAACACTTTGCAATGTTGGCTGAAGAACGCTATGCATCTAACACATTAACAACCATCAGTAATACATTGGGCAATAGTGTTGCAGACTTAAATAAAGAACTCGCCAAGCACGGCTTTATGATTTCTAACGGCTACGGTGACTATAAAGAAAAGACCTTTAGAATTGCCCATATGGCAGATACAAAAATGGAGACATTAAAAGAACTGTTGGCGTTAATCGAAGATATTTGGAACTTAAACAAGTAGGTGGATTATGTTAAAAATATTAGCTAATGATGGCATGGATAAAGCCGCGATACAAAAATTGACCGATGCAGGGCACGTTGTGATTGACCAATTTTTTGAGGGCGACGCACTTGCTGAAAAATTGAGAGAAGTCGACGTCGTCGTGATTCGCTCTAAAACTAAAATCAGGCAACCGCTGATTGACCAAGTCGCCGGTGGCCAGTTAAAATTGATTATTCGGGCCGGCGTTGGCATCGATAATATTGACCACGCCTATGCTGAAGAAAAGGGCATTGCCGTGCGCAATACACCTAATTCAAGTTCGGCCTCAGTTGCCGAGTTGGCAATTGGTCATATGTTTGCGTTAGCGCGCCACCTTCACATTGCCAATGTGACCATGCGCAGTGGTCAGTGGAACAAAAAAGCCTATAAGGGCATTGAACTCAATGGCAAAGTGCTCGGCCTAATCGGCTTTGGTCGCATTGCGCAAGAAACTGCCAAGCGCGCCTTAGCATTGGGCATGTCAGTTGTCTATTACAAGCGCAGTGGTGCTGTTGAGGGAGAATTAGATTGTCAATATTTACCATTTGATGCGCTACTTGAAAAGGCCGATTTTATTTCGCTGCACATACCGTTTGATAAAGCAGCTGGTGCAACAATTGGCGCGGCTGAGTTTGCCAAAATGAAAGATGGTGTCTACCTAGTTAACTGTGCACGCGGTGGCGTCGTCGATGAAGCAGCACTGTTAAGCGCGCTCGACAGTGGTAAAGTGGCCGCGGCGGCAATCGATGTGTTCGAACAAGAGCCAACGCCCAATCAAGCGCTTTATACACATGATCACGTTTCGCTAACGCCGCACATCGGCGCCTCGACGGCAGAAGCGCAAAAGCGTATTGGCGACGAAACGATTGACGTCATTAACAATTTTTTTAACTAGGAGGATACTATGGCAGTAGTAAGACCATTTAAAGCGGTTAGACCGGTTAAAGATTTAGTTGAACAAGTGGCCAGTTTACCCTACGATGTGATGAATCGCGCCGAAGCAAAACAGATGGCGGCGGGCAATCCGCATTCATTTTTACATGTCGTGCGCTCTGAAATGGATGTACCTGACGAGATGGAAATGTACGAGCCTGAAGTTTACCAGACAGCGCGTAAAAATTTAGATAAATTTCAAGCCGACGGCGTATTAGTGCAAGATGAAACAGCTCGCTTTTACATTTATCGTCAGTTAATGTGGGGTCGCGTGCAAACGGGTATTGTCGCTTGCACCTCGATTGACGACTACAGCAACGACGTCATTAAAAAGCACGAATTTACCCGCCCGGTCAAAGAACAAGACAGAATTAACAACTTCGATTATTGTGATGCCAACACGGCGCCAATTTTCTTAACCTATCGCAAAAATAGAGAAATTGACCAACTCGTCAACGATTGGATCAAGTTCCATAAGCCAGAGTACAACTTTATTTCAGAAGACGATATTACACATATCGTCTGGCAAATTACATCTGATGAAGTCAACGCCAAAATTGAAAGTATTTTTAAAGGTATTGATTATCTCTATATCGCAGATGGTCACCACCGTTCGGCATCTTCTGTAAAAGTTGGCTTAAAACGACGCGAAGCCAACTCCAACTACGATGGGTCTGAAGAATACAACTATTTTATGTCGGTCATCTTCCCCGATGAAGACCTCTTCATTATGGACTACAACCGCGTAGTCAAAGACTTAAACGGTCTATCGGTTGAAGATTTTAAAAAGTTGGCCAGCGAAAAATTCGACGTTGTCGAGGCTGACGGCAGTGAACCCTATAAGCCAACTGAAAAGAAAACCTATGGCATGTATTTAGACGGAAAGTGGTATAAATTAACCGCTAAGCCGGGCATTTTTGACCCAAATGACCCAGTTGATCGCCTCGATGTATCAATTTTACAAAACAATTTATTAGAGCCAGTTTTGGGTATTGCTGACCCGCGCACTGATAACCGGATTGATTTTATCGGTGGTATCAGAGGGTTAGAAGCACTTGAAAAGCGCTGTAATGAAGATTGCGTTGTTGCCTTTAGCATGTATCCGACAACAATGGACGACCTATTGGCAATCGCCGATGCAGGTGAGGTAATGCCACCAAAGTCAACTTGGTTTGAACCAAAGCTACGTTCTGGCTTGTTTGTGCACAAGTTGAGCGATTAGTAAAACATAAATAAGCATTGATTAAACGGCGCTGGGCACTGCTTAGCGTCGTCTTTTTTATTTTATTTTATAATTCTTTAATCGTGTTTTCATGCGTTTTTCAGTAGCGGCAATTGCATCTTTGCGATTAGTTGCAGGGGCAAACAAAACAACCGTATCATTATAATCAAAAAAATTATTGTTTGCCCGCTTGAAAATAACAATGCTTGTCATATTAGGTGTAACATATAGTGTACCAATTTTATCTGCTGCGTAGCTAATCTCACACATGCCATTTTTGTTAAAGCGATACGTCTCTTCGATGCTCTTTTCACGATTGGCAAAACAATTATTACCATCAATGCTGATCGTTCCGATAAACCTAGCGCGCCGAGGGAAAAACGCTCTCTCGTATATGCCTTTAACTGATACTTCTCTTTGCACCATATAATCTTTATCTTTGGTGTGAAATTCAATTGCTTCATAGGTTAGATCGATATTTGTTTTTATAGTAATATAGGGTAATGAAAGTAAAGCCAATAGTAAAACAATAACCAGTAAGACTATTAAATTAATCAATTTATTAGACATGTTGCCCCCTAATTTTGATCACTTTTTAATCTGGCACCTTGCTGTAATACTTTTGGCGATTCTTGCTAGTCATAAATCTCAATATTTGCTGCATCAATCTTTTCATTGATATAGGTTTCAAAGAAGTTTTTTTCAGCGCTATTAGCATAATCCTCAATCAGTTTTTCTTTTAATCGCAATGTAAGCAGGGCTTTTTTCGACATTGTTAAGCTCTGTTTTTTGTAGTCTTCTAAAGAAATGTTATTTGTCTTTAGAAAATCATTCATAAGCGCCGCACTTTTTTCATCTTGGTATAATAGCGAAAAGCGTTCTTCATTAAATGTAAACACTTCTTCATCTGATACAGTAATGCCGTGTTTGTTTATTTCACTATCGATGACTGCTCGACGAATCAATTCTTCTTTGATAGCTTTATCATCATAGTGTTTGTCAGTCTGCGCCAGAGCCAATTTTAACAATTCAAAATCTTCTTCAGTTACAATGATATCGTTAACTTTCATTATAATCTTGTCATCAGAATTTTTTGATAAAAACGGAATTTCTTTATCTGGTATAACACTACTACAAGATTTTAAGAACAGCACCATAAAAAGCATAAGAACTATATTTAGTTTCAACTTATTTAACATCATATTCCTTGTATGATATATACAGGCGTAAATATCATACTCTCCTTCCTTTTTTTAATTTTTTATATTGTGGTTTATAATACATTCAGATACTGTGGACAATTAATAGACTTTATGAAAGGATGGTAAAACCTCATGAATTATGTTGGCATTGATATCGCCAAACTAACTCATTTCGCCACATGCATATCATCTGATGGTGAAATACGCTTAGAGCCGTTTAAATTCTTAAATGACAATAATGGCTTTGATTTCCTATCTTCTAAGTTAAATGAACTAGAAGATAGGGACATCATTATTGGTCTTGAGTCCACGGCACACTACGGAAACAACCTGCTTCGATACCTTGTTTCTAAAAATTATAATGTGTGTATTTTAAACCCTATTACGACGTCTTCTTTGCGCAAACAAAACATACGCAAAACCAAGACTGATAAAGTCGATGCACTCATTATCGCTAAAGCTATTATGCTCAGTGATAACCTTAGATTTGTTTCTTTTAATGACCTTGATTTATTAGAGCTAAAATCTCTCGGTCGTTTTAGACAAAAAACTATCAAACATCGCACGAGGCTTAAAATTCAGCTGACTTCTTATGTGGATCAGGTATTCCCTGAACTTCAGTACTTCTTTAAGTCAGGGCTTCACCAAAAATCCGTTTACGCTGTCTTGAAAGAAGCACCATCTCCTCGTGCCATCGCTTCTATGAAACAAGTCGAATCTTCCATTGAAGATATCATGACTTTGTGTGATTCGCCTATCATGACCATACCTGGTATCGGGTTTATTAATGGGGGGATGATCATTGGTGAAATCGGTGATATTCACCGTTTCTCTAAGCCTAATAAGCTACTCGCTTTTGCTGGTCTTGACCCTTCTGTTTACCAGTCTGGAAACTTTTCAGCCAAAAGCACTAGAATGTCTAAAAGAGGCTCGCGCGTTTTAAGATATGCGCTTATAAACGCTGCACATAACGTAACTAAAAACAATAAGACATTCAAAACGTATTATGAAAATAAAATTTCTGAAGGGAGGTCACATTACAGTGCGCTAGGGCATTGTGCCGGAAAATTAGTTAGAGTCATTTTTAAAATCCTTAAAGATGACATCCCTTTTAACCTAGAGTAATATCATTCATTTTTTCATAGCTGTCTTGTTTTTCAGCGCCTTTTTTTCGGGAGCTTTATTAAGGTTACCCTTTTTTGAACCACACAAGTAAAATTAATTTTTGGCTATTTTGCTATTGACTTTTCATAGCTGGTCTCC
>PDWJ01005669.1_pt1 | contig 10123 bp, 9 predicted proteins | sample 1430881 | NCBI WGS metagenome assembly PDWJ01 (sample SAMN01162460, study PRJNA174530) | Oral metagenome, whole genome shotgun sequencing project. | biome: Marine environment; feature: Marine mammal; material: Swab sample of the gingival sulcus; isolation source: swab sample of gingival sulcus...
CGGTGTGCCTGCGGATCTGAACACGATCAGCGCCAAGGTGGCCGCGCATGTGCTGCTGGGGCCGGTGCCGCCCAAGCGGATCAGCTATCAGGATGTTGGAGAAAAACGGGTGCTGATCGCGCGCGCCGACCATCTGCTGACCGGCAGCCCCCGCAGCCGCGCCGATAAGCTGCGCCAAATGCACACTGATCTTTTGCTGACCGCCATCGGGGGGGAGCCCTCGGCCATGTGGCCCCAAATTGCAACCCGCGTATCACAGTAGAGGTATCACATGATTGATTACAGATATATCACTGCTCTGGTCGTATTCCTGTTTGTCGGGCCGCTCTTTCTGGCGGGCTATTTCACCGATAATTCCGCAGCCAAACCCAAGGCGAAAATGGTGAAAGAGCAACAGGTTGATGTGGCCGCCCCCGTTTTGATGGGCGCTCCGTTTGCGCTGCCTCAGGGGGCACCCGGCCCCGAGGGGGTGTTTGACGCGGGCGGGTTGAATGCGCAGCGTGCGGTCAAGATCAGCGTCAACACCACGCTGGACGCTCTGCTGCAACCGGGCGAGCCACGGCCCAAAGCGGCCTATACTCGGCTCTATGCCGCTGCCCGGGCGGCGCAATATATGAACCGTTATTGTCAGGACATTCTGGCGGTGATTGGCCAGCAATGCGTGGTGTCAACCGCGCGGTTCGAAGCCATCATGGGCACCGAACTGCGCCTGAGCGCGGTGTTTTTCTATACCCCCAGCTATGACATGGGCAGTCTGCAATCGGGTTCCGGGGTTGAGGTGAAACAGATCCTCACCCAGCCTGAGCTTGCTGAAGGGCGTGTGTTGTCATCGCAAAAGGCGTCGCATGAGTTTGTGCAGAGCACTTTGCGGGCGGCATTGGCGCAGTGCCAAGGGCTGAAAGAAAAGTTCGGGAATTGCGTGATTTCAGATGTTGCGCTGAATGCCAGTGACCTCAATCAAGATGAAAGCAAGTTGCGATATCGCCGTGAGGTCAGAAGGGTTCCGAGTCTGAGTATTCAGTTTGGCGTTCATACGGGCGAAACCATCCAGTTGCCCAACTATACGTCCCTATAGAGCCCGCCATTTCATCAAAAAACCGGGCGCAGGCTGAATTGCTATGCGCCCGGCGTTGCATCAGGTGTTAGTTGACACTCCGGGCCTTGCTGGCCTTGTCCTCAACCGCTTTGGCGGTGGCGGGACTGTCAGAGGTGATTTCGATCCGGCGGGGTTTTAGCGCCTCAGGCACTTCGCGCAGCAGATCAATATGCAGCATTCCGTCCTGATGTGTCGCGCCAGTGACATGCACATGCTCGGCCAGATGAAAACGGCGCTCAAAAGCGCGGGTGGCGATGCCGCGATGCAGATAGACTTTGCCGTCATCGGCCTCGGCCCTGCGGGCGGCGACGATCAGCGAGCCCTCGCGGATTTCAACCGATAGTTCATCCTCGGCGAACCCGGCAACGGCGATGGTGATCCGCCAGGCGTCCTCGTCGGTCTTTTCGATGTTATAAGGGGGGTAGCTCTGTTTTTCGGCGTCATTGCTAAACACCCGATCCATCAGATCGGCCACCTGATCAAAGCCAACAGTGGCGCGGTAAAGCGGGGCAAGGTCAAAATTTCTCATCTCATTCATCCTTTGTTAAGCGATAAAAGGGCTGCCTTCCACAATGGACAGGCATTTGGATATCGCCAAACCCGCTTGGCGGCGTCTGGCTGACATTCAGTTGGGGATGCTCCAATGCGGTTTCAAGGGGGGCGGCCCCATTTGCCGGATTGCTCAACCCCGCCAGAGCGTTTATATGCAATGCGGTGAACGGGCATGTGGACAGAGATGATAGCTGATAGACCAATAGATCAGGTGCGGATGATGGCCAGCGGTGGCGGCGATGATGACGGAGCCGATGTGGCGCTGAAAACCCGCCCGAAAACGGCGCGGCCACCGATGTATAAGGTTTTGTTATTGAACGATGATTACACGCCGATGGAGTTCGTCATCTACATTCTGGAGCGCATTTTCGGGATGAACGCGACCAAGGCCGAAGAGATCATGCTGACGGTGCATCAAAAGGGTCTGGCAGTTGTCGGTGTGTTCTCGCGCGAGATTGCCGAGACCCGGGTGATTCAGGTGATGGATCTGGCCCGCAAGAATCAGCATCCGCTGCAATGCACGATGGAAAAGGAATAGGCCGGTTTTGGCCGATCGGGTGTGATTATGAAAGCTTCTCGTCTGTCGCTTGCTGTTGAAAATGGCTTGCTTGAGCTGCCCGATCAGGGGCAGATTGCGGTCTTTGGCGCGGGCGCGGATGAGGATCTGAGCGTGCTGGACAAATCACGTTGCGAGATCATTCAGGGGTTCAGGCCCGACCATGATGCGCTGGCGGCGCGGGGATTTCAGGTGCAGGTTTCGGCGCGCGGGCCTTATGCGGCGTCGGTGGTCAAGCTGGCGCGCTCCAAGGCGCAGAGCCGGATTTTGCTGGCCGAGGCCGTGGCGAAAACCCCGGGCGGTCTGATCGTGGTGGATGGGCAGAAAACCGATGGGGCGGATAGCTTTTATAAGGAGTGCCGCAAACGGACTTCGGTCAGCCCGGCTTTTTCCAAGGCACATGGCAAGCTGTTTTCTTTCCCCGCCAAGGGCGGATTTGACGACTGGGCGGCCTCTGGCCCGATCCAGCTGCCCGAGGGGTTTCAGACTGTGCCCGGCGTATTTTCTGCAGAAAAGATTGACCGCGGGTCACAGGCGCTGATTGCCGCTCTGCCCGCGAAACTGCCCCGGCGTCTGGCCGATCTGGGGGCAGGGTGGGGCTATTTATCGCGGCATGCGCTGGCCAATGAGCGGGTGCAGGAGCTGCATCTGATCGAGGCCGACCACGCCGCGCTTGAATGTGCCCGCCAGAATATCAACGATGATCGCGCCCGGTTTCACTGGGCCGATGCCACAGCGTTCCAGCCGGATCAGCCCTTTGACGGTATCATCACCAATCCGCCTTTTCACACCACCCGCAAAGCCGACCCGGAGATCGGGCGGGCCTTTATCACCGCCGCAGCGCGAATGCTGACCCCATCCGGGCAGATTTGGCTGGTGGCGAACCGGCATTTGCCTTATGAGCGCACTCTGGCGGGGTGCTTTCGCGTGGTTGATGAAATCGCCGGAGACAACGCCTTTAAAATCCTCCATGCGGCACGACCGTTAAGCGGGACTCGCGCCAAGGGCTGAATTGCCTTAAGCTGAACCAGAATCAGGAGATTGCAGATGTCTTTTTCGATTGCGGGAAAAACCGCGATAGTCACTGGCGGAGCCAACGGGATTGGGCTGGCGATTGGCCGCCAGTTTCTCGAGGCTGGCGCCCGGGTGATGTTCGCCGATATCGACGAAGAGCGGCTGGAAAATGAGCTGGGCAAAGACGCTGAGCAAAACGAGAACATCCAGTATTTCGCCGGGGATTTGCGCGAAAAGCTGACCATCGCCAATTTGCTGTCGGCCACGATTGATGCATTTGACCGGGTCGATATTCTGGTGAATGCTTCGCGCCAGCTGACAGCGTCGGATCCGTTGAACGCGGATGATGACGGGGTGGAAGAGCTGTTGCAGCAAAATCTGATGACCAGTTTGCGGATGTCTCAGGCCGTGGCAAAACGGATGATTTGCCAGGCCGAACGCGATGAGAATACAGAAGAGCCCGTGGGCGCGATCATCAACCTGTCTTCAATCGCTGCCCAGCGCACGCATCCCGAATTGCTGGCCTATTCGGTGTCGATTGCGGCGCAGAACCAGATGACCCGCTCTTTGGCGGTGGCGCTGGCCCCAAAACGGATTCGGGTCAATGCGATTGCGTTTGGCTCGGTTATGAGTTTGAGCCTGAAAAAATTGCTCAAGGGCAACGAAGCCTATCGGGTCGATGTGGTCGAACACACGCCGCTGGGGCGGGTGGCCCCGGCCGAAGAGGTCGCCGAAGCGGTGCAGTTTCTGGCCTCGGACGCGGCCGGGTTCATGACCGGCCAGATCATGAATGTGGATGGCGGGCGCACCTTGCTGGATCCGGTCTCGGCCCCGGTGCATTAGAGTGTTATGCAAAAAACCTGAATCACTTAACGCTGCCTGAAATCATAGATATTGGGCGCGTTAAGTGATGCTCTATGCCCCAGCTATTTCGTCAAACACGATAAGGCAGAGATTGGTGAATCTGATATAGCCAAACGACACAATTATGATTGTGCCTTTTGGCTATGACTCTTTGATGTTACGCTGATCAGCCGCGCAATACGCCGCCAGTGGCCTTGGAAACCTTGGCGATGATCTTGCCGGAAACGGCGGCGATGTCCTCATCCGTCAGGGTTTTGGCAACCGGTTGCAGGCGCACCGAAATCGCCAGCGATTTCTTGCCTTCACCCAGCGCTCCACCGATGAATTCATCGAATACCCGCACGTCCTCGATCAGCTTCATATCCGCAGAAGTCGCCGCATTCACCAGCGTCAGAGCCTCGACATCGGCATCCACGACAAAAGCGAAATCGCGCTCAACCGCTTGCAGATCTTTCAATGCCAGCGCGGCGCGGGTGGCCTTTTTGTTGCGCGGAAATGGGGGCTCTTGCAGGAACACGGTAAAGCCAACCACCGGGCCTTTGACATCCATCGCCTTCAGCGCTCTGGGGTGCAGCTCGCCAAACACGGCCATCACCTTTTTCGGCCCCAGACAGATCTTGCCCGAGCGCCCGGGATGCCACCAATCGGCCACTCCGCGCAAGATTTGCGCCTTGGCCGGAGCGCCAATCGCCGCCAGCACCGCCTGAGCATCCGCCTTGGCATCATAAACATCCACCGCCCGGCGCAGCCCGTGCAAATCTTTGGGCCCGGTATGGCCGACCAGAATGCCGCTGGCCAGCAGATGTTCCTCGCCGGGTTCTCCGCCGTGAAACGCGGGGCCGACCTCGAACAAGGCCATATCCATGAACCCCCGCGCCTGATTGCGTGCCGCCGCCTGCAACAGGCCGGGCAGCAGGGCAGGGCGCATATGGCTCATCTCGCTGGAGATCGGATTTTCCAGCATACAGTCATCACTGCCACCCCCGAACAACCCGGCGCTGGTTTTGTCGATAAAGGAATAGGTCACGCATTCATTATAGCCCAGCGCGGCGATGGTGCGTTTGGCGATGCTCTCGCGGGTTTGCATCGGGGTCAGAATGGGGCGGGGGACTCCGGTGGTCTGGCGGGGCATCGGCTTGCCGACCAGCTTGGTCAGGGATGCCACCCGCGCCACCTCTTCCACCAGATCGGCAGAGCCCTGCACATCCGGGCGCCAGCTGGGGACGCTGGCCATGTCGTTTGCGTCCAGCTCAAAGCCCAGCTTGGTCAGGGTCTCGCGCTGCTGCTCAGGCGCAATGTCCATCCCGACCAGAGACTGCACCCGCGCGGTATCCAGCTGATAAGCCCGCGCCACATCCGGCACCTGCCCAGCGGTCACCACATTTGAGGGCTGGCCGCCGCACAGTTCCATAATCATCTGGGTCGCCAGCTCCAGCGCCGGAGCGTTAAAGGCCGGGTCAATGCCGCGTTCATTGCGATAGCGGGCATCAGAGTTGACTTTCAGCGCACGGCCGGTTTTGGCAACCTGAACGGCATCCCAAACTGCGGCTTCGAGGAACACGTTTTGGGTGTCCTCGGTGCAGCCGGTGGATAGGCCGCCCATGATGCCGCCGATGCTCTCAACCCCGTTATCGTCTGAAATCAGGATCATCCCCGGCGCAAAGCTGTATTCCTTGTCGTCCAGCGCCATCAGCGTTTCACCGCCCTTGGCGCGGTGGACGCGCAAATTGCCGGCGACTTTGTCAGCATCGAACACATGCAAAGGGCGGTTTTGGTCAAGGGTGAAAAAGTTGGTGATGTCCACCAGCGCCGAGATCGGTCGTAGCCCTACAGCCCGCAGACGTTGTTGCAGCCATTGCGGGCTGGGGCCGTTTTTGACGCCTTTGATCAGACGACCCATGAACACTTCGCAACCGCCTTCACGGGTGTCCTGATCAATGCTGACGCTGATCGGACAGTCAAATTCACCCGGAATCTCTGCGGTTTTGGCCGGTTTCAATACGCCCAGCCCTCGCGCGGCCAGATCACGCGCGATGCCACGCACGCCCAGCGCATCGGGACGGTTGGGGGTGATAGCGATGTCAATCACCGGGTCCACCTTGGAAGGGTCATTTTCCGCCAGCCAATCGGTGAATTTCTGCCCGACCTCGCCGCTGGGCAGCTCGATAATGCCGTCATGTTCGTCGCTCAGCTGCATCTCGCGCTCAGACGCCATCATGCCGAAGCTCTCGATCCCGCGGATTTTGCCGACCTTGATCGTGGTATCAATGCCGGGCACATAAGTGCCGGGCTTGGCCACCACCACGGTGATCCCGGCCCGGGCATTGGGGGCACCGCAGATGATCTGCTTGACGCCTTCATCGGTCTGCACCTCACACACCTTCAAACGATCCGCATCCGGGTGTTTTTCGGCGCTTTGCACATAGCCCAGCGTAAAGGCGGCCAGAGTATCGGCCGGATTGGTGACCTCTTCGACCTCAAGGCCCAGATCGGTCAGCGCATAGAGGATATCAGCCAGGCTGGCTTCGGTTTCCAGATGGTCTTTTAGCCAAGAAAATGTGAATTTCACGGTAATGATCCTGTCAGCAGTTAAGTTGTCCTGCTCTTAGCCTATCAAACCCGGCGGGCCAAGGGGCTGAGCTATGCAGGCGCATAATTTGCTGCATATTGCACCCGGCATTCAAAGAAAGCGCCCAAAGCAAAGGTGTTGACCGCCGGTGATTCGAAGTCGTCCCTTCAGAACTGATAGCCGAACCGCTCAATATCCGCATGGCACATCCCGGCCACCAGATCAGTATCGGCTGCGCTGTAATAGCCGCGATAATCCGCCCGCCGGCGCGAGGGATTGGCCACGGGAATATCCGTTAGACGGAACCCCAGATGCTGCTCTAAGGGGGCCAGATCATCCTGCAAATGCTCAAGCCGGATAAACAGGTTGCATCGTTCAACCCCGTTCTGATCGCGCATATAAGCGCCATAAGGCGAAGCCCGCATACTGCGCTGTGTATGCGGATGGTTCAGAAAGCCGCTGAAATCGGTCTGGGCAGCCAGACTGACGGCGGGGTGGTCAAAGCGTTGATCCCGCAGCCAATGGTAATAGCTGACCAGCATATCCCACGGGTTGCGCACCAAGGTGAAGGCAAAGTACGCCTCAATCTCCTGCTGGTTGACCAAGCCGTAAATATCGCTGATCCGCGAATGCTTCCACAACCGCCCCGAGCTTTTCAAACCTTTCAGCCGCCTGCGCCGCTTGACCGCCTTGGGGGTGTCACCAATCAGAATGTCATCCTTCATCGCCCGGCTTTCCAGCGCCAGAGTCAGCGCCGTGCCCCCGGTTTTAGGGATATGAACAAAGATATAGCGGCGTCCATGCGAGATAATCATGCCATACCCCCTATCGCACCCAGCCCCGGCCACATAGCACATTCTGCGCCCATGGCTTTCTGCTTTTCATTTTTTCCAACATATCGCATTATTTGAAAAATCACACTTTATTTGGAGGAAATATGGGCTGGCTATCTGACGAAACCGGACTGGATAAATGCACTGCAAATTTTGTGCCACTCACGCCACTGTCACATCTGCGCCGTGCAGCCGGGATTTACCCGGATTATGAGGCCGTGGTTTATGGCGATGTGCGCATCAGTTACCAAGATTATTACAAACGGATTTCGCAATTTGCTTCGGCTCTGACCAATATGGGCCTGAAATCGGGTCAAGTGGTGGCCACGCTGATGCCCAATGTCCCGGCTCACGCCGAGGCGCATTTTTCGGTTCCCGCGACCGGAGCCGTGCTGAACACCATAAACATGCGTCTGGACCCCGATACCGTGGCCTATATCTTTGACCATGGCGAAGCCAAAATCGTTCTGGTTGACACCGCCTTTTTGCCTCTGGCCGAAGAAGCCATTTCGCTGATGGATGGCCCCGGCCCGAAAATCATCGAAGTCGCCGACCCGCAAGCCGGTTTCCCCGCCAGTGGCAAATATCCTGAATATGAAGAGGTGTTGGCCAGCGGAGACCCCGATTTTGAATGGGTGATGCCCGAAGATGAGTGGGAAAGCATCAGCCTGAACTATACCTCGGGCACCACTGGCCGGCCCAAAGGCGTGGTTTACCACCATCGCGGCGCCTATCTGCAAACCATGGGCATGGTGGTCAGCTGGCATTTAACCTTGCACCCGCGCTATCTGGCGATCGTACCGCTGTTTCATTGTAATGGTTGGTGCCACACATGGATGATGCCTCTGATTGGGGGAACGATTGTATGTTGCCGCAATGTCTCGGCCAAGGCGATTTATGATGCGCTGGCGGATGAAAACGTCACCCATTTCGGCGGCGCTCCGATTGTTCTGAATATGATCGTGAATGCCTGCGAAACCGAACGGCGCGATTTTGAGCAACAGGTCAGCGTGCTGACGGCCGGGGCGCCTCCTGCGGCAGCGACTTTAACCAAGATCGAAGAGTGCGGCTTTCGCGTGATGCATGTTTACGGGCTGACCGAAACCTATGGCCATGTCACCGAATGCTATTGGAACGAAGCCGCCTGGGGCAGTTTGCCCTCCGAGGACCAAATGGCGATCAAGGCCCGGCAGGGGGTGGCTTCGCCGATGATGGACGATGTGGCGGTGATGAACAGCGACATGGTGCAGATCGAAATGGACGGAGTCGATCAGGGTGAAATCATGCTGCGCGGCAATGCGGTGATGAAGGGCTATCTGAAAAACCCCGGAGCCACCGCCGAAGCCTTTGCCGGCGGCTATTTCCATTCCGGCGACATTGCCGTGCAGCACCCGGATACCTATTTCCAGATTTCGGATCGGGCCAAAGACATCATCATTTCTGGCGGCGAAAACATTTCCTCGATCGAGATCGAAAGCGCCATCATGCATCACCCGGCTGTCAGCCTGTGCGCGGTGGTTGCCAAATCGGACGAGAAATGGGGCGAGGTGCCTTGCGCCTTTATCGAGCTGAAAGAGGGCGAAACGGTCGGCGAGGCCGAGATCATTCGTTTTGTGCGCAGCCGGCTGGCGGGGTTCAAGACTCCGAAACAGGTGTTGTTCATGGAACTGCCCAAAACCGCGACCGGCAAAATCCAGAAATTCGCACTGCGCCGGATGGTGCAGTAAGGGATCGGGGAAGAGCTTTGGGGGACCATGATTTTTGTCATGGTCCACCGATTTCCTGATCCGTTTGATTTTGGCTATAGCTCCGGGATGCTCCTAACGGCCCGGTGCTGCGTGCGCCCCGGCGGGTTAGGGGCATACCGGCGGGGCCGTCTAAAAGGCGTGGCCGGACCTGTGCATTGTCCACAGCATGTCAGAATGACCGCGTGGGGCGGGGGTGTCTGCCAAGGGGGGGCGGATGCTCTGCCGGGTGGGGCTCGGCGTTGCGGATCGCGACTGCCCCCAGCCCCTCGACCGCATGGCGGCCAATGTGGCAGCGGGTGGCGATGTGCAGGATGGGCCAGAACAGCGTCAAATCACCGCGAATTGTCAGATACCCGTTCAGGGTTGGATCACGCCGGGCCTGGCGATGGCGGTTGGGTCTGGTATAGCGGCCCTGACGCAGCCCGGAAATGTCATAGGATAGCTCCGCCGCATTCCGGGCCAGCGCACGGCCGGTTTCGTCGCTCAAACCCACCCCGTTCCAGCGCGATACGGCGCCAGTCTTTGAGTTTGGCGAAGAGGTTCTCGACCTTGTGGCGTTTCTTGTAAGTCGCCTCGCAGTGCGGGATTGGTTCCCTGCGATTTTTATTCGAAGGGATGCAGGCCTCAACCTGCTGATCCTCAACGACTTTTTGAACCTTTGCGCTGTCATAACCGCGGTCCGCGATCAACACCTTTGCAGGCGGCAAGTCCGGCAGCAACACATCCGCTCCTTTGAAGTCGCTGCGCTGGCCAGCCGTCAGATGCAGGCGGATCGGGCGCCCTGCACCGTCACCAACGGCATGCAGTTTGCCCCTCTCGGGACATTTCGTTCCGAAATGCCCTGCCGGGCAACGGTTCATGCCACCCCTGGTGCGTCCGATCAGGCGCGGG
>PDWJ01005671.1_pt1 | contig 10121 bp, 6 predicted proteins | sample 1430881 | NCBI WGS metagenome assembly PDWJ01 (sample SAMN01162460, study PRJNA174530) | Oral metagenome, whole genome shotgun sequencing project. | biome: Marine environment; feature: Marine mammal; material: Swab sample of the gingival sulcus; isolation source: swab sample of gingival sulcus...
AAGCCAATAACGAATAAAAAAAACGCCAGACTGCCCAAAATAATACTGGCGAGCAGGGTTTTTACTGTTTGCATATTTGCTCCTGTTATATTATTTAATATTTTAGCGTATTGTAGCCAAAGAAAATTACTAAAATCCTAATTAATGATTAATATTTTTTCATTAAAGTCTAAATTTGTAATGTTTTTTATTTCATGGATGCTTTTTTTATTGTTGATACGTTGATAAAAATGTCCGCAAACGCCCCAGTGCTTCGGTCAGTTGCGCGGCATTGGGCAAAAACACCATACGAAAATGGTCAGGTAAATCCCAGTTAAAGGCGGTGCCTTGTACCAACAGCATCTGTTGTTGGGTGACCAAATCCAGCATCATTTTTTCATCGTCCTGGATATTAAACTGCTTTTGGTCAAGCTTGGCAAAGCAGTAAATCGCGCCACGCGGCTTGGTGCAGCTGACACCCTCGATATCATTTAACAAGCGATAGGCAATATCGCGCTGTTTACCCAAACGCCCCGTCGGTAAGGTTAAATCATCAATGGTCTTATCGTGGTTAAGTGCCTCAGGAATAACATATTGCGCTTGCACATTGGCACACAAGCGCATGGAAGCCAGCATATTCAGCCCTGCCAAGTAGCTTTTGGCATGATTTTTGCGCCCACTAATCGTCATCCAGCCGGCGCGAAAGCCCGCCAAACGATAAGACTTTGACAAACCGTTTAAGCTAATCACCAGTAAATCGTCTTGCAAACTGGCAAACGGGATATGCTCAGCTTTATCGTATAAAATCTTATCGTAAATTTCATCGACAAAAACCACCAAATGGTGCTGTCGAGCGAGCTCAGCAATGGCGAGCAGCGTCTCGCGGTTGTAGACACTACCTGTGGGATTATTGGGATTAATCAGCACGATACCCTTGGTATTATTACTGATTTTAGCACGCATATCGTCAATGTCTGGGTTCCAATCCTGGGTTTCATCACAACGATAATGCACCGCTGTCCCCCCCGCTAAATGGGTGGCCGCCGTCCACAACGGATAATCGGGCATGGGTATCAGCATTTCATCACCGTCATTGAGTAAGGCTTGCATTGCCATCACAATCAATTCCGACACGCCATTGCCGAGAATAATATCATCGACACAGATATTTTGAAAACCATTGCGCTGATTTTCGGCAAAAATGGCTTCACGAGCGACTACAATACCTTTGGATTCACAGTAGCCTTGCGCCGCCGGCAGGTTATCGATTAAGGCCTGGCAGACGTGGTTTTCGGCATGCAAACCAAACGGCGCGGGGTTGCCGATATTGAGTTTTAAAATGTCGTGACCGGCGGCTTCTAAAGCGTTGGCAGCGTCGAGCACAGGCCCGCGAATATCATAGCAAACATGGTGGAGTTTATTGGATTTATCAATATTATGCATAGGATGTCAATAGTAATGGTAATATTGATGCCATTATATTAAAGTGGGCGTTTTACGCAATTGACTTTATTTTAAGAACAAAACAATGCATAAAAACCAGCAATTATTATCCACAACAGACCCAGTTACTGAACTCGCCAGAAACCTTAACCCTCAAAACTGTCGTTAAAGATCACACCCGTCGCAGTGTTTTGATAAACATAAACGGCACCTTGATTATCGTTGCCATTGTTATCAACTCCGTAAGCACCGATCACCAAGTGGCCATTCTCTAAGGCAACGGAGCCGCCGAAGTAATCTTTTTCCGCACCGTCAGTAGCCGTGAATTTTTGCCTTTCCACCCAATTGCTACCGTCGTGCGCAAATACATAAGCAGCACCTTGATAAGAGGTGACATTGATATTGGCTCCATAAGCACCGACTAGCAAATGGTCACCATCTATGGCAACAGAGGCGCCGAAGTAATCTTTTTCTTCACCGTCACTAGCGATGAGTTTTTGCCTTTCCACCCAATTGCTGCCGTCGTGCGCAAATACATAAGCGGCACCTTGATTGCGGTTGCCATCGATGGCAGCAAACGCAGCACCGATCAGTAAGCAGTCGCCATCCAAGGCAACGGAACGGCCAAACATATCATATACCGCGCCATCAGAAGCGGTAAGTTTTTGTGTTTCAGTCCAGATGCTGCCACGGTAATCAAATACATAAACGGCACCTCGACTGCCGTTACCATTGGCATCAGCCAAATCAGCCCCGACCATTAAGCGATCACCATCCAAGGCAACGGCAAGACCGAATTCATCTCCTTGCCTGCCATCAGTGGCACTGAGTTTTTGCGTTTCAACCCACTTCGTACCATTGTACTCAAATACATAAGCAGCGCCTTCATTAGAATAGTTGGCATTGATATCGGCTCCAGTAGCACCAATCAGTAGACGGTCGCCGTCCAGGGCAACGGAATCAGCAAAAATATCACCTTGTGCTCCGTCCGAGGCTGTGAGTTTTTGCCTTTCAACCCAGTTTGTACCGTTGTATTCAAACACATAAGCGGCACCTTGGGCAGTATTGCCATTAATCTCAGCGGTACGAGCCCCCACCAGTAAGCGCTCACCGTCCAAGGAAACGGCACGGCCAAAGCTATCGGAGCTATCAGAGACCGTGATTTTTTGCTCCTGAATCCAGTTTGCGCCATTATAAGCAAAAATATAAACGCCTTGCTTTATAGAAGAACCCACCGCCAATCTGTCACCATCCAAGGAAACGGCAAAGCCAAACTGATGATTTGCTTCACCATCGAAAGGGGTGAGTTTGACTCCGCTACCCGGATCGAAGGCTTTACCCGTTGATATTTGATTGGCGAGCGCATCTTGTTTGATAATATTTTGAATGTTTTGCCATTGCTTTGCTGCTACGGCACGATCGGCGGCCGTGGCAAATTTGAATAAAGTAAAGATCGCACTGGCACAGCATAATAATATTAATCGATTCATAAAAACATCTCCCCTTATAATAAATTACTAAGTAAGATGATAATTCATTTAATATTTTTTTGCAATGGACAACTCCGGTATTGTTAGCCCAAAGCGATAAAGTCTCTTCTGATCAGAGTTAAAATGTTCTCTTTTTAAGGTTATGCGGTTTTTTCCACGATGCAGCTATTGGTTGGTTTGATAACGCAAAGTAATATATTGGTGATAATAAAGGTCAGTTTTATCACCCTCGCCCACGCTACCCAGATAATGAAATCGATTTTTTTTATCAATACGTTGATTCATTTCGGCAAACCATTGATTGATATCGTCAGCACCTTTGGCAGCTGCGGTAATCATTTTGCGCTGTGGATATAACGCCTGGCAAGCCGTCACCAAATTGGCGACCAAATAATCCGGAACGCTTTCGTCATTAACGATTAAAATTTTATGGCTATTGTCTTGTAAAAAATAAGGGTTAATATGATATTTTTCTGCATACTGGGCAATCAATTGACGGTGTGATTGCACATAACGCCCCGGTATTTCCAGTTGCTTGCGTAAATAATTATCGCGGTGGGCTTGCAACAGCTCGGGCAAAAACAGTTTTTTTGATAACTGCATATAGCTTTTTAACGTCAGCACCCGACGCTGCGGCAATAATTTATCCAAGCGCTCGAATAACATGGGGATATTATATTTGCGGTGATTTAAGCGTACAAAACGCCCTTGTGCTTTACTCGATATATTAGGTGCATTGGATACCGTGACGACTTTCTTTTCATCGCCAGCCGATACCGCTGTTAGTGCCACATAATAATGCCCTTGTAAACAAAATACCGTTGCCCAAGCCTGCCGCGAAGCACATTCCCCAAGAATCACATAACTATTTTCCAACAGCCCAAAATGAAAGCCTAAAAAACCCTTACACCCGTGTTTTTTTAAAGCGGTCAATAACTGCTTATCCATACGACCCAAGCCTAACTGCTTTAATGGCGTATGCAATAAGATAATCTTTTCAGGCTCGAATTGGCCGGATAAAAAGCTTTGCCAATACGATTGGCCATAACGCCGACGGTAGCTGCGTAGCAAAAACCACGCCAATACCAGCAAAGCCACATTGGCTAACAATAAAACTTGATTAATCATGGTCACCGGATTGCCGATTTTTCTTAATCACTTTTTCCCCGTCTATCATTAACACAAAAGACGGGGTTTCTTGGGCTTTTTGAAAACCAAAACGTATGACTTCTGATTCCATCAATTGACTGGCATCTTGGCTATCAAACTCAAAAAATTCATTGGTTTGGGTGGTACCTGAATGATAGACCATATGTGGGTGTGTGGGCGTAGTATTATGGCGAAAAAAACTGCTATACAACGACCAGTTAAATACCGCCAATAATGCCATCATGGCCGCCAAAACAATGGTCATTTGCAGGCTATATTCTTTGGCTTCCCACATACTGGTGGATAGCAGACGCACACCAAATAACCACGCCAATAAACTAATCAGGGGAATCCACAAAGCTACCCAAATTGCCCAAAAGAAAGTGCTGACTGAGAATTCAGTCAGCTTGCGCGGCCAGGTGACGGCGGCTGTGTCTTCGATAATTAACTCCCTGAGCCGATACCGCGATCCGGACTGGTCCATATTGCTCGCTCTCCTTTTCTTTTTAAAATTGCCTTAGGTACGGCAATAATCGTGGTTAATAAACTAATCAGCCAAAAAATAATGGGGTACCAAATAATCCAATAAAAATAGCGCCCTGTTCCCGCCTCGAAACGGGCATTAAAAAATAAACTGACCCCAAATTGTAATACACACACCGTAGCTAACATTAGCCCTTGCATGCTTGGTAACAACTGTGAGAGTGCCGGTTGCCAATAACCAGCCATCCACTGATAAGCGCTGAATGCAAACAAAGCCAACATCGCATAAGCCCATAATACACTGAGAAAATAATCACCCAGCATGACCCATAGGCGATATTTTTTACCAAACAAAATGGTTTTTCCATGCCGTAAAGCGGCTTCCGCCCCGCCTTGTGCCCAGCGCAAACGCTGTTTCCATAGGCCTTTGAGCGTTTCCGGGCATAAAATCCAGCACATGGCATTGGGCTCAAACGCCACCGACCAACCGGCAATTTGTAAACGCCAGGTAATATCAATATCTTCGGTAATCATATTCAGATTCCAATAACCCACCTCATGCAACGCTGATTTACGAAATGCACTGACCACGCCTGATACCGTAAATAAATAGCCCAGCATCTGTTGCGTACGTTTAATCAGCCCGATAATCGCAGAAAATTCACCCACTTGAATTTTTCCTATCAAGGTCGAGCGTGTGCGCACCAGCGGCATCCCCGTCACTGCACCGCATTTTGGGTCAGCCAACATGTGTGACATCAACCATGTCAAGGCATTGGCGTCTAAAATCGCATCACCGTCAATACCGACTAAATATTCATGCTTTGCCACTAATGCACCCATCCGTAATGACATGGCTTTGCCTTGGTTGGTGGTTAAATCGGCGACGCGCAATTTATCGAATTGCTTGGTTAGCTCTAGCAGAATTTTTACCGTTTTGTCGCTGCTGCCATCATTAATGGCAATAATTTCAAAATCAGGGTAATCCATCTGATCTAACCAATAAATGGTTTCGTAAATATTTTGCCCTTCGTTAAAACAAGGCACTAAAATCGATACTCCGGGATAATGCGGCAACTGTGGTGGAATACACGGGTGGGTTCGCCCTGCTTTTTCATGACGGATAAAAAATAAAATACCACCCGAAACCCATACCAATGCCATGAGCAATGGATAAAAAAATGCGAACTGAGCCAGTAAATTAAAAAAACCTGCTATCATTATGCCCTCCTAAGCGCTGATGTTATCATCACTTTATTCCGGAAAAGGGGTGGTTGATAAAGAAAATTTAGGACGAATCACCGATAATTTGGGGTGTCCCTGAATAAAATCGTCAGGATAATAACCAAAATTCATCACGCCCTCTTCTAATAACCACTGCATTTTTTCTGCAATGTGCTGACTGCTGAGCGGCTGCTTGGTTTCCCAGTTAACTGTTTGTATTTCAAAAATACTTTTGTCCAGCCCTTGCGGATAAGCCTTGACCGCTTTGACCAGCCGTTTTAGCCAACGTTTGGGATGCCGGGCTTTTTCCAAATACGGCATTGCCATAATAGCCGTGTAATCATAGTGCTGTAAAAATTTGGCAAAATTTTGCGCAAACCATTGCTCACTTTCTGGTTCCAGAATGACACTGGCAAATAAATTACGCGCGGTTTTTACCCGTGGTCGATATTGACGAAATGTTTCGGTCAGTTCGTCTGTAAACGCTAAAATCAGGTCGGTTTTTTCCTCGGCCGATAGCCGGGGTAACTCTTGTTCACGGAAATAGGCATCATCATGGAATAACAGACCGTCAATCTCATTATGAAAAGCCAGTGATTGATAGATATCGCGGATAATCTGACGCGCTTTGGGTTTGGTAATATCCAAGCGCTGGTGGGCTTTTGCATCGGCGGGTGATAGCTGCAGCTGTGCTTGTTGTTGGGCATCAGGCAGCTTAAACGCCATAACAGGTAACCAGGCATACACCGCTGCCTCCGTCCGTGTTTTTAACTGCCACGCCACCCGGTTAAATAAATCCATACGCACCGGCAGGTGTGGATTGGGAAAATATAAAGCCGAAGCCACACCATCAGCATCTTGGTCGGCAAAAGCCTGTAAATAAACTGCTGAAACCCTCATGCGCTGCACACGGTCTAACAGCTTGGATAAATTCGCATTGACTTGCGCCGGATTGGTATCATAAATATAGTCCAAATCGACTTGGATAATGCGCTGCGGTTCTGGAATCTTATAATAAAAATCCAGCACTTCGCCTTTTTCTGCCAAGGTGCGTTTTTGTCGTTCGACCAATTGATAGGTATAGGTAGAAATAGGGATGTTTTTACTCATTAAAATCCGCTCAATAGCACGGCGCTCGTGGACATCATTAGCGACTTTATCTTTTAGCGTCAAAGAAAAGGTCATCCCCAAAGACCGCGCCACGTCATTAGCTACTGCAGTACGACGGCCATAAGGCCACGTTATCACCCGCGGGCGCTTGCCCGTGTGGCGATAAATCAAATCGCTGCTGGTTTTTAGATCACGGTGAATACGCTGCTTATATTGTTGCTGGGTTTCATAACGATGGCTTTTACTAAAATAGCGCGGCACAACAGCGGCAGGCTCAATATTACCCTGCCCGTTTGCCAAAATGCCTCTATGTAAATTATGTGTATGCGAAGAAAACTCAACCAGTCCCGACTGTGCCACTTCGCGTACTTGTGCCCAGGTCATAAAGTCTTTGCGCGTCAATTTATGATGCCCTACATCGATGCGCTGCTTAGCCGGCATTTCAATCCAATTCGTCACCAAAGCAAAAACCGCAGGATAATTATACATTTTCAATAGCGGAAAAATATGGGTATAAAAACTGCGATAACCATCGTCAAACGTTAATAAAACTGCATTGTCGGGCAACGGCTCCCCCCCCTCACTCGCCGCAATAATCTGGTCAATACTCACCGGGTGATAACCATTGGTGGCCAGCCATTCAAATTGACGCGCTAATTCATGCGTTGATACGGCAAAACGGTCTGGGTCAACCAGTGGCAAAACATCATCACGCACATCGTGGTAACACAGGGCAACATAATGATTTTTTAGTGTTTTTAATAAATGTTTATTTAATTGTTTGGGGTTTTCCAGCGTTGCTGATGCTAAAGATGGCATCGGCTTTGCCTCAGCAGCGGCCATCGTCATGCTGATATTGGCTAAGCACACTGTGGTTAGTAATGCCCAAAATATTTTTTTAATGTAAGCTCTATTCATTTTTTGCTACCTTAATAACGCTTAGGTGAATCGTGACTTGTGCGACTTTAGTGTAATTGCCAATTAAAACCAAACATAAAGCCCATGTTTTTCTCACGCTTACCATCATAAACCTGTGTTTTCCAATTGGCATAATAATAAATGCCAAGGTCTTTATTGAGCTGCCAATCATGACCATAACGTACATTAATCAAGGCATCACTACCAAATTCCGCTTGATTGCTGACACCGGCCTCTAGCAATAGGTTTTGTGAAAATTTAAAATCATAACGCGCATAAGTCAGCCAATGATTATCCAATGAAATCACCACCCCACTAGCATGACGCGGATTAAAATAACTGGCTGAATCAATCGCACGATTGTGCGTATAATCGGCACGAACACGGCCTGTTAGCCGATAATCAGGGCTTTGATACAGTTGCTTTTCACCCTGCAAAGCCAACGCTAAACGGCGGTTATCATCACTAAAGCTGGTTTGGCTAAGCGCCATATTTAGTGATAAGGTTTCATCGGCACGATAGCGCAGCGATGCCGAGGCTTTATCGCCGTCCACCTCGTCTTTGGCGGCTTGGATAGGCACAAGCGTATTTTTCTGAAAAGCCAAACTCGCTCGCCACTGGTCGCTAAAACGGTGTGACCAGGCCACATCACCGGCACCACGTCTGTTTTCACCGCTACCCAGCGCAAAATGCCATTGGTTACGCCCTTTCTCATAGGCCACACCGGCGACCGTTCGCGTTGCGCCATAACGTTGTCCACTCAGCCCTGCTCTATTACTTTCGTGATGTACATAAGGCCGCCACTTATCGGCGACTCTTGGCGCGTTCAAAGTGGTTTGGTAATGTACTTCGTTGCGCCCAAAGACAGAGTCTTTATTATCCGCATAATCCACTTTGGCGTTAATCGCCCAACCGTTGCGGCGTTGCCATTCTTTTTGCGTTTGTAAAACTCGTGGGTTATCAGGACGCAATTTCAGCACTAATTGCAGCTTTTCTCTGGCACGTTCATAATGACCTAATTCCATATCATTATAAATACTGTCTATCATCGTCGCTAGGCGATTAGGGTCTAAATTGGTCGCAATATCATAGTCTTTTTCAGCTGCTTCATTCCAGCCGCGATAGGAAGCCACGGCGGCTTTGCTGGCACGAATATCAGCATTGCTAGGGGCCTCTGCGGCCAACTGTTCAATCGATTGATGGGCTTTAGGCAAATAACCTTTCTCCACTTGTAAAGCAATATTTTTTAATTCAATATCAATACGTTTAGGATTTTTTTCCGGAATACGCAAGGTTTTTTTACCTAAAATTTTTGGGTTTTCACTACGCATCTTGTCGATCAGTGCTTGTGCTTTGTCAAACTGACGTAACTCCGTATAGGCATAAAACAACACCTGCTGGTCTTCGTAAGGTATTTTTTTCGGGTAAATTTTTTCATAGATTGCAAGCGTTTTTTCAGGCTCTTGAATGGCCAAATAAGATTTTGCTACCGTAGCCTTAACATAATTAGGTACCTTGATTTTATCTGCTAATAATTGCTCATACAGTGCCACGGCTTGTGATGCCAAATTCATCTCGGTATAGGCCACGATTAAATCGTATTTTGCCCGTAGCCCCGCTTCACCGGATTGGCTGATACGAGATTCCAGCTGGGCAATAGTTTGTTGCTGATAATACCGCTCATCGGCAAATGTTATGTGAGTGGCATCACGCCAACGAATGCGGTTTGCCAAAAAATCACCCGACAACTGTTGTTTTGCAGATGCATTAAAGACTTTGGGGTGTTTATCGGCAAGCTGCTGTGCTCTGGATATGGCTCCTAACCGCTGGTATACGTCAAACAGTCCGCGTAATAATTCCGGGTGATTAGGATGTTGTTTTAAGCCTTGTGCATAACTTTCCGAGGCCTGTGCATACGTCTTCTGCTGTGTTTGTAAAAAGCCTTTCGCCAAATAATATTCAATGCTACGCGGAAATTTTTGTCGCAGTTGCTTAATGGCTTTTTGAGCATAGGGATACTGCCCACTTAGGCTGGTTGCCAAGGCACTGCCCAACAAATAATCCGCTTTGGCCTGACGTTGATAGAGCATTTGGTAATAACGATAGGATAAAGCATATTCACCCACATTGCGGGAAACTTTGCCCAAATACTCTAAAACATAGGTCGGTGCCGCCTTTAAATTGGGAATTTTTTGACCAAATTGCAAGCTTTTATCCAACTCGCCGGCACGTGCTGCAATTTCCACCAAATCATATAAAACGGGCAAGTCATTGGGATAGCGCCCGTGCAACAAAACTAACTGTTGATAGCTTTGTTGTATCTGC
>PDWJ01005672.1_pt1 | contig 10121 bp, 10 predicted proteins | sample 1430881 | NCBI WGS metagenome assembly PDWJ01 (sample SAMN01162460, study PRJNA174530) | Oral metagenome, whole genome shotgun sequencing project. | biome: Marine environment; feature: Marine mammal; material: Swab sample of the gingival sulcus; isolation source: swab sample of gingival sulcus...
ATTTTTTGATTTTAAATATTTATCCACTATCACACCTAAAAAATATTTTTTATAAAAAAGATTCTATCTCTTTAGGAGACAAAACTTTTCCCACAGCTTTAACTTCACCATCAATCACCAGTGCAGGAGTGCTCATTACTCCATACTCCATAATTTTTACCATATCTTCTACTTTTTCAATCTGGGCAAAAGCACCCTTTTCTGCCACTGCTTTTTTTGCATTTTCAAACAGTGTTTCACACTTAGTACACCCTGTTCCTAAAATCTCTATTTTCATATCTTCTCCTATAGAATCATATTAAAAATAATTCCCACAAAATATATTGATACTCCAACTATAAAGAAAAATATGGAAATTAATTTTAAAGATAAAACTCTTTTTAAAATCATCGCTTCAGGTAAACTTAGAGCAACAACAGCCATCATAAAAGAAAGAGCAGTTCCTAGAAGCATACCCTTTGAAGTTAAAACTTCCACCAAAGGTAACATACCAGCAGCATTTGAATACATAGGTATTCCCATAATTACCCCAGCTAAAGGGGCATACCAGCTATCACCACTTGCATATTTTACAATAGTTTCTTCAGGTATATATCCATGAATAAAAGCTCCAAGGGCAATACCAACTATCACATAAATATAAATTTTTCTAAAAATTTCCATACTACCATCGTATGCCTCTTTTAATCTACTTTTAAAACTCTGACCCTCTTCTTTGAAAGAAGCTGAAGAATTTAATGGCTTAACTTCTATTAAAACCTCTTTTTCAAGATTTAAAGCCCCTATTAAAAGCCCTGCTAATATGGCAAGTAGTATTACCATTGCCATATATAAAAAAGTGATTTTAAAACCAAACAAAGAAAACAAAAGTGCTATTACAACCGCATCACTTAAAGGTGCAGAAATCAGATAAGAAAAAGTTACCCCTAAAGGGATTCTAGCTTGTAAAAAGCCTAAAAAAAGAGGAATAGCACTACAAGAACAAAAAGGAGTCAATATCCCAAAAAACGAAGCAAAAACATGCCCCAAAAGTTTATGCTTTCCACTTAAATAATCCCTTATTTTCTCAACAGGAAAATAACTTCTAAGCAAAGTAACTAAAAATATAATACAAACAAGTAAAATAAAAATCTTTACACTATCATAGATAAAAAAATGCACAGCACTTGCTAAATGGCTAGTCCTATCAAGACCCATTAAATCATAAACCAAATGGCTAACAAAATTGTGCCAAAGAGAAAACACCTAGCTTAATTCCTCTTTTATTTTTGGTAATAATATATTTTCAATATCCTTATAAGTTTTTTCAAACTCCTTGAAATCTTTTCCATCAGGGTCAGGAAAACTTACGTGAAGAATTTTAGTCTTTTTTGGAAAAGTTGGGCAAGTCTCATTTGCATTATCACAAACAGTTACCACTAAATCATAGTCATTTTTCATAACCTTATCTATGGTTTTAGAATGATACTCTTCTTTCCAAATATTATGTTGTTCTAAAATCTTCTTTGCATTTGGATTAACTTTTCCACTAGCTTTAACTCCACTAGAATCAGCACTAAATCCCTCAAGCTTAGCATTTATTAAAGCTTCAGCTATGATACTTCTACAAGAGTTTCCCGTACATAAAATCAATATTTTTTGCATTTCTATTTTTCCCTTTCTTCTAATATTTTATAAACAAACACAGCAGTAATAGCACCTAAAATTGTAGCTAAAATATACACCCAAAGGGAGTTTAAATTTCCACTTACAAGTGCAGGACCAAAAGACCTAGCTGGATTCATACTCGCCATTGTAATAGGACCAGCGAACATTGCTTCAAGTCCAACAGTTAGCCCAATAGCAAGTCCAGCAAAGGACTTTATAGCCTTACCATGTACTGCACTTCCACAAATAACTAACATCAAAATAAAAGTTAAAATAAACTCCATAACAAAAGCTTGAGTTTGACTTCCTCCGTGAAGTGTAGCACCTAAATATGCCAAATCACTTACATCTCTAACTTCACCTATAAAAAGTAAGTATAAAACAAGTGAAGCAAAAGTCGCCCCTAAGATTTGGGCAAGTATATAAAAAGGCAACTCTTTTTTATCAAACTCTTTCATAAAAGTAAAAGCAATACTAACAGCAGGGTTCATATGAGCCCCACTTATATGCCCAAAGGTATAAATCAAAGAAACAACAACAAAACCCCAAGTAAGTGCCACCCCAGCATGTCCTAAAGCCCCTGTCAAAGTTTCAACTACAATGGCACCACATCCAGCAAATACCATGATAAAAGTAGCTATAAATTCAGCACTCACTCTTGCTCTTAGGCTTTTCATTTATTTCCTTTTTATGGGATTATTCCTCTTCCATTCCTACTATCTCAGGTTTGAGTGTATATATAAAAGTATCCACTTCTAACTCATCATATCGCTCAACTTGTACAGGAGTTCTTTCAAACTCAGCACCCTCAAACTCATCTAAATAATCCCAATGATTAATTAAATTTGAAGAATAGAACAAATACCCATGAATAGTATCATTTCCTAATTCCAATCTAACACCAGGATAACCCATAGAAGCAGACCAACCAGCATCTATTAGTTTACCTTTTACAGTTGCAGGAACAAATCTTCCTACAATATTCTCCAAAACATGCCCATTTGGACAGTTTGGCATAAGTGTTCCATAAACAAAAAGTGTCTCGGTCATCTTCTACTTAAGTTCTGCTGTAATTTTTTGAACTAAACTTTCAACAGTAAAACCAAACTCTTTGAAAAGCTCTCCAGCAGGAGCTGAAGCTCCAAAGCTATCCATACCATAAACAACATCTGCAAATTTGTAGTATTCTAAAGCTCTAGCAGCCTCAACAGCAAAAACCTTAGTGTTTGGCAAAATGATTTTTTCAATATACTCTTTATCTTGCTCTAAAAGTAAATCAAAACAAGGTACAGATACAATATTTACTTTTATTCCTTGTTTTTCAAGTTCACAAGAAGTTTTAAGAGCAAGTGAAACTTCAGAACCTGAAGCCATGATAGTAACAGTTGCATCTTCTCTTTGTTTTAAAAGGTATCCACCATTTGAAACATCACCATATGCCTTATCTTTTTTAAGTACTTCTAAATTTTGTCTAGAACAAACAAATGCCGTAGGTGCTTTTAGTTTAAGTGCCACTTTCCATGAGTCCACATTTTCATTTGCATCTGCTGGTCTAAAAGTATAAAAATTTGGTAAAGCTCTAAACTGAGATAAATGCTCTATTGGTTGATGAGTTGGTCCATCTTCTCCAACTCCAATAGAATCATGAGTCCAAACAAAATGTTGTGGAATACCAGCTAATGCTGCTATTCTAGCACTTGGTTTTAAGTAATCAGAAAACACAAAGAATGTAGCAGAAAAAACTCTAAACAATCCATATAAATTCATAGCATTAGTCATAGCTGCCATAGCGTGTTCTTTGATACCAAAGTGAATATTTTTTCCATGTGGAAAATCACCCTCACCACTTAGTTCAGTTTTATTTGATGGTGCTAAGTCTGCACTTCCACCTAAGAATCCAGGTATTGCTTGTGAAATAGCATTTAGAATCTTATGATTTGAACTTCTAGTTGCTACGCTTGAACCCTCTTCAAACTCAGGATAAACAACAGTATCAAAATCAGGATTTTGTAACTTCGCAATCTTATCTTTTGTCTCTTGGTTTAAAGAATTCTCCCATTGGTTTTGTGCTTCAGCACCTTTGATTAATTTGTCAAATACACCTTTTATATCATAAGGGACTGCAAAAGATTCATCAGGGTTAAATCCAGCTTTTATTTTTGAAGCTCTTATTTCATCCTCGCCTAAAGGAGCACCATGAGTATGATGACTTCCTTCCATACTTGCAGCACCTTTTCCAATAGCAGTATGAGCAATAATAAGCACTGGTTTACTAGCTTCCTTTGCCGATACTATAGCTTTATTTATTTGCTCAAAATTATGTCCATCTACTTCAAGAACTTCAAAATCAATAGCTTGAAATCTTTTCTTAACATTTTCAGACCAAGCAATAGAAGTATCACCTTCGATTGTAATCTCATTTGAATCATAAATTACGATTAAATTATCAAGTTTAAGATGACCTGCCGTTGCACAGGCTTCATATGAGATACCCTCTTGTAAATCTCCATCACCACAAAGACAATATACTTTATGAGTAATTACCTCTTTTCCTAAAAGATTTTGTGCATATTTAGCTGCCATAGCAAATCCAACGGCATTTGCGATTCCTTGTCCCAACGGTCCAGTTGTGATTTCAATCCCATGTGTATGACCATATTCTGGATGTCCTGGAGTTTTTGAATTAAATTGTCTAAAGTTTTTCATATCAGACAAACTAACATCAAATCCCCATAAATGAAGTAATGAATAAACCAACCCTGTAGCATGACCACCAGAAAATACCAGTCTGTCTCTATTTAGCCATTTTTCATTTGATGGATTTAGGTTTAGATGAGAACTTAATACTGTAGCAATATCTGCCATTCCCATAGGAGCACCTGGATGTCCTGAGTTTGCTTTTTGCACCATATCTGCCGCTAAAAACCTAATCGTATCTGCTTGTTTTTGAAGTAATTGTTTTGACATAATTATCCTAATTCTTATAAGTTGTTATGATATATAAACTAGGTGGATTATATCTAAAAGTTATTAAATAGTATTTGAAAGACAAAAAATTTAAGAGAAAAGATAAGACTTAATAATTAATTCAATCACGAGTAATTCTTTTATTTTTTATCACGGGATTATATATTAAAAAACTATTTTATGATCTAAGAAAAAGTCTCTTTGAAGTTTCCATATTTTAAGTAATTGTAAAGATTATTTTAAAATGTTTATACTTTTTTAAAAGTTATTATTTTGAATAATGCACCATTTTTAGTATTTTCTACCCATAATCTTCCATGCATATTATTTTCTATAATTAATTTAGACATAAAAAGACCAATACCAGTTCCACCAACTTTTTCATAGGTAAAAAACGGTTTAAAAATTTCTTGGATAGGTTCAACTTTAATACCCCCTGCATTATCTTCTACACCTATAATCACTTTATCATCTTTTTCATCAACAGTAATTATAATTTTTGGATATTTTATTTTTCTTTGTACTAGAATATCTTTTGCATTATTAAGTAAGTTTATTAAAACTTGTGTATATTCATTTTTATAGCCACAAATTTCTGGATTTTTTTTTATAATGATATCAATCATTATATTGTTAGATTTAAGTCCCGAACTCATTATACTCAAAGATGCATTTATCTGTTCAGATATTTTAAAATTTTCTTCCTCTTTATTTGTAGCAAAGAAATTTTTAAAATCATCTATAGTATTAGACATATATTTAGTGATTTTATTTAATTTATCAATAGCATCAGTCAACTCTTCTCTATCAAGTTCCATATCAAAATCAAGTCTTGCTTGTATAGGCATAAAAACAGAAGAAATTTCCATCAAAGGCTGTCTCCACTGGTGTGCAATATTATTTAACATTTCTCCCAACAAAGCCATTTTACTTTGATGAAACATTATCTTATCTTTTTCTCTGTTTTTCCTAACCTCTATATCAATAAGTTCTTCAAGTTTTTTGTTTTCTTCTTCAAGCTCTAAAAAATCACTAATTTTAGTCTGTCTCATCTTAAATAAAAGAATACATAGCTTTTATAAACTATTAAAATCTTTCTCCATTTGTGAAAATATTTTTAGTTACATTTTCACCTTTAGTATTTATATATGCCACATGATTACCATATTTTACTTTTGCTACACCCTTTGTAAAATCATATGCATAATCATACTTTGGCTCAATAATAAGTTCACATTTACTATTTATAAATCCCCACTTACCATCTTTTACTACCCTTGAGAATCCATTATAAAAACTATAAACTTCATCATAATCATGCTCACTTTTTAGTTGCATATCTTTACCTAAACAAGCCCATTTATTATTTGCAGTAGACTGAACAAAACTTATTTCACTTTCAAATTCTCTAGCTTTTTTAAATATAGGTTTTTGAACAACTTCAAGTTTTTTATTCATATAACCATATTTATCATCAAGCCCTATCACAAAGAACCCATTAAAAAGTTTTGAAATAGAATCATAAATGGGTTTCACAAGCATTTTATTATCTCTATTTATAATTCCATATTTACCTTTATACTCCGCTATTGCATACTCGTCACCACAATAATTATGAAGCCAATGTAAATTAATCACATTAGGATGTTCTGTCTTAATATTCTTATTTTGAAGGTCATCAAAATTTGATAAATCATCATAAATAGGTTTAACTAAAATTTTCCCATCATCACTTAAAAACCCATATTTATCATTTTCATTGATAACAACAACCTCTTTCTTAACCGAGCAAGCAGTGAAACTTAATAAAATCACTGATACTAACAATAAAATATTTTTATACATAAATCTACCTCTACTTTTATTCATTTGGTGTTGTTTCTATTCTAAACTCCACTCTTCTTGATAATTCCATATTTTCAGTTCCATCTTCGTTTAAAATTGGTTCAGAAGAAGACATTCCCTCTGCAACAAATGAATTATCAACAAAATCTCTACTTTTTAATACTTCGGCATTATTGATTTGAGATAAAAACCCTAAAACTTCATCTGCCCTTTTTTGAGATAAGACTCTATTTTTCTCAAATTTTTCTTCAATTGTTTTAGCTGATCTATATCTTGAAGACGTATGCCCTTCAATATGAACATTAACAATTTGATCCTTATAATCATCTAATATTTTAAGATATCTTGGGAAAAAATTATTTAAAATTTCTCTATATTGAGCCTTTATTTGACTACTTCCTCTTTGAAAAATAAGTGCTGGATTTTTAAATCTGAAAGTTAAAGTATCTTCATCTAATTCAGCATTCCAAGTAGGAAAATCAGGAGAAAACTCTTCGTTTAATGCTGAATATAAATCATTTAAAACATGAATAGTTAAATCATCTTGAGCTTTACCCCTTTGTTTCTTAGAGTTTATAGCCATTGCCATTGCTGTATAGTCACCATTTTCAAGTTTATTAACAACCTGTGCGCACCATCTATTACCATTCATTCTAGCATCAGTTACCGTTTTCCCACCATCAAATGATAGTTGAACAAACTGTACATCAGAATCTAATATATCTCCACAAATTTCTGGAGTATTATCATTGATTATATTATAGTTATCAATACTTATTAATTTTAAAAATACTTCTTCTTCAGGAATAACTTTAGCTTCTACTTTTTCAGCACACTGTTCCATAACATTCTCTGCTCTTAAAAGTTTTGCTATTTCTATATCATTTGTTTTTGAAGCATAATGTAAAGGGGACATTTTATACTTATCTAAAATATCTCTTTTAGCTCCATTACATATAAGCAATTTAGACATTTTAGTATAGCCATTTCTCGTAGAATCAAGTAAAGGGCTATCCCCATATTTATCAAGACTATTTATCTCAGCCTTATTTTCAATAAGTTTTTGTGCAATATCATAATGATTAAATCTTGATGCAAGATGTAAAGGAGTATAGCCAAATCTATCTTTCTCATTTAAATCAATTTTTTGTTCAATAAAAAATTCAACCATTTTTAAATCATTAGCTCTTACTGCATCATGAATAGTTGTTTCAGATAAAAGATCTTTATATTTTAAATCTGTAACACCTTTACTTGTAGTAGGCTCCACTTTACTAACAAGTTCAGAATTTTTAACAGAACAAGCACTTAAAACAAATATTGCTACAATACTAATCCACAATAAATATTTTTTCATTATTTCTCCTTTTTATCTTTCATGTAATGAATCTTGTTTTACTTTCAATATAGGTTTTAAAATAAAATCTAATATTGTTTTTTTACCAGTTATAATATCAACTGAAGCAACCATACCTGGTATAATAGGTAGCTTATTACCATTTCTTTCTAAATAATTCTTTTCTGTTTTTATAAGAACCCTATAATAACTTCTACCATCTTTTGACTCTTTATCTATAATACTATCTGCAGATATTTCAACAATTTTACCATCTAGTCCACCATAAATTGAAAAATCATATGCTGTAATTTTCACAATCGCTTTTTGACTAGGATTGATAAATGCTATATCTTTAGGATCAATTTTTGCTTCAACAAGCAATACATCGCTTTGAGGTACAATCTCTACCAAATCCATTCCTGATTGTACTACACCTCCTATTGTATTAAAATTAAGTTGCTTAATTATACCATCAACTGGTGATAAGATAGTCGTTTTTGCAACTTTATCTTTATCTCCAACTAGTCTTGCTTCAAACTTATTTATCATTCCTGCTGTTTGTTGAAGTTCATCCGCAGCTTTTGCTCTAAAAGAATCTAATCTTTCAGATATCCTATTTTGGACTTCTGAAATCGCAAGCTCAGACCTTCTGACAGACAATAATGCACTCTCTAAATTCCCACTAACATCAGTATACTCTTTTTCTATATTTAATAAATCATATCTAGACTTAACACCTCTGCTAACAAGTTTTTGAATAGTTTTTTTCTGTTCTTTTATAAGAACAAAACTTTTCTTTAAATTTTTAATAGTATTTTTTATTTCTCTTAATTCTTGTCTTTTTTGTCCCAATTGAGTTTTTAATACACTCACAGAAGATTTAAGTTCTTTATATCTATTTACTAAAAGTTTTTCTTCTAATTTATCATACCTTGATACATCGTCAATAACTTCTTTTGGAAAAGATATTTTAGGCAATCTTTTACTTACATCTATGGAAGCCTCTATTTTCAATCTTTCTCGTACCGCTAACAAAGCTAAATATTCCTGTTTACTCTCTTCTAGTGTTGCTTGGAATCTTGTTGTATCAATTTTCATAATGGGTTTACCTTTTGATACAATTTCTCCCTCTTTTACAAGAATTTCAGAAATAATCCCTCCATCTAAAGATTGAACCCTTTGAATTTTATCTGAGGGTATTACTTTCCCAGCTCCCCTAGCAAGTTCATCCACCTCTGAAAGAGCTGCCCATGTAATAACTCCTACAAAAAATATAGTTATAAATAAAAAAACTAAATTTGAAACCCTATTAGGTTGTTCATTTGCATAAGCATAGCTTGAAAAAATAAATTCTAAATCTTCATCCTCTTCATCTCTAAGCCCATATAATCTTCCAAACCATCCTACTCTTTTTTTAGTCCTCAACTTTTTAGAAGCTTCACCATACGAATGATTATAATCACTATTTACAATATCTTGATTTTTTATTTCTTGTGGTATTTTTTGTTTATTTTCCATTTATACCACCTTTCGTTTTAAAAAGTCCTTCTTTAGGTCCATCAAAAATAATTTGTCCATTATCAACAACAATAACCCTCTCAACTAGATCTAAAATGGAAGTTTTATGGGTAACTAAAACTAAAGTTTTATCAGAAATAATTTTCTCAATCTTCTGAATAAATGCTTTTTCAGTTTGTCTATCCATAGAATTTGTAGGCTCATCTAACATTAAAATATGTGGATCTGCAATAAGCGCCCTAGCTAATGCAACAGATTGTCTCTCACCCCCACTTAAGCCTTCTCCTCTTTCACCTACCATAAGATCAAATCCTGCCTCATGTTTTCCTAAAAATTGGTCAAGACCAGCTACTTTTGACACATTTAATAACTCTTCATCAGCAACATATTGTTCGCCAATAGTTATATTATCTTTAATAGTCCCCATAAATAAAAATGGTTCTTGAGGAACGCATCCAACAGCATGTCTTAAATCAATTGGATCTATTTGTCTAGTATCTAGTCCATCAATCAAAACGGATCCCGTAGTTGGTTCATAAAGATTCATAATAAGTTTTAATAAAGTCGATTTACCTGAACCAATCTTTCCTAAAATAGCTACTTTCTCACCCTCATTTATCGTTAGATTAACATTTTTTATTGTTTGATGATTTTGCTCTTTATATGAAAAATTAACATCTTTTAACTCAATTTTACCTCTTAAATGAGGTCTATTTATATATGTCCTATCTTCCTTTTCAACAGGCATTTTCATAACTTCATCTAAATTATTCAATGAAAGCATTGTTTTATCAAATCTAATAAT
>PDWJ01005673.1_pt1 | contig 10121 bp, 4 predicted proteins | sample 1430881 | NCBI WGS metagenome assembly PDWJ01 (sample SAMN01162460, study PRJNA174530) | Oral metagenome, whole genome shotgun sequencing project. | biome: Marine environment; feature: Marine mammal; material: Swab sample of the gingival sulcus; isolation source: swab sample of gingival sulcus...
AATTTCCCATAACACAAAGATAAAAAATTATAGTGTACAGGCATAGCCTTAAGAACATGACCACCCGCAAAGCAGGTGGTTTTTTAAGCTATAATAAATAATCTTTTCATAAATTTATTTCTTATAATTATTTTTTTGTTTCTCTAAAAACTTTTGAAAATAAAATTTTCCATAACGGAAAAATTTTATCCTGCAACAATTCTTCTATTGATGTTTTGCCTCAAAAGAATCAAATATCATTTTTCCTCTCTTGTTTTCTAATAACTTCAGCAAAGGACGGCCAACCATTATTCCCATTTTTATATCGCATAACAAATAGTAAGTCTTACCAAATTTAATATCAATTGGAATTTCTGTTTTCTTTTCGGTTTTAGCCCACAAAGTATTCAGCCCGTCTTTTTTAATACGAATAGTTTTTTTAAAATTATTTTTTACTCTGCAAATAACTGAATCACCCAGATACAAATCATAATTAATTAAACTCCCCCTAATGTTATGCCGAAATACTTTTAATATAGCATAATCAACATTTTCCAGTATTTTATCTTCGTTTTTGTGTTGATAGTTCTCTATATCACTCACCCTTAAAATATCGGCTGTTATTCTATGGCAAGAACTTCCCAACAATGACGGAAGTTTATGAACTACAATTTTCACTGCATTTCCGCCAGCCTTTCGTGCTTCTAATTTTGCTGTTTCAAGAACTGTTTCATAATCGCACTTAGCAGTAAATCCATTATCACCAACTTTTACCTGTCCGATAATTTCAGCGGTATTTGGGATAGTATCGTTTATTCCAAATACAAAAACTTCTTTTTGATAATCTAACACAGGATAAGTCTTGCTTACTTTAGTGGTAACTTTAGGATTACAAGCACAAAAAAGAAACAATGCAGTAAGCATTGTTAAAGTGTATAATTTCCTCATATTTTGTGATTTAAATTAAAAATGTAATGATCTCTTATTTCTTTAATCAGATAATTATTATGTCTGCTAATGTATAAAAAACAGACACATCACCTTTACAAATACACCTCTTTTTTTAATGCTTTACAACATATTTACACAATAAAAAACCCCTTACTAAACTTACATTTAGCAAAGGATTTTTATAAAATATTATTATTTATTTTTTAAAATTTTAATTCCAGATTTACTTTTACAGCATTGGTAACAAGATCATTATGATTATCATGCTCCACATCAAACGATGTGCGTACACTCTTATTTATCCGATAACTGATTCCTCCCATTAATCTTTCGGTTTCGTCATCGGTATTTTCTCTTTCAATGGTAAACGAATCGTAACGTCCCCAAACAGCCCAATTGCTGTTTTTTATTTTATATTCGCCAAAAAAGCTGTAACCATAATTATTTAAAGCTTTCGATGGATCGTCTTTGTCAACATATAACCCTCTGCTGTCTCCACGCCCCTGACCGGCTTGTGCAGTTAATGTTAACTGTCTGCCTGTCCAAGCCAGCATTCCCATATACTGACTAAATTCAGGTTCTTCTTCTCTATTTCCTTTTCCTAAGTTTACAATTCCGCTCACCTGCAGTTCCGGAGCATATTTTGCCAGCGGTCTAAAAGTTAAACGAGAGGCAAATATTTTATTGTTGTTTCTTTCTAAACCAGAATAACCTCCTCCATCATAAACACCAACAGCATACGAACAATATTTTCCCTGCATCGATTTACCGTGCGTTTTTAGAAAACCGCTGTCCATTTTTCCTCCAATATTACCGGCAAGCGTAATTCCCATATCGGCAGAGATAAATATTCTATTGCGGTCGCTTGCCATTAATCCTTGAACACGATAGTTGTTTATTCTCTGCTCGTAATCAATCCATGGGCGGTGAACTGCACCTATCTCCATATAAGTTCCGGTTAACCAGCTAATATTTGGATTTAACTTAACCTTTAAATAAAGATATTTTATGCGGGTTTCCACATTTCCGGCATCTTTACCCTCTTTATCAACAGTGATATCCTGAGTGTAGCGCACCGATAAATTTTTGGTTAAATCTTTTTTTAAGGTAATATAACCGCGCCGTAAAGTAAAAGCATTGGTATGTAATGTATTACTATCATCTATATCTTTCTTCTGATCGTAATACGATATAAAACAAACCCCCGATAAACGAATTCCTCCAAGTCCGAGATCTATCCCTTCTTTATTTTTCTGATTTTCATTATTTTGACCTTTAGAAAAACCATAAAGACCAATAACAGCAGCTAATAACAGTAGTGTTTTTTTCATAATAATAATTTCAATTTATAAAACAATCTGCCCGCAAAATTAAAATTATTGTTTTATTTCTCCATTAACAAAATAGAGAAATATGGAATAAAATTTTTTTTTTGTTTTCAGCCCCTTTTTTCAACTATAAATCAACAATCATCAAAATCCCAAAGCATCTAATATTTTTTCATTCAGCATTCTATTGATTCCTTTGTACGGATAGCAGTGAATATGTATTGCAGGATTAAAATTCATCTCTATAACAGCATAATTATCATCAGCAACAGGCTGAGTTTTATCTTTAATAATGATATCTAAACCGGTAATTTTCACACCCAGCTCCTGTGCTGCCTTTACAGCTGTTTCCTTATAGGAATAATGCACTTCATCAGTAACATCAATAGTATCGCCGCCGGTACTTACGTTAGAATTTTCACGTAAATATACCACTTCATCCTTTGCGGGCACACTTTCAAAATTCAATCCCTGCTCCTGCAGAAACATCGCCTCCAGTTCGCCCAGCATTATTTTTTCAAGCGGCGTTCTATAGCCTTTTCCCCGCAAAGAATTGGTATTTTTTAGTTCTACCAACTGACGAATTGTTTTTACGCCGTCGCCTATCACATTTGCCGGAATACGCCGCAAAATGCCAACGACCTGATCGTTTATCACAAAGAACCTATACTCTTTACCCTCCACAAACTCCTCTATCAGCACATTACAATCGCAACCAAAAGCAATGTCTACGGCACGTTCGTAAACAGCTCTGTTTTTATTGCTCTTTAAAATGGTTATTCCCTTACCAAAATTGGTAGACTTGGGCTTAATTACAATGCTTCGTCCTTCGTATAAATCGAAATCAGATCGGGCTTGTTCTGCATCGCAGTAATCAAATCCGGAAGGCACACAAATACCCGACTTTCTCAATATTTTTTTAGTTACCAGCTTATTTTCCATCATTAAAACACCGGAATAGTTATCGAGCGATGTACGGGTTGCCTGCATCACATATTCTGTTTTACCATTCTTATGCAGGCTGATAAAATTATCAGCTCTGTCTAATATCTTAAACTCTACTCCCCTGCGCAGGGCAGCTTTCAACAGCAGCTGCGATGATAACTCCAAATCTTCAAAACCCAAAAACCGGAAACTGTTTATTTTACTATCGGCTTTATAAGCGTTGGCTTGTTTTAAATGAAAAGCAATAAATCCCTCTTTATCTATAGCATTCTGCAGGCGGTAGCATTTTCTTGATTCGGGATTATTTATTTTATCTTCCACACTGCAAAAAGCCTCCCAATATGCCTTTTTATGCGCGAATCCCGATTGTATGATCACTTTTTTAATAGCAGTAAACAATTCTTTCAGTGCTTCTTTCACCAATATCTCACCCTGCTTTAAGGTATCTATTTTAACATCGGGAAGCATCCCCATACATGCTACCGTATTTTGGTTTTTATCGGCAATTTGCTGCTCTGTCTTACTATATTTTTCCTCCTCATCAAAAAAAAGACAAAATATTAAAAATTGATGAATAAACATCAGTCTGTTTTTTGATATTCCTGATTTCTCAAAAGGATCGATATCTAATAAACGTACTTCTATGTGCGATATTTCATTATTTCCGGGATTAAATTTTAACCGAATAGGCTGATATAATTCTCTTTCTCCGAGCAGCTTTCCCGAATCGATCAACTGTTGCAGCGACTGCTTATATTCCTGCAGACTATTAAAATTGATATAATATTCTTCAACATTGGTATAACCTTTTGAACTGGCACGTACCGATACGGCATTACGGCATGCCACTTGCCTTTTTTCACCGGTTTTGAGCGATTTAAACCGCAGCGAATGGTGTGCTTCAGGACTTTCTCCGAAAAGCCATACCAATAACCAGCGGAATCGCATAAAATTGCGGACTATCTTCAAATATATTTCGGATCTAAACTCCTGATAACCGTTTTTCCAGCCACAGGCAATCATCAATTTCTTCTCTAAACGCGGCGATAAGGAGTAATTAAAATGAATCCCTGATAACATTTGACGCTCTCTGCCGTAACGTTCTGCCAGTATCTTGCGGTAGAGCTCTTTTTCTATTCCTTCCTCTCCGAAATTGGCAATCGGAATTTCTTCTTCACCCGGTAATATGGGCGGTAAACTCTGCGGCCACAACAGCTCATCACCTAAATTTTCAGACACCACATCATTTAAAGTCTCTAAAAATCCGTGAGCCTCTGCAATACTGTGAAGTGGCGGAGTAATCATCTCCACCTGGCTCTCGGAAAAATCAGCCGTTATAAAAGGATGTACAAATTTATTTCCCAAAATTCCGGGATGCGGCGTTGATGCCATTTTCCCGCTGCTGTCTACTCTAACATTTTCTTTTTCAAGACCGAATAACCCCGATGCAACACTGGTTCTAACACCTTTATTATTTAATGCTGCAGATATTTTTTTTATCATTCTTTATTATTTTATCGAGAAGTCGGAAGACAGAAAACGGAAACAGAGAAATTCCATTCCTTACAGTTTGTTCTATTCGTAATCAGTAAAGGATATAACCCAAAGACAGAAGCCAGAAGACGGAAGCAGAAAAATTCCATTCCTTACAATTCATTCAAATTCGTAATTGATATAAGCGCAAAATTACGCAGTGATTTCCACCTTATCCAGCGCCTCAAATTTTGAATTGTTTGATATAAATTCAGGAACAATCTCCTTCATTACACGAACAATCTCCATATCACTGTCTCCTCTTTGTATAACGTTACACAGACATTCTATTTTTTTAGACATTTCCCCTTTATCAATTCTGCGTACATTGGCTATCTGTATTTTAGGATTGTAAGTGGTTTGCATATTCTCGCTTGTGGCAAGCACCTCCTCATATATCTTCTCCCCGGGGCGCAAGCCGGTTATTTTAATATCGATATCTTCAGGATAACGCAATCCTGACAGCTTTATCATTTTAACTGCCAAATCGAATATCTTAACCGATTTTCCCATATCAAACACAAATATCTCGCCTCCGTTTCCCATTGCTCCGGCTTCTAAAACCAAACGACAGGCCTCAGGAATAGTCATAAAAAACCGGGTAATATCTTTATGGGTTACTGTTAAAGGTCCTCCCCGCTTTATTTGCGATTTAAAAATAGGAATAACCGAACCATTAGACCCCAGAACATTTCCAAATCGGGTGGTAATAAACTTAGTTACACCTTTGTCTTTTAGCATACTTACATATATTTCGGCTATCCGTTTGGTAGTTCCCATCACATTGGTCGGATTAACCGCCTTATCGGTAGAAACCATTACAAATTTAGCAGCTCCGTATTTCACAGCTAAATCCGCAACAATTTTTGTTCCACACACATTTACAAATACCGATTCGTAGGGATTCTCTTCCATAAAAGGCACATGCTTATATGCCGAAGCATGAAAAATAATATCAGGACGGTAGGTTTGAAACAATCCTTCCATTCTTTGCTTATTACGCACATCGGCAACAACAGCGGTTATTTCGGGAGTCTGCTCCGCAACAAAATACTGCTGTAAATCGTATAGTGCCGATTCTGCCTGATCCAGCAGAATAATATGTTTGTAATCGAAATTTGCAATCTGCCGTGAGATTTCGCTACCTATGGAACCAGCAGCTCCGGTTATCAATATAGTCTTGTCTTTAAATTCTTTTTTTAATGTTGGATTATTGAAATTAATAGGTTCCCGCCCCAGCAAATCTTCAATATTCACATCTTTAATCTGTTTGGTTTCCAAAACACCATTCAACCAATTCTCTATGGGCGGTACAATTTTTATTTTTACCGAAAAATCAGAAAGTTTATCGGTAATCTCCAACAACTGTTCTGAGGTTAATCTTTGTATGGATATAATTATCTCATCAATATCGTGCTCTTCAATAAATTTTTTATTAATTGATGAAGCATGATAAATTGGCACACCATTAATTTTATTACCTTTTTTTAACCTATTGTCATCGATAAAACCAACTATTTTAGTTTGAAGACTTGCCTCCTTTTTTAATGCTGCCGATGTAATCAACCCGGCGTCTCCTGCACCGTAAATCATTACATTGGTATATCGAATTACTCTATTTTTTAATTTTTTGTAAATAAAAATAAAAACATACCGCGCTACCGACAAACAGATAATATTTAAAAACAGGTGAATTAATAATGTTACTGTATTAATCACAAAAATATCCAAATCAAATTCATTCATCAATCTGGAAAATAGATACGATAATGCAAAAATAAGTCCTGTTGATTTAAAAATACTCACAATATCTTTTACTCCGGAATAACGCACCACCCCTTTATACAAACCAATCAGACCGAATGATATCAGCGAAACAACTGTAACAACAAGTAATCTTAAAAGAAACTTTTTTAAATCAAGATGGAGATACAAATCACTGTTAATAATGCAGGCTATAATAAAAGTGTTACATACAATATAAGTATCTATCAGTAGTACAGCATAACGGGGAATGCTGTTTTGTTCTATCTTCCGCAGTAATATATTTCTCATAGTTGTTATTATTTTTAAAGTGTACAAAAATATATAAAATCCATGAATAGCCATGTTTCTTTTGGTAAGATAGTATATTCTTTAACTAAATTTTACTTTTTTTAGAGCCAGAACAGTATTTTAAGAATCATTGTTGTCCGATAAAACTTTACAGCCTTACATTTTTCCTTATTTTTCTTGTCCTCGCCGGACAGACTCCATCCTTTTGTCTTGACAAAAAAGATTGACCTATTTATTGGGAAATAGATAGATGCTTGAAAATACTATAGATAAAGAAAAAATCTATTTCTTTTATCGGACACTAATAAATTTAATTCAGATTACAACTATTTTGTCAAACTAACTTTAATATTAATTTCTGTTTAAATAATATGTACCAAAAAGACCTCGAGGTCTGGAGGAGCATAAAAAAAATCCCGCTGCCCCAAAAGGACAGCAGGATAATTAAAGAAAGATAATATAAAAAAAATTTAATTTTTGATACAGCGGACAGAGAAACCAGTCGCTCTTCGGTCTCCGCTCATAAAAGCATTAGTTGAGTGAAAATATAAAGCACGGCTATTATGATTCCTTATGGTACTCGACCAATAATAACCATTTGAATTAATATTCCTACACGATCCATCGTAGGAGTAGCGAAAACCAGCCAAAGGCAATTTTAAATATTGAAATGCACCCGAAGCATTTTTTTTACCTTGATTCTGCCAATAATTTATTTCTGCCTGCCACTCCGCCTCAGTCGGAATACGAAAACCTGCAGGACAGGGATTATTTGTTCCACTTAATCCCTGCCATAAACTGGTATTCTGTCCGTTTCTCCAATCGTAAGGGGCATTTTTTCCCAAGATAAATTTGCCATGCCCAGGAGTATCGCTATTGCTTAAACTCGTAGTGATGGAAGAGTTCCGTTTTTGATGACCGTCTTTAACTCGTCCCCATTGGTATAAATCGCCATAAGCACTAACATCGGTACTGCTGGTTGCGGCACGACTTGCACCCATATTTCTATCCATCCATACTCTTCCGGTGGGACTGGTTACGGTCTTTACAACTGTTTCTTCTTGGTCTTTAATACAACGAACTGGAAAACCTAAAGCACGACTGCTGCCATCTGTACTGGCATTAGTTGAGTAAAAACACATACGATAAGCATAAGTACCAACTACCGTACTCGTCCAACAATAACCAATAGAACCTGTTTCAATTATCGACCCATCGCTGTAATTACGATAACCTGCCACTGGTAATTTTAACAAAGATTTAAATGCTCCGGCAGCATTATTACTACTCCAAGTTGCTTTTTCTTCCTCCAACTCTGCCTTTGTAGGTACTCGGAATCCATCAGGGCAGGGGTTGTTAATACCATTTACGCCCTGCCATAAATTATCGTTTTTAGATGAGCGCCAGTCACTTTGTCCTATTATAAACTTACCAAAATTATTCGGCATATCGCTACTGCTTAGAGTGGTTGTTGTGGAAGAAGTCCGCTTTTGGTGACCGTCTTTAACTCGTCCCCATTGATAAAGGTCGCCATAAGCTTCTTCGTCGGTACTGCTTGTTGCTACACGGCTTGCGCCTAAGTTTCTATCCATCCATACTCTTCCGGTGGGACTGGTTACGGTTTTTACTTCTGTTTCTACTTCATCTTTAATACAGCGGACAGATCCGCCATACGCGCGGTAGCCATTCCATATTTTAGCATAATCGTCATTAAAATTTACCATACGAGAAAATAATGAATTGGTAATTGTACTTGTCCAATACACCGAAGTATTAAATTGTATGGAACCTTCCCCATGATTTCGATGCCCCGCAAAAGGCAGCTTTAAATACTCAAATGCACCCGCAGTATTCGCCTTATTCTGCGATGTCCAATAGTCTATTTCTCTTTGCCACTCTGTTTCGGTAGGCACACGCCAACCTGCCGGACATGGGTCGTTTACTCCATTTTGCCAAAGGTTGCTGTTATGTCCCTCTCTCCAATCGAAATAATGAGCGTTATCACTTATTATTAACTTACCGTGGTTTGGCGTATCAGTTGCAGCCAATCCGGTAGTTGTTGCCGAAGTACGTTTTTCATGTCCATCAGCGTTTCTACCCCACTGGTACAGGTCGCCGTAGGCTTCGCTGTCGCTGCTGCTTCGGGCAGTACGCTTAGCGCCGAGGTTTTTATCCATCCAAATTTGCCCCGTTGGCGAAGTGATGGGTTTAATTTCCTGAATACATCGAACTGAAAAAGCATCTCCCCGGTTAAAATCTTTTACTGAAGCATCAGTAATATTAAAAACCAGATGTTTTGATACTTTATTATTTACAGTACTCGACCAATAGCGTCCTTGATTTTTATTACCAGAAAGTCCGCCATGACCATAATAGCGATAACCAGCCAGGGTCAGTTTTAAATATTCAAATGCTCCTTGAGCATTTTTTTTATTTTTACCAGCCCAATAATCAACTTCTGCCTGCCACTCGGCTTGTGTCGGCAAACGAAATCCTTCCGGACAAGGATTATTTTTACCATTTACGCCCTGCCATAAATTATCGTTTCGAGGAGAACGCCAATCGTTAGGATTACTTGTCGTTATAATAAATTTACCGTAGTTATTCGGCGTATCGCTATCGCTTAAATTTGTGGTAGTGGAAGAAGTACGTTTTTGGTGACCATCTTTACTGCGTCCCCACTGGTATAAATCACCAAAGGCCTGTTCATCAGTACTGCTGGTTGCTACACGGCTTGCTCCTAAATTTCTATCCATCCAAACCCTTCCGGTGGGGCTGGTGATGGTTTCAACAACTGTTTCTTCTTCGTGTTTAATACAACGAATAGAGAATCCCTGCGCCCGAAAAAAAGGAGATAAGGAGGTTTCACTTAAATTGAAAGAAAATGAATGGGAATTCGTCCCATCGACTGTACTTGTCCAGTAATAACCAACTTCTCCACCCAAAATATATGTTCCAATACCACGATGGCGATATCCCCCTATAGGCAGTGTCAACGGCGATGCGAACGCACCTGCTGCATTTTGACTACTCCAGGTTTCTTTTTCTGCTTCCCATTCAGCCTTAGTGGGCAAACGGAAACCTTCCGGACAAGGGTTATTTTTACCATTTACACCCTGCCATAAATTGGTATTCTGTCCGTTTCGCCAATCGAAAGGACTATTATCAGTTACTATAAATTTACCGTAATTATTAGGCGTATCGCTATCGCTTAAAGTGGTTGTAGTTAAGGAAGTACGTTTTTGATGACCATCTTTAGCTCTTCCCCATTGATAGTAATCACCATAGGCTTGTTCATCGGTACTGCTTGTTGCAGCACGGCTTGCGCCC
>PDWJ01005674.1_pt1 | contig 10119 bp, 3 predicted proteins | sample 1430881 | NCBI WGS metagenome assembly PDWJ01 (sample SAMN01162460, study PRJNA174530) | Oral metagenome, whole genome shotgun sequencing project. | biome: Marine environment; feature: Marine mammal; material: Swab sample of the gingival sulcus; isolation source: swab sample of gingival sulcus...
TCTGTTTAGGGCATCCTCAAGAGCGGCCACCCAGAAATCAGAATCCATCGTGTTTGACAGGCGCCAGGATAAGACAGCCCTGCTGTACCAATCCATTACCGTTACCAAATAGAGAAAGCCCCGCTTCATTGGAATATCCGGTTCCGGCCTTGCGTGAAATGCTGCTGAATGCACTTGTGCATCGAAACTACATGGGCAGCATGACGCAATTGAAAGTTATGGATGATCGGATCTCTCTCTGGAACGCCGGCACTTTGCCTGTTGAATTGACCATCGATAAGCTTTTTCAGGTGCATGAATCTATCCCACGCAATCCGTTGATTGTTGAGGTGTGCTATCGGGTTGGCTATATCGATTCGTGGGGACGGGGAATTGAAAAGATTACAGACGCATGTAAACAGGCGGGATTGCCTGCCCCTATCATCGTTGAGCGAACCGGTGGTGTGGCTATTGAACTACTAAAGGCACAGACTGTTGGGGAGTTGGGTAATCAGTTGGGTAATCAGTTGGGTAATCAGTTGGGTAGTACCAGGGAACGAATTCTATCCGAGATGAAAGTAAACCCCAAGGTGTCAGGTACTCAGTTGGCTGAACTATTGAAAATCAGTAAAACGGCGGTTGAAAAGAATATCAAGCAACTACGGGACGCAGGGCTGATTAAACGTGTCGGGGGAACTCGCGGCCACTGGAAAGTTACAGAAAATAATGAGGGTTGAACATCCAACCCCTGTCATGTCCATGAGCACTGCTAACTGTCCTATTATAAATATTATTTTTGTGATTTGTTGACCACTCACCTGACACTAAAAAGTAGGTATATTTGTGTCAAGAGATAGCGACATTCGCACTGGTTGTTTACTGATTTAATGAAACAAGCAATCAGGAGGAATCGTAACTGTGGATTCGTGTTAACGTCCGGTGTTCAGTAGTTGCTTACCTAACTCTTTTAATGAACCATCCCCATTCACATAATCGTATAATGATGACCTTGTGACCCCGAGACTACCGGCAACCTCCGTTGCATTGGAGTTAGGGTCTGACATTGCTGCCACTGCCATCCGTAATTTTTCCTTGGTCATTTTGCGAGGTCTTCCGCCTACCCTCCCTCTGGCTCTGGCAGCAGCAAGGCCTGCTTTGGTTCTTTCACGGATAAGGTCTGCTTCAAATTCGGCAAGGGCTGCAAATATGCCAAAAACTAACCGGCCGTTGGATGTTGTGGTGTCGATCTGTGCCCCTGTGCCTGCCAAGACTTTAAAGCCGATTTCCCGATTGTTGAGGTCATCAACTATGCAAACCAGATGTTTCAGGCTACGCCCAAGCCGATCAAGTTTCCACACAACAAGCGTGTTACCTGGTTGCAGAGCTTTGAGGCAGGCCTGCAGACCTGGTCGATCATCTTTTCTTCCGGATGCCTGATCCTTGTATATTCTAGCTGGATCAACTCCAGCTTCGGTCAATGCATCCTGCTGCAGGTCGAAAACCTGGGAGCCATCATTTTTTGAGACGCGAATATATCCTATCTGCATTGAACTCTCTTTGGGTGTCGAAAAGATAAAGGCTTGCGGGTTATTCTTGCTTTGATTGTCGACAAGTTTTCTTGCACCCTATGCCAGCATAAACAGTATTTCTCCAATGTGCAAGAAAAACGCTCGTTTTTCGACGAGAGAATTACTACAAATCGAAATTTATACCATCGAGGACGTTCCTAAAGAGTTGCTTATGGTAATGATTGACAATATAGGCTGTTATCGAGACTTGCCTGAATGATAGTAGTTGGCAGCGTAAAACGTTTTTGCCCTTTGGTAGAATTTGATCCGCGCTTTTTATAAAAATGTGCTATTCAAATGCATTAGAACACTTTTTGACAGATATGTGATAAAAACTATATGAGTGCTTTAAATTCGAGAATGACAGTACACCTGTAAACAAGATCTAAAAGGGATTGTGATGACTACATCATTGGATGCTTTTAACTTACACAGCCAAATTATGGATGATTATCGATTGTTTGTCGATAGCTTCATCAATATCAAAGATGAACAGATTAGGCGTAAGGTTGAAAGTGAGATGGCTGGCGGTAAATTTTGGCCCGAACCGTTGCTTCAATTCAATCCTGCATTTGAGCCTGGTAAATCAGTTAAGGATCTGTGTGATGAAGGTATTCTAAACCCCGCTCTTAATGATATTTTTTCAGGCTATTCTCTTTATCGGCACCAGGTTGAAGCAATACGTATTGGTAGTACAGGGCAAGATTTTGTTGTCACTTCAGGAACAGGGTCAGGGAAATCATTAACGTTTTTAGGGACAGTCTTCAATTATCTGCTTAATAAAGGTGTTGGGGGTGGTGTTAAGGCTGTTATCGTCTACCCTATGAATGCGCTGATTAACTCTCAGACAGAAGAGATAAATAAATACAAAAAGAACTATCAAAAAATAACCGGAAAAGATTTCCCAATAGATTTTGGTCAATACACAGGACAAGAGGGGGAAGATGAAAGGAAGCGTATCAGAGATACTCCTCCTGATATTATTCTTACCAACTATATGATGCTCGAGTTGATCCTCACCAGGTCAAAAGAGCACCCCATAGCTTCTTCCATTTATAACAATTTACAATATTTAGTCTTTGATGAGTTGCATACATACCGGGGCCGACAAGGCGCAGACGTTGCGATGCTTATCAGGCGTATAAAAGCAAAGGCTGAGAAAAAAGTAATATGCATTGGTACATCTGCAACAATGGTTTCTGGTGGAAGCATTGGAAATCAAAAGAAACAAGTCGCGTCTGTAGTAACTAAGTTTTTCGGTTCAAAATTTGAAGCAGAGCAGATAGTAAACGAATATTTGGTATCCTGTTTTCACGTGAACACAGAAAAGACAGGTCAGGATGCACTACGTAATTCACTATTAACTTCAATCGATCTGGAAGCAGATCAAGAAGATTTAGTAAAACACCCACTCAGTGGTTGGCTGGAAAACGAGGTAGCAATAAAAGCTGTTGATTCAACTCTTTTAAGGCGAAAACCAATGCGCTTTAGTGAAGTAGTTGAATTGCTGGCAAATGATTCGGGACTCGAAAAAAATCTCTGCGAAAAGCAATTGAAATTATTCTTAAAATGGCTTGCAAATGTCAATGTTAACCTTGATCAGGCAGGGATAAAAAAATCTTACCTTCCTTATAAGATTCACCAATTCATATCACAAACAGGTAGTGTATATGTATCTCTTCATACGGATGAGAACCGTATCATTACATTGGAACCAACACACCACTTAAGAAGTGGAGAAGACAAAGTTCTTCTTTTTCCTTTAGTATTCAGCAGATTGTCTGGCCATGAATTTTTATGTGTCTCTTTAGACCAGGATAAACTTGTCCTTCGCCCTCGAGAATTTTCTGACACGTATGACACTGATACCGATGAACTTACTGGATACATAATTCCAGGCGATGATGTTTGGGATCCTGAGATTGACTTAGAGCAGTTACCAGAAGCTTGGTTGCAGAGAAATAGATCGGGAGACTGCAAGCCTGTCAAAAAATATCGGGACAGGTTTCCTGTAAGAATATTTTTCGATTTACAGGGAAACTACTCGTTCAAGCCCATTTATGAACTTAGTGGTTGGTTCATGGCGGAGAAACTCTTATTTGATCCAACAAGTGGGGCTCAGTATCACTCTCAAACAAGTGAAAGGACGAAGCTCACTCGTCTTGGTAGTGAGGCGAGAAGTACTTCTACAACTGTTATTAGTCATGCAATACTGACACGTTTAGCGGAGATGGGTGTGCCATGGGAAGACCAAAAACTTCTCAGTTTCACCGATAACAGGCAAGATGCTGCTCTGCAATCAGGACATTTCAATGACACCCTCCGGATAATTCATCTCAGATCCGCTATTTATCATGCTTTGGAAAAGCACAAGACTCTTGATTTTGCCCAACTTGATCAAGCTATCTTTGAAGCTTTGAATCTGCCATTGTCTGATTATGCTATCCAAGCAGAAAGCTCATTCCCAAGTGTTATCAAAGAAGTCGAAGCAACCCTTAAAGATTACCTCATGTATAGGGCGATTTACGACCTCAGGAGAGGGTGGCGTGTAGTTCTCCCTAACCTCGAGCAATGCGCACTCCTTGAGATAGACTACAAAAACTTAAAAGATAATTGTGAGGTCGACACTCCCTGGAAAACAGTACCTTTTATTGAGGGAGTCACGAGTGTTGAAAGAATTGATTTGGTTTATCAAACGCTGGAATACTTCAGGAGAAACTACGCCATTTTTAGTAACGAGTATCTGAACCAGAGTGCGATAGACGAAAAAAGGAAAAAGATTAGAGAAAAACTCAAAGAGCCATGGACCTTTGAAGATAACGAAAAAATAAACACGCCATATAAGCTTGGTTATGAACCGTTAAGTAAGAGATCCAAAATATCTCAATATTATAAAGGTTGTGGCCCTGCCAGCGCTCTTGGAAAATTTCTTAAATCAGAAGCAGAAAAACATGGAATATCTCTTAAAAAGAAAGAAAACTATCAGGACTTCGTTTGTTCATTTTTTGATTTGTTGTCTGAGGCTGGCTGGTTGCAAAAGAGCACTGCAAAAAACAAGGATAACGAAGACACTACCCTCTATCAGCTAAGAATAGATAGCATTATATGGAAACTTGGGGATGGGGTAAACATTCCTCAAGACAAGGTTACGATCAGATCCTATAAAGAAATAGAGCAGCGACCAAACAGCTTTTATCAGAAAATGTATCGATCTGATTTTGCTGAACGTAAAAAGCTAATTGGTCGCGAGCATACCGGGCAATTAACCAATGAGGCACGTATTGAACGGGAGAAGAATTTCAGATCGGGTCAATGCAGCGCGCTCTTTTGTTCACCTACAATGGAGCTTGGTATTGATATTGCCAATCTCAGTGTTGTTCACATGAGAAACGTGCCACCAAATGCTGCTAATTACGCTCAGCGAGGCGGACGAGCGGGAAGAAGTGGACAGGCTGCGTTGGTTTTCACAAACTGCTCCGCATTTTCACCTCATGATCGGCATTACTTTAATCATGCTGCGGAAATGGTTTCTGGAATAGTTACTCCGCCCAGGATTGACCTGAACAACACAGAACTTCTTATATCTCACCTTAATGCAGTATGTTTATCACACATTAAGCTCACAGAGTTAAATCAAAGCTTAATGGATCTGGTAGAGCAAGACGATCACGGTCTTCCCCTAACCGATGAAGTTCTGGAGAGACTACAAATACATGAAATAAGCAAAAATGAGATCAAGTATGTCTTTAATCAAGCAATACATGATTTGCCATCCTCCACAGGACAACTCCCCATCACAGCAGAACAGGTAGATCAAATAGTAAGTTCCATTGTGGGATCATTTGATAATTCCCTGAACAGATGGAGACGGCTTTATCAAGCGATGCAAAAACAGATTACCGATGCAAATCGTATCTTGGAAAGTGGGATATACAAAAGCAACTCAGTTGAAGTAAAAGATGCAAAACGTAATGTGGCTCAAGCTCTTAGGCAACGAGACCTTTTAACAAACGATATTTCAAGGGGTAGTCTGTCAGAGTTTTATCCATATAGATATCTTGCCTCTGAAGGTTTCTTGCCTGGGTACAATTTTACCAGATTACCCATAAGGACATTTATTCCTTTTGGAGATGCAGGCGAATATGTATCCCGTCCCAGATTTATTGCTTTACGAGAGTTTGGTCCCAAAAACATCATTTACCATAATGGGGCAAAGTATCAGGTTATTCAGATATTGGCTCCGGAAGCTGAGCTTAAACTCAAGAAAGGCAAGGTAAGCACAAATTCTGGTTACATCATGATGGATGATGAATACAACGCCAGTGTTTGTCCGTTTACTAAAACACCACTCACTGAACCTGGTAGTACAGAAATCCACCTTGATTTGATGGAAATGGCTGAGACCAAGACAAGGGAGATGGAACGCATTTCCTGTGAGGAAGAAGAGCGCTTATCAAAAGGCTTTGATGTGAAGACCTATTTTTCTATGCCATCAGGCGGCTCCGACACCATCAGAAAAGCTATTGCCAAGAACGAAGATGATGACTTCTTAAACATACGTTTTTTACCCACTGCCCGTCTTGTTCAAATTAATAAGAAATGGAGAGCCTCTGAGGGATCAGGATTCTTGATGGGCTTGAAATCAGGGTGGTGGAAAAACGAACCCAAAGAAGAACCAGATCCGGAAGCCGAGGAAACCCGAAGGGTTCAACTCTTTACCCATGACACCGCCGACGCTCTTTATATTGAGCCAATAAAATCTCTGGCTCTTGATTATGCCGGAGTGGTGACCCTCCAGTATGCAATAAAGCGTGCCATAGAAAACATTTTTCAGATTGAGTCAAGAGAGATTGGTGTTGAATTAATGGGTAGCGATGAGTCTCCAAATATTTTTCTGTATGAAGCTGCTGAGGGCAGTCTTGGTGTTTTATCTCAGTTCGTTGAAGATAAGGAGGTTTTCCGATCCGTTATAGAAGAAGCAATAAAGATCTGCAGATTCGATGACGCAGATTATATTGAGGATGCCTCCTACGATGATTTGCTTAGCTACTATAATCAACGCTATCATGATGTGATAGATCGCCACCTCATCCAGGATGCGCTCGAAAAACTTCGGCTATGCAACATAGAAGTGATAACAAATTCTTCTTATGAAAATTATGATTCTCAATACCAGGCACTTCTGAAACAAATAGATCCGACATCGCCAACGGAACTTAATTTCCTGGAGTTCTTATATAAAAATGGATTAAAACTCCCAGACAGTGCACAGAAGCAAGTTGAAGGCATTTACTGTCAACCTGACTTCTTCTACGAACCCGATGTGTGGGTTTTTTGTGATGGCACGCCCCATGACAAGCCCGAAATCAAAGAAAAAGATAAACAACAGCGGAAAGCCATATTGAACCATGGTGATCAGGTGTTTGTTTATTACTATAAAGATAACTTAGATGAGCTCACAGCTAAACGAACAGATATCTTTAAAAAGGTTAAATAGGAATGGAATTTAAGGCCGGATCACTGGTAAAGGCTCGAAACAGGGATTGGGTGGTTCTGCCATCATCGCAGGAAGACCTTGTTCTTCTAAAACCACTAGGCGGGTCAGAAGAAGAAATCACAGGAATTTACCTCCCTTTAGCTTTTGAAGATGATGCTATTGAGTCGACCAATTTCCCTCTGCCAACTGCAGATGACATCGGAGATATGTCGTCTGCACGACTGTTGTACAATGCATGCCGACTATCATTTAGAAGTGGTGCCGGGCCATTTCGCTCATTAGCTAAGCTTTCTTTTAGACCCCGATCATACCAAATGGTGCCATTGATTATGGCTCTTCGGCAACCAGGGCCTGTTCGACTTCTTATTGCGGATGATGTCGGTGTTGGAAAAACGGTAGAAGCTCTGCTTATTTTAAAAGAACTGCTTGAAAGGCGGGAAATTAAAAGGTTCGCAATTGTTGTGTTGCCACACTTGTGTGAACAATGGCAGGCAGAATTGAAGGATAAGTTTGGTATAGAAGCAGTTATCATCCGCTCAAATACCCAGGCAAGACTTGATAGAGAAATTCACGGCGACACCAGTGTATACGAATATTACCCCTACCAAATTATCTCAATCGATTACATCAAGTCAGATAGCAGAAGACAGGTTTTCATTCAGGAATGTCCAGAATTCATAATTGTTGATGAAGCACACTCTTGTACCAATGCTCAGTCACTTGGTGCCAGTCAGCAACAACGGTATAGGCTTATTCGTGACATAGCTGCTAAACCGGACCAACACATGGTGTATTTGACAGCCACACCACATAGCGGAAAAGCAGAACAGTTTCAATCTCTCTTAGGGTTACTCACACCTGAATTCCAGGCTCTTAATCTTACCGAAGCCAGTCAAAAAGAACGAAGGAATTTAGCAAAATATTATGTGCAGCGTCGTAGAGCAGATGTTGAGAAATGGATGAATGAAGAGACACCATTTCCTAAAAGAGATGCCGGTGAGTTTCAATATGACCTTTCTTCAGAATATGGTGAGTTCTATCAGGAAATTCTTGAGTTTGCTTTTGGTCTTACCCGTAAAAAGCAAGGGCATGCAGGTATTCAACGGCTTAGGTATTGGTCGGCCTTGGCTCTTCTGCGTGGAGTAATGTCCAGCCCTGCGGCAGGCGTGGAGATGTTAAAAAACAGAATGAAGAAGGGCTTAACTGATCAGGAAGATGATCAACCTGATGAAAACAATCCTCTGCTGGATGATGATTTCAATACAGCACGAGATTACTCACCATCCGCAATTTTAGATCGGACAGACTGGACCTCAACAGAAAATAAGAAGTTATCTCAACTTGCAAATAAGTTAATAAGTCTGCAGAATATAGAATCTGATCAAAAGGCGCGACAAACAGTCAAAATTGTTAAAAAATGGCTGGAGGAAGGCTACAGCCCTGTCATTTTTTGCCGTTTCATTGCAACGGCAAACTACCTTGGCTCCATACTTCAGCAAGCGTTAGGGAAAATAAAAGGGATAGATGTTCAAACGGTCACCAGTGAAGATCCTGATGAGGTTCGAAGAGACCGTATTTATAAAATGGCAGATTCTACTAAGCGCATTCTTGTTGCTACAGACTGTCTTAGTGAAGGTATCAATCTGCAGGACCTTTTTACCGCTGTCCTTCATTATGATCTGCCTTGGAATCCCAATCGACTTGAACAGCGGGAGGGTAGAGTCGACAGGTTTGGTCAGACGGCATCAACAGTCAAAACCTTCTTGCTCTACGGTAATAATAATCCAATAGATGGTGTTGTTCTCAAGGTTCTGCTCCGGAAAGTAAGAGAAATCAGAAAATCGACAGGTATATCCATACCTTTCCCGGAAGATTCACAATCACTTATGGATTCCGTTCTTCAGGCTGTTTTAGCAAGCCCACAGGCACTTAGTCCTCAACCACGCCAGTTGAGTTTGTTTGATGAACTTGATGAGGTGAAAGAGAAGGAACTGGCTGCCTCTCGGGCTATTGAAGAGGCTGCCCAAAGAGAAAAAGCTTCAAGAAATATCTTTGCTCAAAATGCAATTAAGGCAGAAGAAATTGAGCAAGACCTCAAAGAATCAGATGAGGCAATCGGTACACCGGAAGCAGTTGAAAAATTCGTTACAGAAGCCTTGCTTAATATCCTTGGAGTTCAAATCACCAGTGATAGAAAAGAGGGCTACAACCTGTTTACGGATAATATACCAGGAATACTTCGTTCAGTTTTGCCAGAAGGTAACCCGATTAAAGTGAGTTTTGTTTCTCCAACTCCAGAAAACTACCACTATTTCGGACGAAACCATCCTTTTGTGGAACAACTCTGCCAATTCCTCATGGCTAATTCACTTAGTAAAAAACATGAGTGCGGCCCTGCAAGATCAGCAATTATAAGGTGTTCAGAGGTGACAAGTAAAACAACGCTCCTTCTTTTCAGGGTACGAAACGTCATAGAGGCGAGAAAAGGGGGGCAGCAGTTAGTTGCTGAAGAAATGTTAATATGGGGCTTTTCCGGAAGTGCCGGAGAAGAAAACTGGCTCAGCCAGGAGCAAACCCAAAAATTACTTCATAATGCTGTGCCAAGCTCAGACCTTTCTGCCCAGGCAAGACCGGGATTTCTTGAAAACGAATTGGAAGAAATCGAAGAATTACATACTTCCGGCATACTCAACCAGGTAGCTGTCAACAGAGCAGAAATCTTACTGGAAGCACATGAACGTTTCAGGAAGTTATTGGGAGGGGGGAAATACAAGGTTGTAGAGCCTGTATTGCCTATGGATCTGATGGGAGTCTACGTGTTGCTTCCGGAGCGAAATTGATATGAAATATTCAACAATACGTATAGAAGGCTCAATTCTTTCTGCTGATATTCTCGATAAAATTAGCAACGAAGAGCTTTCAGGACAAACAAGTAAAGATTTCGGGTTCCCATCAAATCAAAAAGTTAAAGATGAAATAGCCAGGTCATGGGCTGATGCTCAAGATATATGGCGGGTCTATAAACGCCGCATAGAAAGACTTACCGAACATGACTACGGCACCTCTGAAACAAGG
>PDWJ01012389.1_pt1 | contig 10118 bp, 12 predicted proteins | sample 1430881 | NCBI WGS metagenome assembly PDWJ01 (sample SAMN01162460, study PRJNA174530) | Oral metagenome, whole genome shotgun sequencing project. | biome: Marine environment; feature: Marine mammal; material: Swab sample of the gingival sulcus; isolation source: swab sample of gingival sulcus...
AAAGGTGTTAATAATATGAAAAAGAAAGAAGAGCCTGCTACAGAAGCACCAAAAGGACCTTCACAAGAAGAATTGTTATCAGAAATTAGAGATTTGTTAAAAAAATAAATTTTAATTGATAATTTATGTTTGACCCAACAAGCTTTAAGAGTTTGTTGGGTCTTTTTTTGTATATTTGTATTTCATTAAAATTTTACACAAAATGGCATCAAATATTGTAACAACACAATGGAAGAAAAATTTACTTTTTAAAAGTGATAATCCGTTAGGAAATTCATTATTAATGGATACGTCGGAAGAAGGCGGAGGAAACTCTGCGGGATTATCGCCAAAGGCTTTGATGTTATCATCGTTGGCAGGTTGTTCAGGATTAGACGTAATTTCAATTTTGAACAAAATGCGTGTAGAATTAGATAATTTTGAGATAAAAATTGAGGCAGAACTTACCGACGAACACCCAAAATATTACAAAAAAGTAAAAGTAGATTATTATTTTTACGGAAAGGATTTGGACAAAGAAAAAATCAATAAAGCAGTAACGCTATCAGTAGAAAGATATTGCGGTGTTATGGAAATGTTTCGCAAGTTTGCCGAAGTAAAAACCGAAATTTTCTTTAAGAATTAAAATTATAGACTACGTCATTCCGTGCTTGACACGGAATCTTATCAAACTTATAAGATACTGAACCAAGTTCAGTATGACGAAACTTTAAAGAATTAATTGATAACTGAAAACTGATAATTGATAATTGAAAAATATGCGTTGGACATTAAAACCAAAACCAAATCAGGCGATTGTAGATAATTTAGCCGAAGATTTATCCGTAAAAGAGCCTTTTGATAAAACTTTGGCGACCATTTTGGTACAACGAGGAATTACAACGTTTGACAAGGCAAAAAAATTCTTTCGTCCGTCATTGTCCGATTTGCACAATCCTTATTTGATGAAAGATATGGACAAGGCGGTTCAACGTATTGAAAAAGCAATTGAAAATCAAGAAAATATCTTAATTTATGGCGATTATGATGTAGATGGAACAACAGCAGTTTCGTTGGTTTATTCGTATTTAAAAACGTATTATAAAAACATATCAACCTATATTCCAGACAGATACGAAGAAGGTTATGGAGTTTCATATCAAGGAATTGATTTTGCACAAGACAATGATTTTTCGTTAATTATTGCCTTAGATTGTGGTATAAAAGCCATTGAAAAAGTAGAATATGCAACCAAAAAAAATATAGATTTTATCATTTGTGACCATCATAAACCAAGCGATGAAATTCCGAAAGCAGTTGCAGTTTTAAACGCAAAACGTCCTGATTGTGAGTACCCTTACAAAGAATTATGTGGCTGTGGCGTTGGATTTAAACTTATTCAGGCACTCGGTAAAAATCGCAATCAAACCACAGAAGATTTAATTCCATATTTGGATTTAGTTGCAATAGCCACAGGTGCGGATATCGTGCCTATTACTGGGGAAAATCGTGTATTAACGTATTACGGATTGCAAGTTATTAATAGTGAGAATGTTAGAAATGGAATAAAAGCAATTATTGCACAATCTAAACGAGAAATTTCATCAATTATTGATGTCGTTTTTACAATTGCACCACGAATTAATGCCGCAGGACGTATAAAACATGGAAATTATGCTGTGGAATTGCTAACCGAAATAGACTTAAATTCTGCTATTGATTTCGCCAAAGAAATTGAAAATTTTAACAATTACCGACGAGAATTAGATAAGGAAATTGCACAAGAGGCTTTACAACAAATAGAAGAAAACCTTGAAACAAATCGCTATACAACAGTTGTTTATGATGAAAACTGGCATAAAGGTGTTATCGGAATTGTTGCCTCACGATTGATAGAAACGTATTATCGTCCGACTTTGGTTTTTACCAAAAGTGGCGATAAATTATCGGCATCGGCACGTTCGGTAAGAGGATTTGATGTGTATGATGCACTTGAAAAATGTTCGGAATTTATAGAGCAATTTGGCGGACACAAATACGCCGCAGGACTGACGATTTTACCAGAAAATTATCAAAAATTTAAAGATAAATTTGAAGAAGTTGTTAAAAATTCTATTTCGGAGGAAATGCGAACACCCGAAATTCTAATTGATGCAATATTGGATTTGAACGATATTACACCAAAATTTTATCGTATTTTAAAACAAATGTCGCCTTTTGGTCCTGAAAATATGCGACCTGTTTTCGTATCAAATGACGTGCGAGATAATGGTTTTGCAAAATGTGTCGGAAATGATAAATCACATCTAAAACTAAATGTTTTTCAAGGTTCTGACAGAAATTCATACAACGCTATCGGTTTTGGTTTAGGTCATAAAATTGACAAAATTAAAAATGAATTTGACATCGTTTATAACCTTGATGAAAATACTTGGAACGGAAATACCTCAATTCAATTAATGATTAAAGATTTAAAATAATTTAATCTTATTTAGATTTATTACAAATAATTTATATATTTGCACGACCAAAAAAGGCAAAAAATGAACGATATATATAAAATCTATAACAACGATATTGGGATTTCATTTCAATGGACAAGTGTAAAATCTGACTTAACACAAGTTGTATTTCGTGACACAGGTTTTCGTTTATCAGAAACCGAAATTGAATATTTTTTAGGGAAAATTGAAGAAGCAAAAAAACAAAAGCCTTGCTCTGCTTGTAAATTAGGCGAAAATTGTAAATCTATTTTACTACAAACGCCTTCGGATAAAATAAGTATGGCAGTGTCAAAAAAAGAATTAGGACAAATAGAAGATTTGCTCAATGGTACATTATTTCAAATTCGTTTAAATAGTTATATTACAGATATTTGTAAGAATTAATAAACGAGTTATTAGTTTTTACAAAAACAAAGTTTTATCTCAAAAAATTGTATTTCTACCTCAAAATTTATATTTTTGTAGGAAATCATAAGTTATGGAGTATATAAACAACATCAATCAGTTGGATTTTAACAAAGTTTATACCTATGCGGACTATCTTCTTTGGAAATTTGAGGAACGAGTGGAACTATTAAAAGGAAGGATTTTTAAAATGTCGCCTGCACCAAATAGAAATCATCAAAAGATTTCAATGAACTTAGTTTTAGAATTAGGAACATTATTTAAAAATAAATCTTGTGAATTGTATTCAGCACCTTTTGATGTAAGATTATCAACAACAAACAAAAAAGATGAGGAAATCATTACAGTTGTTCAGCCTGATTTGTGTGTGGTTTGTGACAAAAGCAAATTAGATGAGAGAGGTTGCTTGGGATCACCTGATTTGGTAGTGGAAATCCTATCACCAGGTAACTCCAAAAAGGAAATGAAAAACAAGTATGAGTTATACGAGGAGTCTGGGGTAAAAGAATATTGGATTGTCAATCCGTTAGAGGAAATGATTGCTATTTATACGCTTAGAGATGGAATTTATATCGGATTAAAGCCTGTAGTTGATGATTATATCACTTCGCCGTTATTCCCAGATTTGAAAATACACACAGACGAAGTATTTCGCAGTTAAAAACTATATTTTTCAAATTTAAAAATTTAAATAATACAGACCTCACAGGTTTTTAAAAACCTGTGAGGTCTAAAAATGTATATCTTTTGCGTACTTTTGCAAAAAATAAAAAGTTATGAATTTAGATTTTAAAGAAATTTTTACCTGTTTTATGATTCTTTTTGCTGTAATTGATATCATTGGAAGTATCCCTATTATTGTGGATTTACGCTTACGAGTTGGTCATATTCAGTCAGAAAAAGCATCAGTTATTGCAGGTGCAATTATGATTATTTTCTTATTAGTAGGACAACGATTATTAGGATTTTTAGGTGTTGATGTCAATTCTTTTGCTGTGGCAGGAGCGTTAATTTTGTTTTTTATCGCTCTTGAAATGATACTCGGAATTGAGTTATACAAACAAGAAGAGGAAGAAGAAAAGGCACTCAGTGCAACGGTTTTTCCTATTGCTTTTCCACTTGTCGCAGGGCCAGGAAGTTTAACAACATTACTATCTCTACGTGCCAACTATGACTGGCAAAATATCATAGTTGCTATTCTCTTAAACGTTATATTTATTTATGCAGTTTTAAAAACCTCAAAAGTTATTGAAAGAGTTATCGGTACAAACGGAATTAAAATTATTCGCAAAGTGTTTGGCGTGATTTTATTGGCGATTTCTGTAAAAATGTTTGCATCAAATGTTCACGGACTAATAAGTAAATTTGAAACCAAAAAGAAAGCACAAACCGAAATCGTTTATAAAAAATAATTGTAATTTTTTACATTTATTAACATAAAAATAGTTAAAAAATTCGTTTCTTTGTAGTCCTATCTATTTTATAGGACAAAAACATATTAGAAAAATATCAAAATTTAGATTATGAGAATTTTAAAAATGACAGGATTGGCATTATTAACAATGTCAATGATTTCAAGTTGTACATCAACTAAAAACGTTGCTGACAGCAAAATTAGAAAAATGGTAGTTCCTGCACCATTAAAAACAGTGGTTAATATTTCTAAAAAGAAAGCAAAATTAACTGATAATGAAGCAGAAAACTGGCAACATTTGGATTTGGCTACGGATACAATTCCAGGAATGAGCGTAAATAAAGCCTATGAATTTTTGAAAGGCAAAAAAAGTACGCCTATCGTAGTTTGTGTATTGGATAGCGGTACAGATTTAAAGCACGAAGACTTAAAAGACGTAGCGTGGGTAAATACAAAGGAAATTGCAGGGAACGGAATTGATGATGATAAAAATGGTTTTGTAGATGATATTACAGGTTGGAACTTCCTTGGAGATACTAACAAAGAGCATTTAGAATGGGAACGTATTTTGATGAACCCTAGCAAGGTAAGTCCTGAATTATTAGCAGAAGTGAAGAAATATCAGGCTGAAAAAATTAAGGAAGAAAAAGCGGGTAAAGGACAGATAGAACAAACAATGGCTATGGTTGAAAAAGCCGATGAACTTTTAACAAAACATTTTGGTAAAAAAGATTACACAAAAGAAGATGTTAAAAACTTAAAAACATCTGACCCTAAATTAGTTATGGCTCAGCAATTAGCTGGACGTATGTTAGGATATTTTGATAATGTTGAAAAAGCAAAAGAATATTTCAAAAAAGCATTAAAGAAATCAGACGATTTAGTTTCTGGAAACAACCTAAAAACAGATTATCGTAAAACTGGTGATAATTCTTTTGATATTAAAGATAAGTTTGGATACGGAAACGGAAATACAGGACATATGGACAAGCACGAGGCTCACGGTTCGCACGTTTCTGGAATTATTGCGGCATCTCGTAACAACGGAAAAGGAATGAATGGTGTTGCTGATAACGTAAAAATTATGGCAGTTCGTTCAGTGCCTGATGGAGATGAATACGATAAAGATATCGCATTAGGAATTAGATATGCTGTTGATAATGGAGCAAAAATCATAAACACAAGTTTTGGTAAGGCATTTTCGCCAAATAAAGAATGGGTTTATGACGCTATTAAATATGCAGGAGAACACGATGTATTAATCGTAAATGCGGCAGGAAATGACGCTAAAAACATTGATATTGAAAAAACATTCCCTAACGATGCTCCTGATTTAATGAACGAAATTTCAGATAACTTCTTAACTGTTGGTGCATCAACATATTTCTATGATGAAAAATTACCAGCAAGTTTTTCAAACTATGGTAAAAAGAATGTTGATGTTTTCGGTCCTGGATACCAAATTTATTCAACAACACCAGAAAAATACTATCCACAATTAAGTGCAAGCCAAGTTAAGCATATTATTATGAATTCGGGAACTGAAATTCCGTTTAAAGTAAATAAACCAGGAACAAAAGAGTTAGTACCATTCTCTGATTTATCAGTTTCAGGACGTGTAGCAAACGCTTACAACGCCTTAAAAATGGCAGACCAAATGGTAAACGGAAAATAATATTTTTGATAAAATTTATATATAAAAGCACTGAGAAATCGGTGCTTTTTTTGTATATTTACAAATCACTATTACAATGAATTATGACCTTTGAAGAAATCTACAAATTATTTGAAAATCCACTTATAAATATCACGTTTTTTGGTGGAATAATTTTCAGTTTGGCAGGTGTTATAATGCTATATTTTCCGCCAAAAAGAATAAACGCATTGTATGGTTACCGAACAAAAAAGTCAATGATAAATCAAGAACGTTGGGATTTTGCTCAAAAATATTCGGCAAAAGAAATGATAAAACTTGGCGGATTGCTGTCGTGTTGTTCTGTGTTTGGTTTTATTTCTAAATTTGAAGAATTTATAAATATGATAATCGGATTAAGTCTTTTGATTTTGACAGCAATAATTTTAATGTTTAGAGTTGAAAAAGCAATAAATAAAAGATTTGGAAAAATATTTTAGAAGAACCAAACTATCTATCATCTAAATATAAAATCTATTTTACTTTTTTCGTATTTAAAAATATTTTTGTACATTAGTGGCATAAATAAAAACAATTAATTATGAGTAATTTAAAATTATCACTTACGGAAGGACAATTAAAAATAACAATGGAAAATCCCATTTTTGGTGAATTTACATTAGAAGACGCAGGGTTTAAAGAGGAGGCATATAAAGTAGAAGGAGGAAACCTTAGGTTGAAAATGGATTTAGGAGCAATTGAAAATCATAACTTTTTCAGAATGCCAGTAATTCAGTTAAATTATAAAAACAACATTCACGAAAGCGAATGGATTGTTGAATTTAATGGCGAAAATATTTTAGAAAAGAAAGACCATTCAGGACATAGCACCGTTTTATTATTAAACAGAAATAAAATGGAGAAACTAAAAAATCGTCACGAAAATGCGTTGATAATTCATGGCGATTTTTCGGAAGAAGTAAATATTAAATATGATAGTCATTTTCATATTTTAGAGAATTAAAAGTTAAAGAAATTTAATTTTTAGGTCAAATACACGAAAATTTTTTAGATGCTAGAATTTACAATTTGTCAAAATATGTGACCTCGTCTGTAAAATATGTGTCTGAATATGTGAATATTATTTCGTGTGTTTTACCTATTTTTTTAAAATAGTAATTACACCGATTAAACAAAAAAAACAATAAAAATGAAAAAAACAAGTTATTTATTATTAATGGCAATAGTCATTATTGTTACTTGTATTTTGCAATGCAAAACGTGTTGTAAATCCAAGGCGACTGCTGATAAATCAGCGGAAAAAGTCGTAAATACTGTAAAGACACCGAAAGCAACTCACTTTCCTTTTGCAGTAAAAGATGCTAACGGAAGTTTAGGATTAAAAGTTGATGATAATTTTAATTTTAAAACTTCTGAATTTAATTATTTAACACCTATTTCGGCAGGATTAAATGGTGGTATTGTAAAGTTAAAAGACTATCTAACAACCAATAAGGATAAATCTTTAAACGTTACAGGATACTATACAAAAGATGAAAAAAATACATCAATGTATCCAAATTTAGGACTTGCAAGAGCAAACAAGGTTAAAAATTATCTTGTTGAGCAAGGTATTTCGTCAAAACGTATTGATACTTTTGGTGAATTAAAAGATGATATCTATCCTGATACTGATGGTATTTATTATGGACCTCTTACTTTTGGGCTTACAACAAATGAAAACCACGACGAAGATTTAGCTAAATTATTAGCAGAAATCAAAGCAAATCCATTAGTGTTGCATTTTCAAACAGGAAAATCACAAGTTGCATTAACAAAAGAACAAAAAGAAAAATTTGCTAATATTTCAAAATATTTAGACAAAGTTGATGGAGCAAAATGTTTGGTTGTTGGACATACAGACAATCAAGGAAAACACGAAAACAACCTTGTTTTAGGACAAAAAAGAGCAGATTTAGGAAAACAATATTTAGTAAAAAATGCAATTCCTGAAAGTAAAATTGAAGCAATTTCAAAAGGTGAAACAGAACCTGTTGCAACAAACGATACCGAAGAAGGAAAAGCAAAAAACAGAAGAACAGTAATAACAATAAAATAAAAAATTAAAGATTATGTGTAGTACATTTTTATGTTGGCTATGGCCACTTATAGCAGGAGTTTTATGTGGTATTTTAGGATACCTTTTAGGGAAGTCATGTGCTTCTAAATGGAGAAGTAAATATGAAGATTTTAAGAAAAAATATGACCAATTAAATTTAGACTTTGACAAGTGTAAAAAACGTGGAACAGATTTAGAAAATCAATTAAACGATTGCAAGAAAAGTAAAGTTGCAAATCAAGAGATAAAATCATTCGCAACGGTTCTTCCTTTTGATGCAGAAGGAGCAAAAGCGGTTTTTGGCAAAAAAATTAAGCAAGACGATTTAAAAATTGTTGAAGGTATTGGGCCAAAAATTGAAGAATTATTCCACAATGCAGGAATAAAAACTTGGAAAGACTTATCTGAAACAGCAGTTGAGAAATTGCAACAAATTTTGGATAGTGCTGGGGAACGTTTCAAAGTACATACGCCTACAACTTGGCCAGAACAAGCAAAATTGGCTTACGAAGGTAAGTGGAAAGAATTGCTAAAATGGCAAGATGAATTGGACGGAGGAAAATAATAACTTTCTTCTTTTAACAAATAAAAAATCTTGGGAATTGTTCAATTCCCAAGATTTTTTATTTTTAGAGTGATTTTTTTTATATTTTAAATACTTTCTTCTTATATAAGTAGGACACAAAAGGAACAATAAATAAAAGTCCTATAAACCCTAATGAATTCGCTATTTCTTTTCCTATCTTTATATTATTTAGCCAAAAAGCACCATTATCAAATTTAAAACTTGATACTTCATCAATATTTATGTAATAATATAAAAATTGACATAAATTAACTAAAAAATATATAACTAATGCTTGTAGCAAAAATTTTAGATATATTTTGAAAGATATTTTTTTAAAAGTAGAAATAATTTGTTCCATTTTGAATTTTTTATATTAAACTTCTGTAAATATATAATTATTTTTTTAAAAAAACAAGTAATTTTTTAAAAAATTTCAAATTTGTAATATTTTTTTATTTTTGGAACGAATTTTGTTTGTACTTTTGCTAAAAACTAATATTATGACAAAGAAACTAATATATATAATCGTATTTTTATTTTGTTTTACAACTTTTTCGCAAGAAAAGGCTTTTAAAGATGGTGAATGGTTAAAATACCGATTAAGTTATAGCGGATTTTTAAAAGCGGGGGAAGCCGAATTAAAATTAACCGAGAAAAATTTAGACGGAAAAAAAGTATTTCACGCAGAAGGAAAAGGTAGAACCTCAACGGTTGTTGGTTGGTTTTTTAAGGTAAAAGACCGCTACGAATCGTATTTTGATGCCGAAAAAACAATTCCGTATAAATTTATCAGAGATGTACGAGAAGGCGGTTACAAAATCCGTAGAGATATTGAATTTAAAAATAACAAAGCCTATATTAACGATTATAGGAAGAAGAAAAAATCTGTGAAAGATGCTGTAAATGTGCAAGATATGATTTCTGCTTTTTATTATCTTCGTAATTATGACACGACAAAATTTAAAAAAGGCGACGAAGTAACCATAGATGTATTTTTTGACAGCACTACATATCCGTTTAAATTAAAATATTTAGGCGATGAAATATTAGATACAAAATTTGGAAAAATAAAAACACAAATTTTTCGTCCAATGGTAATGTCTGGGCGTGTTTTTAGAGCAAAAGAAAGTGTTTCAATTTGGGTAACTGCCGATGACAATAAAATCCCTATCTATATCAAAGCAGATTTAAGAGTTGGGTCAGTCAGAGCAAGTTTGAAATCTCACAAAGGATTGGCAAATCCATTTCAAATTGTAGTTGAATAAAATTCTATACCAAAAAATCGTATAAAAATTTGTATTTTTGCACTTTATAAAAACTTTTCTTTTGAAAAAAATAGCATTTTTAATTATCATTTTAACGATTTTATCGTGTAAAAAAGAACCTATTGTAACGTTAAATGTTGATTGTGAGCCAACCTATTCAAATGGCTATAATCTTGATTTTTATGACGAAATAAATGACACCATAAAATCAGGCGATACTTTTGGTAGTAT
>PDWJ01005676.1_pt2 | contig 10117 bp, 11 predicted proteins | sample 1430881 | NCBI WGS metagenome assembly PDWJ01 (sample SAMN01162460, study PRJNA174530) | Oral metagenome, whole genome shotgun sequencing project. | biome: Marine environment; feature: Marine mammal; material: Swab sample of the gingival sulcus; isolation source: swab sample of gingival sulcus...
ACAGGACATGGAAAAACTGGCGCATCTGCAAAACGATTTAAGTCAGCAGATAGCATCACGCACCCAACTGGAAGCGGAACTCGCCCTGCAAATTCGAATTAGAGAAAAAGAATCCCATAAAAAGTCAGTCCTCCTCCAGCAGATCCGGCAGGAAAAAAAGCTATCCCAAGCCGCCATTGCATCTTTAGCATCCTCTGAAAAGGCACTTGACAAAACCATTAACAAAATGAAAGTGCGCCAACGCCATGATCTAAAGGCCACCTCGTTCGCCCAACAAAAGGGGCATCTTAGACAACCGGTCAGCGGAAAGATCATTTCCCACTATGGCAAAGCCCGAAAGGGAGATTACAATGCCTTCACTTTTCAAAGCGGAATTGATATAAAGGTGGAACGAGGCGCGCCCGTGTACTCAGTATTCAGCGGAGAAATCATGTTTGCCCAGTGGCTCAAGGGCTATGGCAACCTGGTCATTATCAACCACGGAGACAACTACTACACCCTATATGCCCATGTGGAAGAGATGTTCAAGAAAAAAGGGGAATGGGTCGGGACCGAGGACGTGATTGCAACGGCAGGGGATACCGGTTCCATCAAAGGCCTTTGCCTCCATTTTGAAATCCGCCACCACGGCAAGCCCGTCAATCCAATGACCTGGCTGAAAAAAGGAGCCTGATAAATGAAAGATGTGTATATTCTGATGATGAAGCGCGGCATTATGGCGTTGCTGATATGGGGTCTGATGTATGCCGGGCAGTCAACTGATGCATGGGCTGCCAACGATAACGACTATAATGCATTGAAACTGTTTGCAGATGTTTTAGAAGAGCTGGAACAAAATTATGTGGATGAGGTAGCAGTTGATGAGTTGGTGAAAAATGCCATCCGGGGCATGGTGGGCAATCTTGATCCCCACTCTTCCTTTATGCCGCCAAAGGCCTTTGACGATCTTCAGGACGACACCAAAGGAGAGTTTTCAGGGATTGGAATTGTCATTACCATGAAAGAGGGCATCCTTACTGTGGTGTCCCCCATTGAGGGCACACCAGCCTATAAAGCCGGCATCGTTGCGGGTGATATCATCATTAAAATTGATGAAAACGCCACCAAGGAGATGCCGTTATGGGAAGCGGTGAAAAAGATGCGCGGTCCCCGGCACAAGGAAGTCAAAATAACCGTCATCCGGAACGGGGATCCCAAACCGTTAGAGTTTGTGCTCAAGCGGGACGTCATTCCCATGACCAGTGTACGGTCAGCAATGTTGTTACCTGGATACGGATACCTGAGGATTACTAATTTCCGGATGAACACCTTGGAGGATGTCCAAAAACAACTCCACGCACTTGAAAAAGAGGGAGATGGGCTCAACGGGCTGATTATTGATCTTCGAGATAACCCCGGCGGTCTGCTCGACCAGGCCGTTAAAATTTCCGATCTGTTTCTTGAAAAGGGGATCATTGTTTCCATTAAAGGGCGATTAAAGAAAAATACCAAAGAATATAAAGCATACCCCAATGACACCCCGCGAAATTATCCTATTGTTGTGCTCATCAATGGGGGATCGGCCTCTGCATCGGAGATTGTGGCTGGGGCCCTTCAGGATCATTCAAGGGCCTTAATCCTTGGCACCCCCTCTTTTGGCAAAGGCTCGGTTCAAACGGTTCGGCCTTTAAAAGAGGGCTTTGGCATTAAATATACCATTGCAAGGTATTATACTCCCTCAGGCCGGTCTATCCAGGCCAAAGGCATCCAGCCAGACATTGAAACTGACCCAGGGATGTTGGTGAAAAAAGATGAAAAGCGGTCCACTTTTGAACGAATGATAAAAGAGAAAAATCTTAAAAACAGTTTGAAGCCAGAAGGGCCGGATACTAAAAAAGAGAAACAATCGACTCAAAAAACGCCCAAGGATCTTGCAACTGAAAGATTAAACAAAGACGCCCAGGTGAAACGGGCCCTTGATGTCCTCATCAGTTACAGGATCTTCAGCAAAGTCAATGGCAGTTAAAAATACCACCAGCACGCGGCGAAAACCCAAAACCGCCGCGTCCAAGACTCTGGCAAAAAAACGGACACCCGCCAAAAAGAAAGCGGCTCCTAAAGCCAAAACGCAAAAAAAAACAGGACCGCAGAAGGCAGCACCCGGCCTGATCCATGAGTTGAAAAAGATTGGACTGGGCATTGCGATCTTGCTTGCCATCTGCATGACCACGGCCATGATTGCGGACATTCTTTTGAAATCCGGCAGTCCGGTGTCGATGTCACCCACCCCACCCCAATCCCAGGTATCCCCCCTTGTGGACAAAGACATGCCAGTCCTGACACCGGCCGTGAAAAAAAACGCAAACCGCATCACCCAGCCGATCCCGCCCCACCCAAAAATCAAAACCCAAATACCAGGCCTTATAAAAAAAAGCAGCCGTCCCAAGCTTTTATATGAAGTGTTTGAAGGCGTTGACGCGGAGCACGCCCGGACCTCCGCCATTGGCCCAACCAATGGTAACATTACACCAAAGATTGCTATCATCATTGATGATCTCGGCTATGACAAGCGCATCGCCATGTCTTTATTTGATGTTCATTCTGATATCACATTTGCCATACTTCCCTTTTCACCTTTTGGAAAAACCATTGCAAACCATCTGTCGGCAAAAGGAGCTGAACTCATGCTCCATCTGCCAATGGAACCGACCCAATACCCTCAGGTCAATCCCGGTCCCGGCGCACTGTTGGCCGCCATGACGCCGGATGCACTTTTGGCACAACTTCAAAAAGACCTGGACGCTGTACCCGGTATTGTTGGGGTGAACAATCACATGGGATCACGGCTCACCGCAAGCGCTGAAAAGATGCGTCAGGTGTTTACCGTTCTAAAAAAGGAAGGGCTGTTTTTTATTGATTCCAGAACCTCTCCAGATTCCAAGTGTGAGGTCTCAGCACGGCTTTTCCAGCTCAGGTTTTCCCACAGGGATATCTTCCTGGATAATTTCCAAAAGGTAGACTATATATCAGGACAATTTCACAAACTTATCCGCCGAGCGAAAAAGCACGGTCATGCCATTGGTATAGGACATCCCTATAAAGCAACCCTTGAAACCTTGAAAATTGAGCTGCCTAAATTGAAAGGCCGTGTCCAAGTGGTTCGTGCCAGCCGACTGGTGGTTGTTCCAGCCTAGTGCGTTGTCCGATCCGCAAATCTCAACATTTCGGGGGGCTGGGGTTGAAGGCCCAGAACCATACCAAGCACAGAATCTGGCAGACCAGCAGTGCCCCAAATCCCGCCCGATACCCTTCCGGTGCAAAGACGCCGACAGCAGAAACCGCCCACAGATTGATCACTGCCCCAATCCCCCATTGAATGGTGAACGCCCCAATAAATACAAGGGTGTTGATGCTAGTGGTGACCCGTCCGGAAAGTCCAGTTGGAAAGTCAAAGGTCAAGGCGGTATAGGACAGGATACCCGAGGTGCCAAAAAAACCGAACAGTACTAGAAGTATTTGTGGGGGAAACAGTATGTTAAAAGTCAACAGGGCTTGCACACCAATAAACAGTGTCATGCCCATCACGGCTGTGGCTTTGACAGGGATCCCCCTGGCGGATAATTTTTCTGCCAAGTATCCCAGGCTGATAAATCCTGCGATCATGGCCAGGGCCGAGAAGGACAACATCCTTGCAGTTTCATGGGCCGGAACGCCTGCCACATCTTTTAGCCAGGGGCCGGCCCACAACCCCTGAATGGAAACATAGCCTGCCTGGGAAACAGTAGTCAAGGGCGCGATTTTCCAGAAGACCGGAGATTTGAATACCTGAATGACCCCCTGGATCTGCACCGTTAAGGCTGCGTGATCCTGATTCCGGCGTGTGTTTGGGACACACAGAAATACCATCAGGGCGGTGGCAAGGCAAAGGGCAGCAAGCCCCAAAAACACGCCCCGCCAATCTGTAAATCCCAGGGCCCATTTCACAGGAAGGGTGGCAGCCAGGGCTCCCAACCCGCCTGCCGCCATCTGAAACCCGTTTACCCGCGACAATATAGAGGCAGGGAACCAGATCACATAGGATTTAAAGGCGGCCATAAGGCAGGCAGACACCCCAAATCCGATCAATGCCCGGCCTGCAATGATACCGGCAAGAGAATGGGACAGGGTAAAAACAGTTGCTCCGGCCGCAGCAAAACAGAGAAGACTTCCCTCCACCACCCTGGGGCCAACTCGATCCAGTAAAATACCCAGCGGCAGCTGTGATGATGCAAAAGCGATGAAATATGTCGCGCTTAACAGTCCCAGTTGAGAGGGATCAACATTGAGATCTGCCACCAACTCGGCGGCAATCATGGCATTCACCACCCTGAACAGATATGAGATAAAGTATCCCAAGGCAAACGGGATGAAAATGCGAAGGATCATTCGGGTTCCTATCATTGAAGGTTGCAAGGAGCGCTGGTGCGGCATGGCAAAATGACCTGTCTATGCGGTTAAAATCTCAAAGACCATATCACAACCGGCCATGGGGAGGAAGAACGTCCATCCTGGCATTTTCAACGGCATTTAAAAATATTTCATAATTGTTAAAGAGACCTTCATGACGTTTGCAACATTGGGCCTAACCTGGATGTTAGGATCCAATTGGCTCGATATCCAGCACAGACCATAATTGAAGTGCATCGGATACGGGAATGCGGTCTGGCAGATCCGCATCAAAATGCGCCATGAAGTTTTGGTTCACAGCGGTCAGAAGGATGTTTAACTGATCAATATCCAGCAGGGCTGATTTGGGAATTTCTTTTATTCCCTTGAAGTTTTTAGTGCAGAAATCCACCATGATATCTCCGTCTTTTTCCAGATAGATGGGAAACCCATGGGTACGGCAAATCACTGGTCGGGCCTGGTAGACCATACAGACGTGATCCACAAGAAGTGGACATGCATCTTCTCCGGCTCTAGCTTGGGACATGACCCTTTCTCGATCGTGTTGAGATAGGGCCGCAAAAGCCCTGGACAGCGCAAAGGCTTCCACAGGGAAAAGGGTTAAAAATTGGCAGCAGTCGTCACATCCCTTTTTACAGGCAATGTTGGCACCCAGGTTGTCCATAATGCTTCTGGTATGGGCATCTATTCGCTGGATAAGGATATTATAATTTTTAAACAATTGGTCCAATATATGTTGCTGGGTCATGCCGGAGTCGTTCCATACCTTATTTGAAGCCCCCAATAGAACAGCCTGTTCACAACACACCATGATCATCAAAAGGCGCGGGTAAAAGTTAATCAATATCACGCCGTAAAAAGTCGCTCAAGAAAAAAATCTAAGGCGATGGGGCAAAAATTACCGTTTTCATTTACATGAAATTTGTGATCATATATCATTTTTATTTTAGTTTAAATTGCAGCTTGCGCCTGTACTCTTTTCTTTCCAGGAGGACCATGAAAACGGACACATTCAAAACATATCGCTATTTTCTTAAAGACAGTATCCGGAAAACCATCGCGTTTCAATTTACAGATCAAAATCAGGGTGTTCCGGTGCCTCCCATTGAAAAGCCCTACCCTGACGGATCAACCCTGATCGACCTTCCCGCCCCTGATGAATGGCAGCAGATCCCCAAAATAGATATCACCCAGGCCATTGGCAATAGAAAAAGCCGCCGGGCATACCGGGATCAAAACTTATCTCTGGAAGAGCTGGCATATCTGTTATGGTGTACTCAAGGGGTCCGAAGTAATCGATTCCATGGCCATGCATATCGAACGGTCCCATCTGCCGGCTGCCGCCATGCCCTTGAGACCTATCTTGCGATTTTCAAGGTGGACGGTATTGACCCCGGCGTGTACAGATACCTGCCCCTCTCCCACCAGCTTTTGTTTGAATTTAAAGATGAAATGCTGTCCGAAAAGATGATCACAGCCTCCCTCAGTCAACCCTACCCGGGACAATCCGCTGTTACCTTTATCTGGTCCGCCATCCCTTACAGAATGGAATGGAGATACGGATTGGCAGCCCATAAAGTGATCGCCCTGGATGCCGGCCATGTCTGCCAGAACCTTTACCTTGCCTGCGAAGCCATTAATGCCGGCACCTGTGCCATTGCCGCCTATGACCAAGAAGAGATAGATGAGCTACTCGCCCTGGATGGAGAAGAGGAGTATGTGATTTACCTTGCGCCTGTGGGGAAAGTTAAGACACGCTAATGTTCGTTTTCAGGTGTTGATCAAAAAAACAGCGAAACAGGCCATAACCAGACAGGCCCAGTTGGCAGGCCGGAGCGTCTCTTTCCATAGTGCCAGGCTAATGAGGGTTGTCATCAGGATGATACCAACCCCTAAAATCGGGTAGGCTATGGTTCCCGGCATCTGGTCCAGCGTCATTATCCAGAAATAGGTTGCCAGCAAATTGTTCACCCCCAAAGCAACACCCCATAACAGGCAGGGACGCAATGGAGAACGATGGTGTTTCAGACGCGGCAGGGTCAGTACCAGGGCTGTCCCAAAAATGCTGGTCATAAATGCCTTTGGATCTACCGATGGAACAAACTCCGCCTGAACTTTAAACATAAAATCGGTCACCCCGTATACGAGAAACAAAGAAAGACCCCACAAGGCCCCTTTCAACGCTTTTTTCCCCGCCCGGTCAAATCGAATCGGTTCTTTGCCGGCAAACGGAAGGCTGAAAAATGCCAGACAAATCCCCATTATTTGAAGCATAGTAACCGTTTCAGAAAAAAGAAACAAAGAGCCCAGGGTCGGAATGACTGCCGACAACCGTATCAATGTGTTAGATAGAACCAGTTTACACTCAAGCGTATTTGGTATGGTCGAGATGGAAACTGGCCTGGGGATGCTCTCACCTGAGCGCTCTGACTAAAATGACCGATATCCAGAAAAAAGCGAAACTTGTATTATTTTTTTCTTGACACTTGATCTCCAACTTGATAATTAATTTGCCCTATTGGGCGATTAACTCAGTTGGGAGAGTGCAACCCTTACAAGGTTGAAGTCGCAGGTTCAAGCCCTGCATCGCCCACCATTAAAGAAAGTGAGTACGGGGGTGTAGTTCAGTTGGTTAGAACGCTAGCCTGTCACGCTAGAGGCCGCGAGTTCGAGTCTCGTCACTCCCGCCACAAAACATAAAGGTTTTCAGTATGATACTGAAAACCTTTTTTATTTAAACCGAATCTTTTATTTAAACCGATCATAGACTGGATTATTTCGTCGAATCACCCGGGTGCATACCTGTTCTGCAGCGGCAAACACTGCTGCCTGGTCAATGCCGGGAAACCGTCCGTTTTCAAACACCACCCGGCCATTCACCATGGTAAAATCAACCGGTCCCGTTACACCGACTCTGGCCAGGAGATTGGCCGGATCATGGACTGCCCCGGCATAGGCAAGCTTATCCATTTTAATCATAAACAGGTCCGCCCCCTTACCAACTTCAAGGCAACCCAAATCGGGACGGCCCAGCACATGGGCACCGCCATTTGTGGCAATCTTTAACATATCATAAGGAGACGGTGCCCCACCACGCTGCTTGCCATGAAAACATTGCATTAAAAATGCCATACGCAGGGTATCCAATGGGTTGGACCCGTCATTGGTGGCGGAGCCGTCCACTCCCAGGCTAAGCGCCATCCCACAGTTCTGCATGGCTCGGATATCAATGATGTCATATCCTCCCAGAATAGCAGGAGCGGGGCAGTGGGATAATCCCGTACCGGTATCGGCCATGACCTGGCACTCTTCGGGATCAAGCTCCCATCCATGGGCGTACCAGACATCTGGACCAATAAAATCAATGTCATGGCACCATTGCAGGGTGCGCATCCCCCATTTTGCTTTCATGCCCTCATTTTCACCTTCCCCGAGATGGGTGTGCATGCGAACACCCTTGGATCGAGCAAGGGCAATAGACTCAACAAAGGTTTCTTTCAGACAGTTAATGGGCTGGCAGGGAGACACCACAATCTGGCGCATGCTAAATGGCCTGCTGTCATGGTATGTATCAATGAGGCGCTCACAGTCCAACAGAAAGGTATCTGTACTCTCCCACATCTCATCGGGAATCGCACTACCCTCGGCCATCTTCAATGTATTGGCCCCCCGCCCGGCGTGGAAACGGATACCCAACTGATCCGCCGCTTCAAACTGCCGATCCACAAGATGGGTACCGGCATGACGGGGAAAACAGTATTGATGATCAAACGCGGTTGTGCAGCCGTGCATGAGCAGATCGGCCATGGCAACCATAGATGAATGGTAAATACAGTCCGAATCCACCCGCTGAAAAATTTGGTAAATCTCCTTGATCCACTCCATGACGCTCATGTTGGAAAAATCCACCGTCACCAGATTGCGGACAAAGGTCTGAAAAAAATGGTGATGGGTGTTGATCAACCCCGGATAAATAAAACACCTTGAGGCATCAATGATCTCAGCCCCTTTGGCGTCAAGTCCCCTCCCCATTGCAACAATGGCAGGCCCCTCAATCAAAATATCACAATCCCTGAGCACCGTGTCCCTTGCATCGCAGGTGACCACGGCATCGGCATTTTTGATCAGTATTTGTTTCATTGCAATTCTAACCAGTTAAAATAACAAATAGATACGTTGTTTGAATCTGTACCTTGCGGCGCACTAAAAATTCAGAGAAAAAGGCCAGAGGACACTCAATCAAAGGGGGCACCACTCACCTTGGTAGCGCAGATTGTCTCTGTACGTCTCTTTTGTGTGCGCCCAGCACCGGACCCGCAATGTATGTCTTCCCGGCGCTGAGAGATTGGATATCAATGACCGTTAAAGAATCTGTTGCAGGAAAAGTTGGGTTCGGCTATGGGTGGGATCGGTAAAAAAGTGCTCCGGAGTGCCTTCCTCAATGATCTTCCCCTGGTCCATAAAAATGACCCGATCAGCCACTTCACGGGCAAACCCCATTTCATGGGTGACACACACCATGGTCATCCCTTCCCGCGCCAAGGTCTGCATCACATCCAGTACCTCGCCGATCATTTCTGGATCTAGGGCTGAGGTGGGCTCGTCAAAGAGCATGATCTTGGGATCCATGGCCAAGGCCCGGGCGATGGCCACCCGCTGTTGCTGGCCCCCGGAAAGGTTGGCGGGCCAGGCATGGGCCTTGTTGGCAATGCCGACTTTTTCCAGTAGCGCCATGGCTTTTTCCTCCCGCTCTTTTTTTCCCCGCTTTCGTACCAGTTTCTGTGCAATGGTGACATTCCCGAGAATGGACAAATGGGGGAACAGATTAAATGACTGGAATACCATTCCCATTTCCGCCCGAATTATATTGATATCCGTCTTGGGATCAAACAGATCCACACCGTCAACATAAATTTCACCGCTGTCAGCGGTTTCGAGCCGGTTCAAACACCTTAAGAATGTACTTTTCCGGAACCAGAGGGGCCAATCACCACCACAACCTCTCCGGCTTCAATGGTGTTGGTCACATTGACAAGCGCTTTAACCTCATGAGGGACATAAAATGTTTTATTTATATTCTTTATCTCTATCATGTTGTGGCAGTCCTCCGCTCCAGCCATTGGATAAACATGGACAAGGTAAATGTCATTGTCAAATACAACACCGCGCACAGGATCCAAAGCTCAAAGGTTTGCAGACTCGTGGTGATCCCCTCACGGGTGGCCTTGGTCAACTCCCGTATGGCAATCATTCCTAGAAGGGAAGAATCCTTGATCAGGTTAATAAACTGACCGGCCAAAGGAGGCAGGATGGTTTTCAGGGCTTGGGGAAGGATAATATAATACATGCATTGAAAATAGGTCATTCCCGCTGACCGTGCTGCTTCAAACTGACCGGGATGAATGGATTCAATGCCAGCACGCACAATTTCCACCACATAGGCACCGGTGAAAACCGACATCGCCATAATACCGTACCAATCCGGACTTAGTCGCGGCAGCCCATTCATAGCAAGTATCTTGTTGATTGTCGTCCCCAAAACAAAATAAGCGATCATGATCTGGACCAGCAGGGGTGACCCTCTGATAATTTCTACCTGAATCACCGGCATAAAATTTGCTATCTATTCATTTACGCTTTGACACGCAAGAATACAATGAGGCTTAACCCCAGGCGTTCTGATTTAATCCGC
>PDWJ01010253.1_pt1 | contig 10117 bp, 6 predicted proteins | sample 1430881 | NCBI WGS metagenome assembly PDWJ01 (sample SAMN01162460, study PRJNA174530) | Oral metagenome, whole genome shotgun sequencing project. | biome: Marine environment; feature: Marine mammal; material: Swab sample of the gingival sulcus; isolation source: swab sample of gingival sulcus...
CTTAAAGGACTTCTTAAGTAACAATAAGTTAGAGCTTTATGATGTTAAATTTGAAAAACAGGGTAGTGATAGATTCCTAAGAGTTTTTATAGATAAAGAGGGTCCAGTGTCTATAGATGACTGTGAGATGGTAAGTAGATTCCTAAGTAAAAGGCTTGATAAGAATGATCCTATTGAAGAGGCTTATTACTTAGAAGTTAGCTCACCTGGTGCAGAGAGGGAATTAAAGAAAGAAAGCGACTTTGTAAGGTTTAAAGGATCTAAAGTAAAGGCTAAGCTCAAAAGAGCGCTTGATGGACAGAAGATTATTACTGGAGAATTAGTTGGTAAAAAAGGTGACATTGTTATCATTAAAGATGACTGCGAGGATTGCCTTGGAGTAGACCTAGAAATAGAGATGGATAATATTAAATCTATAAGAAATATATTGGAGTTTTAAATGGAAAATTTAGTTGAATTAGTAAAAATGGTGGCGGATGAGAGACAAATAGAAGAGGAACTGGTATTTCAGTATTTAAGAGCAGCGCTTGAAGCAGCTATAAAGAAACAATATGGTGAGAACAGAAATGTGGTTCTTAACATAGATACTGAGAGCGGTGAAATTGAGTCTTACTTTGAGCTAACAGTTGTTAAAGAAGTTGAAGATGATAAGACTGAAATAGCGCTTGTAGATGCTAAAGAAATAGATAAGACTTACAAAGTTGGAGACGTTGTAAGAAAGAATTTAGACTTTAAGCAATTCAGCAGAATATCTGCTAAAAGTGCTACAAGTTCAATATATCAGGCGATATTAAATGCTGAAAGAACTAGCAAATATCTACAATATGTAAAGAAAGAAAAAGAGATAATCAACGGTGTTGTTCAAAGAAGATATAGAGATAATGTTTATGTAAATATAGGAAGGGTAGAAGGTGTATTGAAGAAGGCTTATCAACTTCCTAATGAAGATTATAGTAATGGCAAGAGAATTAAGTGTTACATACAAGAAGTAAAAGAGACAAATATGGAGCCTGAGATTGTTTTATCTCGAACTAGTCCAGAATTAGTAAAAAGGCTTTTTGAACTTGAAGTTCCTGAAATACTTGAGGGAGATCTAATAATAAAGAGCATCGCTAGAGAAGCAGGCTCTAGAACAAAGATTGCAGTTTATGCTGAAGATGAGAAGTTAGATGCACTTGGTGCATGTGTTGGACCTGGTGGTAGCAGAGTTGATGCTATAGTTAATGAACTCAATGGAGAGAAAATAGATATCATAGAGTACAGTAGTGATCCTAAGGAATTTATTGAGAATGCACTTAAGCCAGCTAAGATTGTTGAAGTAAAAATGATTGATGAAAATTCAGTAATCGCTGTTGTGCCAGATTATCAATTATCACTTGCAATCGGTCAAAAGGGACAGAATGCTAGACTTGCAGTAAAACTTACCGATTGGAAAATTGATATAAAAAATAAAGAAGAAGGTATTAGTATAGACTTAACCGGTAAAAAGAATGGCAGAGGTGCTTATATCTGTAGGAGTATAGATTGTTTTGAGCTTGCGGTTAAGAAAAATGCGCTACCAAGAGCGCTAGGGTCTCAAGTTGATGAAAAAGTTTCTAAAATGATTAGGGACGAGATACTAGAGGGAAAATGAAAGAAGGTGTCATTTGAGTAAAAGAAGAGTTTATGAAATTGCAAAAGAATTTAATATGACTTCTAAAAATCTTATTAAAAAGCTTGCAAAGATCGAAATAGAGGTTAGCAACCATATGAGTACTCTTTCTGATGATGAATACAACAAGTTTGTTGCGTTTATAAATCCTGATAAAGAGGAAAAACCAAAAGAGAAAAAAGAAAAAGTAGCAAAGGAAAAGCATAACAAAGGAAAGGCTAAACCTAAAAAAGAGAAAAAAGAAAAGACAAAGAATAAGAAAGCTTTTAAAAAGGAAGACAAAAAAGAAGAGCCTAAAAAGGTGCGAAATTATGAAAAAAGGCAGAGGGGGACTAAGAGCCAATATAAGAAAAAGAAAAGTGATGATGCAAATGTTGTAAAGGGAACTATTGAAGTAGAAGAGAATACACCATTGTCAGAACTAGCTAAGCTCTTTAACGTGCCTGCGAATACACTTATTATGAAATTTATGGAATTAGGTGAAATGATAAGTATTAATAGCACTGTTAGCTATGAAAACGCAGCGCTTGTTGCCATGGAATTTGGCATTGAGACTAAGAGGGCAAAAGAACTCTCTGAAGTTGCAGAAGAAAAGTTTGACTTTGAGGATGATGAGAAGGATTTAAAAGACAGAGCACCTGTTGTTACAGTTATGGGTCACGTTGACCACGGTAAGACATCTCTGCTTGATACAATAAGAAATACAAACGTAACAAACAAAGAAGCTGGTGGTATTACTCAGCATATTGGTGCTAGTGAAATTTACTTTGATAACAAGAAAATAGTATTCCTTGATACTCCTGGTCACGAAGCGTTTACTACGCTAAGGGCTAGAGGAGCTCAGGTAACTGATATTGCAATCCTTGTTGTAGCGGCAGATGATGGTGTAAAGCCACAGACTATCGAAGCGATACACCACGCAAAAGATGCGGGAGTTCCAATGATTGTTGCAATAAACAAAATGGATAAACCTGGTGTAAACCCACAGAAAGTTAAACAAGAACTCAGCGAACAAGGTGTACTTGTTGAAGAGTGGGGTGGTGATGTTATAAGCGTTAACTGTTCAGCTAAGACTGGTGATGGAATTGACCAAATACTTGAGATGATATTACTAGTGGCTGAAATGTTGGAACTTAAGGCTAATCCTAATAGAGCAGGTGTTGGTACTGTAATAGAAGCAAACATTGATAAGAGAATGGGTATAACTGCTACTGTTTTACTTGAAAAAGGTAGAATGAAGATAGGTGACTCTATATTTGCAGGAGCTGCTTATGGTAGGGTTAGAACCATGGTGAATGATAAGGGTAAGCGAATTAAGAAAGCTGGACCTTCATCAGCATTTGAGATCACAGGTCTTAGTGAAGTACCAAATGCAGGTGATAAGATATATGTTACAGCAAATGATCAAGAAGCCAGAGAAAATGCTGAGAAGAATGCTGAGAAGATAAGAAAAGATAAGATTCAAAGCACTCAGAAAGTAACTACACTTGATAATATCTTTGATGGAATTAACGAAGGCGATGTAAAAGAACTAAATGTAATTCTAAGAGCAGATGTACATGGTTCTATAGAAGCTATTGTTCAATCGTTAAATAAACTTTCTAATGAGGAAGTTAAGGTTAACATAGTCAAGTCACAAGTTGGTGCTATAACTGAATCAGATATACTCCTAGCTACTGCATCAAATGCTATAATATTTGGTTTTAATGTAAGGCCAAGTAACAATATAGTTGCTGTAAGTGAGAGAGAAAAAGTTGAGATTAGAACATATAGAATTATATATGAACTAATTAGTGATGTTAAAGATGCTTTAAGCGGTCTTCTTGAACCTGAAAAGAGAGAAGAAGTTGAAGGAAGCATTGAAGTAAGAGATACATTTAAAGTTCCAGGCATCGGCACTATAGCAGGTGGTTATGTACAGAATGGTAAAGTTTCTAGGAAGTCTAAAGTAAGACTTATTAGAGATGGTATTGTAATCTACGAAGGTGAAGTATCATCACTTAAGAGATTTAAAGATGATGCTAAGGAAGTGCTTACAGGTTTTGAATGTGGTATTGGTCTAAGCAACTATAATGATATAAAAGTTGGAGATGTAATCGAAACATTTATTATTAAAGAGATAAAGAGAGATTTAAAATGAAAAAAGAGCGTTTAAGAAATTCAGAAGAGAGATAGGCAAAGTGCTAACATCTTATAGCACGCCCGATCCATTTTTCATATATGATGACTCAATAGAAAAAGGTCTGGAGATGGATAAATTATTGGAGAGTTTAAAGAATGAAAATGATTGATAGCGTCTTTAAGGTTATTGATGAAAATGATAAGTTTGTAATACTTGCCCATAAAAAGCCTGATGGGGATGCTATCGGGTCTTCACTTGCGTTCTGTGAACTTTTAAATAAGCTTGGTAAGACAGCAAGCATTGTTCAACACGATGACTTTGCATTTAACCTAAAATTTTTAAAAAATGATTATTTTAAGAAAGAAGTTGATTACAAGCCAGATGTTGTTGTCTGTCTTGACAGTGCTGATATTACCAGGGTTTCAGATAGAATGATTTATGATAACTCCATGGTATTAAACATAGATCATCACATAACCAATACCAAATATGGCGATGTAAACTATGTTGACGCTTCTAGTTCTTCAACAGGTGAGATTATTTACAGAATATGTGAAAAATATAATTTGTTTACTAATTTAATATATGTGGGTATATACACTGCAATGGTTACTGATACGAATAGATTTTATTACAGCAATACAGGTGCTAATACACTTAAAGTTGTAACTAATATATATGAAAATCTAGATGATATATATGAGTTAAACAAAAAGATATATGGCTCTATACCTTTAAACAAGGTAAAACTTGGCGCTAGGGCAATAGAAAAGGCTGAGTTTTATTCAAATAATAAAATAGCAATAACTGTAATAACTACTCAGGATCAGGAGGAGATTGGTTCAAGTGATACCGATGATATCGTTGAGACTTTAAGAGATATAGAAGGAGTTGAAGTAGCTGTGCTTTTATATCACTATAAGGGAAATTTAAAGGTCTCGCTTAGATCTAAAAGTTTTGTAGATGTATCAAAAATTGCTAAGAGCTTTGGTGGTGGTGGCCATACGAGAGCATCTGGCATAAGCCTTACAGGTGAAGATATTTATGAGTTTAAAAATATAATACTTGAGTTGGTTCAAAAATGTATGGAATAATTGACATAAATAAGGAAGCTGGTGTCAGTTCTCATAAGTGTGTCAATGACATAAGAAAGATACTTGATATAAAAAGAGTTGGCCACAGTGGAACACTTGATGTAGAGGTTAGTGGTGTTCTAAATATATATGTTGGAAGAGATGCGACAAAGTTTATAGATATAATAAAATCAGATTCCAAAAAATATATAGCCGAAATGGAGTTTTTTAAATCATCAGATACCTATGACATATGGGGTGATATAGAAAGTGCACCAATAGTAAATATAGAAAAAAGCGACTTTGAAAATGCGATAAATTCCTTTGTTGGAAAGATTGAACAGGTTCCACCTATGTATTCTGCATTAAAATATAAGGGAAAACCTCTATATAAATATGCAAGAATGGGTATAGATATAAAGCGTAAAGCAAGAGAAATATCAATTTATGATATTAACATACTTGATTTTAGTAAAAAAAGTGCAAAAATTGAGGTGGTATGTTCTAAAGGAACTTATATAAGATCTCTAATACATGATATAGGTGTAAGTCTTGGTACTGAAGCTATAATGACAAGTCTTATTAGAACAGTTAATGATTATGTAGCGCTTGATAAGACTTATAAAATAAGTGAGATCAGTGAAATGGCAGAGAAAGGTAACTATAGTTTCATTCGAGATATTGACAAATATCTAGATTTTGATGCCGTTCAGCTAGATGAAAGTAATTATAATAAATATAAAAATGGATTTTTAAAAAGTATAAATAGGAAATACAGCGGGGATAAAATAGTTATTAAGTATGATAAGAAGTTTGTTGGAATAGCTTTATGGAATGAAGATAGATATATGGTAAAAAGAATTATATGAAGAAGGAAAATGTTGTTTTAACTATAGGTACATTTGATGGTATGCACTTAGGGCATAAAAAAGTTATAGATAGACTAATTCAAGTTTCTGATCAAAAAGGTTTAAGAAGTGTTGTAGTAACTTTTGATAACATACCAAAGGATGTTATTTTTGGAACAAATACTAATAGAATTATATCAAACGAAAAAAAGCATAAAATACTTTACAATATGGGAGTTGATATAGTAAAATCTACTAGATTCACCAAAAATATACAGTCTATGTCACAGGCAGAATTTATTGATTCGCTGGGTTATAATATTGATACTTTAATAGTGGGACATGATTTCCACTTTGGAAAAGATCAAATGGATATTGATGTAGATGGTATAGAAGTTATAAGGGTTAAACCTTTTGTACATGGAAGTAGTGTGGTTTCTTCTAGTTTAATAAGGAAATGCTTAAATAATGGAAACATTTATGAAGCAAATAATTATTTAGGAAGGATCTATGAAATTGATAAGAAGGTTGTACATGGATTAAAAGTTGGTAGAACTTTGGGGTATCCTACGTTCAACATAGAGTCTGATGAACATATAGATTTGTTAAAAAAAGGAGTCTATGTTTCTAAAGTTAAAGTTGATGGAGAAACATACTCTTCTATTACAAATGTAGGCAATAGTCCAACATTTGGCATAAGAGAGACTAGTGTTGAGACATTTATATTTGACTTTAATGAAGATATTTATGGTAATGATGTAAAACTGAGTTTATTATCATTTATTAGAGAAGAAAAGAAATTTGATTCATCAGAAGACTTAATTGAACAAATAGGGAATGATATAGAGATAGCGAAAACATTGTATTTGAAAGGACGTGTTTAATAATGGAAAAAATATATACTTTAGTTAAGAAGATAATTGATACAGAGGCGAGCATAAGATCAGTTGTATTTAATAATGATATATCTAGCAAGTACTCTTTAGGTAAAAGGCAGCTTTCTGCTCTTATTATGCTTAAGAGTATGGGTAAAATAAATATGACTACACTTGCTAAGTCGATAGATGTTTCAAATCAGCAGCTTACAAAAGTAGTTGATAACTTAGTTCAAAGAAAACTAGTTAAGAGATCTTATGATAAGAAAAATAGAAGAATAGTATTGATTGAGATTACAAAAGATGGTCGTGAGTATATAGATGATATACTATCAAACCTTCAAAAGTATTTAGAATCTAATAGTAAAAAGTTCAATGAAAAATTACTTGATGATGTAATTAAAAAAATTGACGAAGTAAACGATTTTATGAAGCTATATGCGATGTAATTGAAAGGTCTATATGGCCTTTTTTTTATATATTTACAAACTTTAACTTGTTATAATAACTAATTACATTATTGAATGGTATAAGTTACTATGATACAATTTTTATATTATTATATTCCCATAGGGAGGAGTGGATTTATGAAAAATAATTATCTAAAGACGACGATGGCTATAGTACTTTCAATAATTTTAACTTTGAATATTGGTATAACAGGATTATCTTTTGCTGGAGATGATACATACACAGTACCAAAATCTTTCGAAAACAAATCTTACAAGAAGTATTTAATGACATCAAAAACTTTGCCTCTTGTTAAAATCAAGACGGAATTATCGCATGATGAGTACTTCATTGGAGATGAAGTAGAACTAGAATGTGTATTGACCAATAGAACTAATGGTCTTGAACTCAGTCCAATTAAAATAAAAGTGGGCAATGAGGTTGATACTATTAAAAATTTCAAATTCAATACTGATTTTACTAAAAAATATAAGCTAAAATTTGATAAAGCAAAAAAATATAATATACCAGTTTTGGTTTATTATAATGGGAAACCTATGTTTTATAAAAATGTAGTTCTTGATATAAAAAAGCCTGTAAAAGGTAAAGAAAAGACAAAAAAAGCAGTACTTAAGAAAAAGAAGGCAAAAGCAAAAAGAGAACAAGGTGGACCTACATTTAAAGTGGGTGACAGAGTTTGGTATGACGTAAATAATAATGGAATACAAGATGTTGGTGAAGTAGGAATGGAAAATATAAGAGTTACCTTATATAACTATGAAACAAATGAACCAACAATAGTTTATTATAGCGATCCAGATGGCTCGTATCTATTTGATGTTCCAAATGGTAATTATACAATAGCATTTGAGAGCCCAAGTTATCCAGATGGCTTTTATCCATCTCCATATAATAGAGGTAATGATGATACAATAGATTCAGATGGTCAATACTATGTTGTACAAGTTAATTCTGTTGATGACTACACACTTGACTTTGGTTTGACTGACAAATTATATGATATAGGTGATAGGGTTTGGCACGATGAAAATTCTGATGGAATTTATCAGACTGGTGAGCCAGGAATACAGGGAGTAGAAGTTACTGCAACAAGTACTAACCCTCAGCAGCCATTTGTTACAAGTGATATTAGTAACGTTAATGGAGTTTATGAACTAAAGGTTCCTTACGGTGAGTATGAGATTAGCTTTGATAGAACTACTTTTCCAGATGGATATTATAGAACTAAAAGGACAATAGGTTCGGATACTGGTGATGACACTGATCCTATTTGGCAAGTCAGATTTATAGGAAGTAATGACTATGATGTAGACCTTGGATTAAGCAATAATAGTCATACCATTGGAAATAGAGTTTGGGATGATCAAAATGGAAATGGTATTCAAGATGAGGGTGAACCAGGAATACAAGGTGTTGGTGTAGAAATCTATGATGATGAAGAGTACCTTATAGAGACTGTAACAACCAATTCAAATGGTTATTATGAGTTTAATTATCCACCTGGTATATACACAATAAAATTTAAAACAGATACATTCCCAGAAGGGTACTATGAAACTAAACGAAATGTGGGTAATGACGAAGCTAAGGACTCAGATGGTATTCATATATCTGATTTTGATATGTTTAGTGAAGAGAATACTGATATAGACCTCGGACTTACAAATGTTACTTATAGGATAGGAGACTATGTATGGGATGACATTGACAACAATGGTGTTCAAAATAGTTCTGAGAGCGGAGTATCTGGTGTCGTTGTAAAACTGCTTGATAAAGATGAAAATATTATAAAAACAGCTACAACTAATGCAAATGGTTATTATAGTTTTGAAAATATACAAATGGGACAATACTTTGTTGAGTTTGATGAAAGTTCTTTCCCATCAGGCTACAGCCCAACTTTGACTAATGCGGTAAGTGATACGGGTTTAGATTCAGGTGGGCTTAAACAATCAGTAAATCTAAATTCAAATGATACCAGTATTGACTTAGGTATAAATCATTTAACTTATCAAATTGGTAACTTAGTTTGGCGTGATGAAGATGGTGATGGGATTCAAGATTCTGGAGAACCAGGAATTCCAAACGTCCAGGTAAATTTATATAATGAGCACGCAGATATTGTTGATACTGCGACTACAGATGGAAATGGATTTTATGTTTTTGATGAAGTTGAAAAAGGAACATATAGAATAGCTATTGAAAATGATCCTTCTTCAAGTGGCCTCTATCCTACAGCGATAATGAGGGGTAATGATAGGAGTAAGGACTCAAATGGGGAAATTGTTCAAGTTGCAGTTGATGGTTCAAATGATTATACTATAGACTTTGGTCTTACTGATAAAGTATATACACTTGGTGATTATGTTTGGGTTGATTCAAATGGAAATGGAATACAAGATAGCTCGGAGTCTCCACTTCCAGGTGTTCAAGTTACTCTTACAGCTAAAGACTATTCAGCGGGATTTGTAAAATATACACAAACAGATCAAAATGGTAATTATCTTTTTGAAAATATACCAGATGGCGAATATAGAGTAGTCTTTGATGAAGAGTTTCTACCGGATGGATTTTTTTCAACCGCTCATAATAAAGGTGGTGATGAATCGTTAGATTCTAATGGCATGATTTCAATTGCTCAAATAAATGGTTCAAATAATAATACAATCGACTTTGGAGTAACAGATAATAAGTATAGTGTTAGCACTAAAGTATGGAAAGATTTAAATGCAAATGGAATTAAAGAAATAACTGAATCAACTTTCTCAGGAGTTGAAGCTAAGCTTTATTCTTATTATGAAGACCCAGTTACTGGAGGGATTAGCTGGAATCATGTAGATACTAAAACTACTAATTCAAGCGGGGATATTCAGTTTAACAATTTAAAAAATCAAAAATATAAGCTAATTTTTAATAAATCAACATATCCTGCTAGCTACGGTGAGACGCTAGTAGATGTTGGAGGAAATTTAATTCAATCAAATGATGGAGTAGTTGAGTTTGAGGTAAATGGTGAGAATACTAATGTAAATATGGGCTTATCTAACTATATTAGAAAGATAGGTGATAGAGTATGG
>PDWJ01005677.1_pt1 | contig 10116 bp, 10 predicted proteins | sample 1430881 | NCBI WGS metagenome assembly PDWJ01 (sample SAMN01162460, study PRJNA174530) | Oral metagenome, whole genome shotgun sequencing project. | biome: Marine environment; feature: Marine mammal; material: Swab sample of the gingival sulcus; isolation source: swab sample of gingival sulcus...
TACACTTTCCATCTCTTGTCTTTTTGCTTTTGCTTCAAGTACCAGTTCTTTTAAATCATCAAGAATCTTTTGGTCAACACCCTTTCTTAATAAAGGAGCCGCAACTGATTCATAATCTTTTTGTAGTTGTCTAATATCTATCATTTTCCAATCTTCTTAAATAATTTTTTGGCATTTTATCTAAAACTTGCTATAAATCAACTTTTTGGAATTCTAAACTTTAATACTCATTATCACTATTAAGTACTTTTTAATGCTATTTTCTATACCATAAATTCTTAAAATTAACAACAAGGTAAAACATGAAAATATTAGTTAAATCTTTTGTATGTGTGGGTTTAATCTCTTCACTACTCTTTGCTAATAAACTTGATAAATCAATTAACATCATCGAAAAAGGTAATAGTAAACTAAAATCTTATCAAAATCAAATTGACAAAAATGAAGAAACAAGAGAAGATCTTCTAAATGAATACAAATATGTAAGTAGTTCATTAAAAAGCACAGAAATATATAATGACCAACTAAAAAAAATAGTCACTTCTCAAAAAGAAGAGCTAAAAAGTTTAGATGAACAATTAAGTGATATAGAAGAAACTCAAAAAAACATTTTCCCACTTATGATTGATATGATTAGGTCTTTAAAAACTTTAGTTAAAGAAGATACTCCTTTTTTACTAGAAGAAAGACTTGAACGAGTAGAAAAGTTAGAACAAACTTTAAATAGAGCAGATATTCCAACCCATGAGAAATATAGAATTATTCTAGAAGCTTTTAAAATTGAAAATGACTATGCTAGAACAATAGAAAGTTACCAATCAAAACTAAATGGTAAAACTTATAACTTTTTAAGATTAGGTAGAGTAGCCCTTTATTATCAAAGTCTAGATTTAAAAGATTATGGATATTACAACAATGAAACTAAATCATGGGAACCTATAAAAGATATAAAATCAAGATCAAATATTGTAAAAGCCATTAAAATAGCTAAAAAACAAAGAAATGTTGATTTCTTAAATCTTCCGTTTTTAGCAAAAAAGGAAAAGTCAGATGATTAAAAAAATATTATTAGTATCACTTTTATCTAGTTTTGCATTTTCTTTAAATTTAAATACTTTATTAGATAGTGTGAAAAAAGAATCACAACAAGAATTAAAAGAAGAGAAACAAAGACTTCAAGAATTTATCGATGATAAAAATAAACAAAAAACAATTTTAAATGAAGCTCAAAATAAACTAAAAATAGCTGAGGCTAAAACAGAAAAATTAAAAAAAACAATAGATGAAAATGAAGCTTTATTGTCAGAAAAAGAGACTGAGTTAGCAGCAAAAGCAGCGAATTTAGGTGAAATGTTTGGTAGTGTTCGTCAAACTTCAGCAGACTTTTTAACAAGTTTTCAAAACTCACTAACTGCATCTCAAGACCCTAAAAAAGAGGAAATTTTTAGAAAATTCGCAAATTCTAAAAAACTTCCAAATACCCAAGAGTTAAAAAAGTTTTGGCACACTATGCTTGATGAGATTATAAAATCAGGAAATATAGCTAAATATGAAGCTCCTATTATCTTAAATAGTGGAGAGAAAGTAAATCAAGATGTAACAAGAGTTGGTCAATTTGCAGTTATATCAAATGGAAAATATTTAACATACTCAAATGATATGAAATCTTTAGTTGAACTAGCTGTTCAACCAAGTGATGCTGTTTTAGATAGGGCTAAAAAATTTGAAGAAAGTCAAGAAATTGCCAATATAGTTATTGACCCAACAAGAGGAACATTATTTGAAATGATTGAAAATAATCCTACTATTTTGGATAGAATTCATCAAGGGGGAATTGTAGGATATGTTATTTTAACTCTAGGAGGACTAGGACTACTTTTTGCACTTTATAAAATGATTGTATTAAATATAAAATCAATAAAAATCAAATCTCAAAGAAAAAATTTAGATAATATAAAAACAAATAATTCTTTAGGAAGAATTGCTGATGTATTTAACAAAAATATAAATGATTCAGTAAATGACCTTGAAATAAAAATTTCTGAAGCAATTTTAAAAGAAACGAACAAAATAACAAGGGGACAAAGTTTTATAAAACTTCTAACTGCTGTTACTCCATTACTTGGACTTTTAGGTACAGTTACAGGTATGATAGCAACATTTCAAGCAATAACCTTGTTTGGTACAGGTGACCCAAAACTAATGGCAGGGGGTATTTCAACTGCTCTTATTACAACAGTTTTAGGTCTAGTTACTGCAATACCACTACTTTTTGCATATACATATATATCTTCAAAATCTGAACAACTAATTTCAATTTTAGAAGAACAAAGTATTGGACTATTAGCAAAGAAACTAAAATAAGATGATTGAATTACATATAGATGAACTACGGGCTTTTTTTGATAAGGGAGGAGTTGTATTATATTTTGTATTTTTTATAGCACTGTTTTTATGGACTTTATTATTAGAAAGATATTTTTACATAAATTTCCAATTTAAGAAATATAGAAAAAAAATATTCGAAGAGATAGAAGAAGTAAGTAGTACAAATAGATTTAAATATAATATAAGAAGATATTTTGTAGAAGATGCAAATCTTAGATTAAACTCTGGACTAGACTTTATCAAAACATTGATTGTTATTTGTCCTTTAGTTGGATTACTTGGTACTGTTACAGGTATGATAGAAGTTTTCGATGTCATGGCAATGGCTGGAAATGACAATGTAAAATCAATGGCAAATGGTGTTTCAATGGCAACGATACCTACTATGGCTGGAATGGTAGTAGCCCTAAGTGGTATCCTTTTTCAAAAAAATTTAGAATCATCAATAAAAAATAAAACACAAAAACTTGACCTAGAAATTTCAAAGGCTATATAAATGAGAAGATTTAGACAAAAAAATGTAAAAGAAGAAACAGAAATAAATCTTACCCCTATGCTTGATGTTGTATTTATCATGCTAATATTTTTCATTGTTACAACATCTTTTGTAAAAGAAACTGGTATTGAAATAAATAGACCTAGTGCCAAATCTGCACAACAAAAGGGAAAAGCTAATATCCTTATTGCTATTAGAAATAACAATGAAATATGGATAGATAAAAGAATGGTTGATATTAGATCTGTCCGTGCTAATATTGAGAGACTAAAAGCTGAACATACCCAAAGTTCAGTTGTAATTGAATCTGATACTGAAGCAAAAACTGGTATTTTAGTTAAAGTTATGGATCAAGTTAGACTAGCAGGTATTTTTAATATCTCAATTTCAGCTTTAAAAGAGAACTAAACATGAGATTTTTCTTTGCCCTAGTGATTTCCTTTATCATATGTGTAGGACTATTTTTTGGGATGGATTTTATGACAAGTAGTGATAGTACAAAAGTTGTAAAGGCTTCAAAAATTAGACAACTAGATTTTTTAAGGCAAAAAAATGAAACCAAAATTGAAAGAAAAAAAAGAGTAAAGCCTAAAAAACCTAAAATAAAAGAACCCATAAAAAAAGTTAAGATAAAAGTAAATAATAAAATTAATACAAAAATAAATAATATAAAGATTAAACCATTTAAAGTCCAATCAAAGCAAATTGATATATCAGCTGTTTCATCACTTAGTGGAGCACAAGTTGAAGCACCACAACAACAAATGCAAATATATGATGCAAATTCACTTCAAGCTATAAAAAGAGTTGAACCACAATATCCAAGAAAAGCAAGAATTAGAAGAAAAAGTGGATTTGTAGAACTTGGATTTAGTATAAATAAAAATGGTCTTGTATCAAATGTAAAAGTTATATCTTCTAAACCAAAAGGTCTATTTGAAAGAAGTTCAATAAATGCCATCAAAAAATGGAAATTTAAAAGAAGTGAATCTTCAAAAAATGCAACTATAACGTTTAATTTTAGGTTACAAAGATGAAAAAATTAATTTTAATATTCTTAAGTATTTTTATATATGTAAATGCACAAAGTGTTCCTCAAAGTGTATATAATAAATTAGAAAAATCAAATAGGCTAATTTCTCAAAAAAAATATTCCCAAGCAAAAAATATTTTAAGAACAATTTTAGATAGTAAAAATAAACTTTCTCAAACCTATGCCTATGAAGCATTGGGAAATATTGGCTTATACGAGGATAAGTACAAAGATACTATAAGATGGTATGAAAAAATTATTACTTTAAATAAGCTTGAAAAAAAAGCTATGGATAGAATAAAATTTTCTCTATCTCAATTATATATATCTGAAGAACAATATAAAAAAAGTATTACTTATTCTTTAAAACTTTTAAAAGATTCTTCTATTAAAAAAAGTTCTATAAATGAAAATCTTGCATTAGCCTATTATTATGATGAACAATATAAAAAAGCCATATCATACATAAGAACCATAATAAAAACAAAAAAGCAAAAAGAGTCTTGGTATAAAATGCTTTACTCAGCATATGTTGGAACAAAAGATTATAAAAATGCGATTTCTACAATAAAATATATGATTAAAACATATAATAAAAATGAAACATATTGGATGCAACTTGTATCATTATATCAAAATATGGGAAATCGTAAAAAAGCACTTGCCACACTAGAGCTTATATATGAAAATAATATTGTAAATAAGAAAAAGAACATTATGTATTTAGTTAATATTTTAATTCAAAATGGCATTTATAATAAAGCTGCTACTTTTATAGAAAGTGGTTTAAAAAATGGTATTCTTGAAAAAAATGAAAAAAACTCTAAACTTTTAGTATCATGTCTTTTAAATGCAAAAAACTATAAAAAAGTTATACCTATTTTAAATACTCCCAAATTTTTAGAAAATGACAAGTATCAATTAATTTTAGGAAATATTTACTATAACAAAGCTAATTATAAAAAAAGTATAGATACTCTAAAAAATCACAAATTTAAGAAAAATACAAAGTATGAAGGACAAGGATATATTTTACTTGGTCTATCATTTTATGAAATAGATGATTTGAAATCTTCAAAAAAATATTTTAAAATGGCAATGAAAAATCAATACGAAAAGGAAAGAGCAAAATCTTTAATAAGAAATCTACAACTTAAAATATAAAATTTCTACATCTTAAAATATATTTTGTTTTATATTGATATAATATGAGTCAAAAAAGAGTTTACAAGTGGAAGAAAAAAATATGAAAAATAGATTTTGGACAATTTCAATCCCCTTTGTTATATTAGTTGCAATATTATTTTACTTTACTTCACAGTTTATTCAACCAAGTCCTAAAAGGGAGATTACAATTGCTACAGGTAGTAAAAATGGCAATTATTACAAAACTGCATTAAGATATAAAAAACTTCTTGAAAAAGATAATGTAAAAGTAAATGTACTAACAAGTTCTGGCTCAATTGACAATATCAAACTTCTAAAGAAACATAAAGTTGATATTGCTTTTATTCAAAATGGTACAATCACCCAAGAGGAAGTGCCACATATAAAAGCTCTAGCTTCCATTTATTATGAACCTTTGTGGATATTTTATAAAAATCCTGGATACTCAATTGATTATGTTATTCAACTTATTACAAAAAAAATATCAATAGGTCCAAGTGGTAGTGGAACAAAAGATTTAGCTTTTAATATTTTAAAAGATAACGGAATAGCTGATACAAACTCTAAACTTTTAAACTATAGTTCAAGTAAAGCAAAAGATGAACTTCTCAAAGGAAACATTGATGCCATGTTTGTTGTGAGTTCATATGATTCACCAATAGTAAAAGAATTATTATCTAATCCTGATATTTCCATATTGAGTGTAAAAAGAGCTAAAGCCTATAGTCAAAAATACTCTTTCCTAGAAGCACTTACTTTATATGAGGGAACTATTGATTTATATACAAATACTCCAAGTGAAAATGTAAATCTTTTATCAACAACTGCGAATCTAGTGGTAAATGAAGACTTTTCAGATGATTTAAAAAGAATATTCCTAAAAAAAGTCGTAGAAGCACATAATATAAAAACTCCATTTTCAAAAGCAGGAGAATTCCCTAATATTTTTAATATGACCCTTGAAATTGATGAGGAAGCAAAAAGATATTTTGAATACGGAGACACTTTTTTAGAAAAAATATTTCCATATTGGATTGCTTCAAATATCGATAGATTAAAAATTTTACTAATTCCTTTATTAACCCTGTTATTTCCACTATTTAAAGGAGCTTTCCCCTTATATACTTGGTCAATGAGATCTAAAATATATAAATGGTACGATGAAGTCAAGGAAATAGATAGTCATGTGGAAGAACTTAGTGAAGACAAACTTAAAGCCGAGCTTGAAAAACTTGAAAACTTAAGAAAAGAAATAAGCGAAGAAACAAAAGTTCCACTATCTTTTATGGGCGAATATTATAATTTACAACTTCATATAGACCATGTAAAAGAGAGAATAATAAAGTTACTTTAGATATAATTCAAACTTTAAAATTTAAGGAATAACATTGAGAATATTATCAGGAATTCAACCATCAGGAACTTTACATATTGGTAACTATTTTGGTGCTATAAAGAGAATTATTGAATCACAAGATAACGGTGACTTATTTGCTTTTATAGCTTCATATCATGCATTAACATCAGTAAAAGACAAAGAACTATTAGAAAAAAATAGTTTTGAAGCTGCAGTTAATTTCTTAGCTTTAGGAATAGACCCGGAAAAGTCTACATTTTGGCTTCAACACCATGTAAAAGAAGTATTAGAACTTTATTGGATACTATCAAATCATACCTCAATGGGATTACTAGAACGTGCTCACTCATATAAAGATAAAACATCAAAAGGAATACAAGCTAATCATGGATTATTTTCTTATCCAGTTTTAATGGCAGCTGATATTTTACTTTTTGATTCAAATATTGTTCCAGTAGGAAAAGACCAAATTCAGCACGTGGAAATGACAAGGGATATTGCAAACTCTTTTAATCATGCATACAAAAAAGAGATATTTACCCTACCAACTGCCAAAGTGGAAGAGAATGTAGCGACAGTTCCAGGAACAGATGGGGCTAAAATGTCAAAATCATATGGAAACACAATTGATATGTTTGGAACTAAAAAAAGAGTTAAAAAACAAGTAATGTCAATAGTTACAGATTCAAAAGAGCTTGATGAACCAAAGCAGTGGGAAAACTGTAATATCTATAAATTATGTGAACTATTTATGAATGAAAATGAATTAAAAGATTTACAAATAAGATATGCAACACCTGGTGAAGGATATGGACATTTTAAACTCAGTTTATTAGAGAAGATAAATGAACACTTTGCACCATACGAAGAAAAAAGAATTCATCTTTTAGAAAATCCAAAAGAAGTTCATGAAATACTTGCATTCGGAGCTAACAAAGCCTCTAAGATAGCATCTGAAAAAATGAAAGAGATAAGAAGTCTTGTAGGATTAATTTAATCAGACAATGTCCCTCACTTTTTTTTGAGTCAATTACATAAGGGACTGTAAAATAATTTATATAAAACTTCCATTAAAAATATATTAATATCTCTCAAATGTAATTATTAACTTTTTAATGTTTTTGTAAACTTATGAAAAGTTTTTTACTTGAAAAACATTTCAAAATATAGTACAATTTCAATAAAAAAGAATATATTATGTCTGTAGCAAAAATAACAAGAGAATTTGTATCAAATATAGAAGATGGAAAGCTTTTTACCTATGCTGATATCCCAAATCCAAATAAAACAACAATAGCCATAGAACTAAGTAGACTATTTAAAAAAGGTATTATAAAAAAAGTATCTAAAGGAAAGTTTTATAAACCTAAAAAGAAAGTTTTTGGAGAAATTGAACCAAGTAGTGATGAAAAGATTTTTAGTTTGATTAAAGCAGATAATGAACTAAGCTATGAAACAGGATTTAATAGTTTTAGAAAATTAGGACTTACCACACAAATAGCAAATGAGTTTACCCTAGCTTCAAATAAATCATATAAAAAAATTAAAATTGATAATATAAATATAAAATTTATACCTAAAAGAGTAGCAAATATAAAAGAAGCTGAAATATATCTAATTCAAATTTTAGATGCCTTAAAAGATATAAAAAAAATACCTGCAACAACTCCAAGTGAAGTTATTAAAAATTTAAAAAATATAATAAAAAAACTATCTTTAAAAGAACAAAAAAAACTTACAAATTTTGCATTAAAATATACTCCAAGAACTAGAGCAATATTGGGTGCAATATTAAAAGAACTAGGTAATAATGATTGTTCAAATATATTAAAAAACTCTCTTAATCCTTTAAGTTCATATAAAATAAATATTGACGATGATATTTTAAAAGAAAAAAATTATTGGAAAATAAAATGATATTGCATAAACAAAAAGAAGAGTTTAGAGATTTAATAGAAGCAAGTGCTAAATATTTTAAAATCTCTAATGTATATATAGAAAAAGATTATTGGGTTACATATCTTCTTAAAAAACTCAGGCTAAGTAAGTACATTGATACAGCCATATTTAAAGGCGGGACTTCCTTATCAAAAGCATATAAAATTATAAATAGGTTTTCAGAAGATATTGATTTAGCAATTATTAGTGAAGATTTAAGTTCAAATCAAACAAAAACTTTAATGAAAAATATCGAAAAAGCTATCTTAGATGATAATTTTAAAGAAATTATAAATTCCCAAACTTCAAAGGGTTCAAAGTTCAGAAAAACAGTTTATGAATATCCAAAAATAACAAAAGGTTTATTTGGTCATGCCAATGAAAATTTAATACTAGAATTAAACTCATTTGCTCAACCACACCCTTTTATACAAAAAGAAATTTCCACTTATATTTATGAATTTTTATCAAAACAAAATGATGATGCGAAAGCTTTAATAGAAGAATATGACATAGAACCTTTTAGTATAAATATATTAGATTATAAAAGAACATTTTGTGAAAAGATTAGTTCTATTGCAAAGGCTTCTTATGAAGATGATGAAAACTATACACAAACAAAGAGTAAGATAAGACATTTTTATGATATTTATTTTTTAATACAAGAACAAGACATAAAACTTTTTATACAAAGTGATGATTTTATAGAAATGTTAAAAAAAGTAAAACAAGATGATAAAATCCAATTTGATGATAGTTGGACTGATGTTCTTTTATCTTCATCTAAAATATTTCAAGAACCCCAAGGAATACTTAATAAACTTGAAACATTTTATGAAAAGGAATTTAAAGTATTAGTCTATGAAAATACACCTATGCCATCAATAAATGAGATTAAATCTAAAATTTTAACTTTGTCAAAGATTTTAAAAAAAGAAAGAATATGAGGAAAAATAACCTACAAATAAGTTTTAGAGTAGCACAAAAGGCTTTTAAAGCAAAAAATATGCTTTAGTATTGAATCAAACATTCAAGCAACTACAAAAGCTCTAGAATTGAATTATTATAACTTTTTTGGAAGATGTAATATATATTAAATTAGCAAATGGAATGTGAGATAATGGAATATTTACCTATGACACAAAAAATCAAATAATAATGTAGCTAAACTGTAATGATTTAAGGTCATTACTATATTCCTGTAAAGTTTAGTTTCTCTCAAAAATTCTTACGAAAAATTATTGAGCATTTTATAGCACTTAAAATTGATGATGAAATTGTACCTATTAATCCATCTGAAATACAAAAGCAAATTTTAGATATCTTATAGCATTTTAATTTGTGTGTCTTATCGCGGAACTCAGGAAATGATAGATTCCAATCGTATGCAACATATACAAGTGCACAATTTCTTTATGAATATGAAAGAAGATATATTTAATTTAAAAAATAGAGTTAATTCCACTCTATTTTTTACAAACAAAAATGTGTTTATCACTATGCTCAAAATCATGAAGAGAGAAGTTTCTAATCTCTTCTATTTTAAATCCCACTTTTTTCAAAATCTCACTTATATATTCATTACTATAATAATACTGTTTAATAGAATCACTTTCTTTAGTGAAGCTTTTGTTTTTATTTTTTGTAAAAAGTGTAATATCAGTAATCAGTTTATTATCTTCAAAATTTGCATCAATTGCTATAAACTTATCATCTAAGTCCATATTTATAGCACCT
>PDWJ01005679.1_pt1 | contig 10116 bp, 9 predicted proteins | sample 1430881 | NCBI WGS metagenome assembly PDWJ01 (sample SAMN01162460, study PRJNA174530) | Oral metagenome, whole genome shotgun sequencing project. | biome: Marine environment; feature: Marine mammal; material: Swab sample of the gingival sulcus; isolation source: swab sample of gingival sulcus...
TCAGCATACCAAGTTAAATTATTTTTATATTTACCGTATCCACAAATATGCAAAATAATGTCATCACTGTATTTTTTTATTTCATCAATAATTAAAAGGTCAGATGGCTCAACTAATTTCTTGTGTTTAGCTTGGTCAAAAGAATCATCTTGAACCGCTTGAACGCTATAGTAAATACCATCAATCTTAGTTTCGTCAAACAATCTTTTGAGAAGAATCTTAATATCACTTGCAATATTATCCGCAGCCTTTAGCATAGTATCTGGTGATTCATTAAAAAGTCGTGTAAACTTTTTAAAATCTTCGTCATACTCTTCGAATCTAAGCCTAATATATTGAAGCGGAGAAAAAATATTATAGAATTTATAAACATCATCACCTACATGGTCACATACATCTTTAACGTAAGCGACTTGTTTATCAATCCACTCATGATTAGGACCCACTGATTTAACCTTAGCCAAATCATCAACTGTCGTAATTAAACTTTCACAAACTGATGGATGTCCAAAGAATCCATCTGACATTATCTTTACGAAGTCCGGTTTTACATCATCATAATATTTTTTTTGTCCATTTAAAACTGTCTCAAAAACATCTTTATCACTTAGTCCATTGTAATGGTCATGAAAAGATACAAAATGTCTCCAAAAAACGGATGGAACTCTCTCAGATTTTTTATTATCTAGAAAATCTCTCACTATTTGCTTTTTATTCACCTTTATTCCTCCTATACTTGTGACAAGCATCACTAATAATTCTAATTTGTTTATTATCGATATCATTTGGTATAGAACAATCTGCACCTAAAATATATCCTTTATATCCATTTTCTTCTATTAACTTTTTAACATAAGCATCCAATTCATAAGCATTACCAGTATCTATTAAAGTCATTGGATTATTGTCAAATCCCCCTAATATCGAAGCACCTTTAAAAAGCTCCTTGCCTTTTTCTATAGATACACCTTCTGTATGAATTGCCCAATTATATACCTTCGCTTTATAGTCTTTATAAAAAGTCAAATCATTTTTATGATGAGCATATCCACAAATATGCAAGATATTATAATCGCTTATGCTATTAGCTACATCTAAAACTTCTACTTCTGTAGGTCTTATGTACTTATCATACATATCTTTATCATAAATGTCACTTTGAACATTTTGAACACAGTAATAAATACCATCTAAACTAGTTTCTTTAAGCAATTTTTCTACAAGTATTTTGAAATCTTTTTGAATTTCCATCCCAGCCATTTTTAGCTCTTGTGGATATTTTTCTGCCAACATCACAAATCTAGAAAAGTCCATATCCAAGAACTCAAACCTTATTCTAATAGCTTGCAGTGGAGCAAAAACATTATAAAAGGTCATCACTTCATCTGAAAAAAGTCCACTCAATTTTCTTACATGCTCAACTTGTTTTGTTATCCACTCATGATCTTCACCAATGGATTTTATCTTAAGTAAATCTTCTTTTGTCTCAAACTTGTTATCCATAATTGGTGGATATCCAAAAAAACCTTCATTCATCAGCTTCATCATATCAGTATTAACTGTCTTATAATAATCTATATGGCCTTGTATAGCTATTTCTAAAACTTCTGGATGTTCTAATCCAATAAATTGGTCCTTACCTAAAATAAAATGATGCCAAAAACCACAAGGTACACGACCCACTTCGCAACCATCGAATGCTTTTTTTAAAAGCTCCCTTTTATTCTCCTTCATAGCTTTTCCTTAATTATATAATTACATAACTCTTGAATCTGCATAGCCATAGTGACAGAACCAGGATCCAAATGTCCAATGCCCTTATTTTGTTGATATGTTGCCCTACCTTTCATAGCTTCCATTTCTTTAGTTGCCATAGCACCTTCCATTGCCGCTTCAGAAACCTTAGTCATAATCATTTTTTCATCATCATCAATTACTTTCCTATACTCTTCCACAGCATAATACAAACTATCAATCATAGTCTTATCACCTGGCTTAGCATTTCCCCTAGCCATAATATCAGTAAGCATGGCTTCCCAAACTTTTAGCAAGTCCAATTTTTCTATGAAATCCTTGCCTTTTAACACTTTTGATGCAGCCATATAGGCTCCCCCATATAAAACTCCAGAAGAACCACCAATAACGGACATCATATTCATACCAATAGCTTTAAATAGTCTGTCTATACTCTTTTCTTTGAGCTCATCTTTCTTTTCGATAATTGTTTTGAACCCTAAATTCATATTAGCCCAGTGATCACCATCACCAGTTGCTAAATCAAGCTCTGTTACATATTCTCTTTCTTCCGACAACCTTAAATAAAATCTTTCCAAATACTCCAAATAATCAACTGTATTTATCTTAAAAGACATAATTTCTAATCTCCTTTTTTTACTAAATATAACGACTTAATTAGCTGTTCAAAATAAATAAGTAAAATATTTACTACCTAATACATAAAGCTGGTGTATCACAACTATCATCGAGTAGTTGCTTTAACTCATCGTCTAACTTTAATAACGTAATTGAACATCCACTCATATCTAACGAAGTCATGTAGTTACCAACAAAAGTCTTATAAACTTTTATATTATGTTCTTCCAAAATATCCATAACATCGTCATTCAAAATATAAAGTTCCATTAATGGTGTAGCTCCAAGTCCATTTACCATAAGAGCGACTTCTTCTCCATCATAATTTTTATCATCAAAAATATGTTTTAGAAGTGTTTTCGCGAGTTCTTTGGAAGTCATAATATTAGTTTTGATAACGCCAGGTTCACCATGAATTCCCATACCTATTTCAATCTCATCTTCACCTAGTTCAAAATTTGGTTTACCATTTGCAGGAATAGTACACGAAGACATTGACATGCCCATAGTTCTCATATTTTCAATTGTTTTTTCAGCAACTGCTTTTACTTCTGCCAAACTTCCACCTCTAGCAGCTTTAGCACCCGATATTTTGTGAACAAACACAGTACCAGCTATTCCCCTTCTTCCAGCGGAATAAGTACTATCTTCAACTGCTACGTCATCTTTTACAATTACCTTGTCAACTTCAATCCCTTCATCTTCTGCCAACTCACTAGCGAAGTCAAAGTTCATAATGTCTCCAGAATAATTTTTTATTACTAGCAAAACACCTTTCCCACTATCAGCTCTTTTTATACCTTCAATTATCCTATCAGGGCTAGGTGATGAAAAAACATTTCCACAAACAGCAGCATCAAGCATACCTTCTCCTACATATCCAGCGTGCGCAGGCTCATGACCAGAACCACCACCAGAAACTATACCTACATTCCCAGACTTCTCTCTCTTAGCTATAACTTCTAATCCTGGAACATAAACTAAATTCTTATGAGCCTTCTCCATACCTTTTAATGCATCTGATACAACTTCATTTACATCATTTATTATTTTTTTCATAAATATCTCCTTACATTCCTAAATACACCTTTTTAACATTTGCATCCGATATAATATCTTTAGAATTACCTTCAATCGAAACTCTACCATTCTCTAACACATAGGCTCTATCAGAAATTTTAAGTGCCATGAAAGCGTTTTGTTCTATTAGCAATATAGTAATATTCTTACTGGCTATTTCTTTTATAAGCTTAAATATCTGAGCAACAATATTTGGTGCTAATCCAAGAGATGGCTCATCTAAAAGCAATAGTTTCGGCTGACTTATCAAAGCCCTTCCAATGGCTAACATTTGTTGTTCCCCACCTGAAAGAGTCCCAGCATACTGATTTTTTCTTTCCTTTAATCTAGGAAATAAGTCATAAACCATATCTATAGATTCAGATATTTTTATTTTAGATTTTATTTTATAACCACCTAAAACAAGATTCTCGTTGACTGTAAGCGCAGGAAAAACCTCTCTTCCTTCTGGAGCTAAAGAAATCCCTTTAGATACAATTTTATGAGTTTCTAAATTAGTAATATCTTCTCCATCAAAATGTACTGTTCCGCTCTTTGCATATAAAAGACCCGAAATAGTATTTACTAGAGTAGATTTTCCTGCCCCATTACTTCCAATCAAAGATACTATCTCTCCTGATTTAACTTCTAAACTAACATCTTTTAAGGCATGTATAGTTCCATAATAAGTATTAATATTATCAACTTTAAGCATCTATATCACCACCTAAATATGCCTTAATTACTTCTGGATTTTGAGAAACTTCATCAGGCTTACCTTCAGCAATTAATACTCCATTATCCAAAACATATATCCTATCACTTAAATTCATAACTACACTCATATCATGTTCTATTAAAAGAACAGTAATACCAATATCTTTAAGACTCTTAATAAACCTTAGTAATTCTTCAGATTCTTGTGGATTCATTCCTGCAGCTGGTTCATCTAATAATATTAGTGATGCCCCAGTTGCTATGGCTCTAGCAATCTCCACTTTTCTTTGATCACCATAAGGCAAACTATCTGCATAATCATCTTTTTTATCATACATGTTTAGAGTCTTTAAAATGTTAATTGAATCTAATACTGCCTTATCTTCTTCATTTTTAAATCTTTTAGTCTTAAAGACACTGTCAAAGAAGTAGTATTGTATTTTAGTATGTTTACCAACTAAAACGTTTTCAATTACTCTCATATCTCCAAAAAGTCTTATGTTTTGAAAAGTTCTAGCTATTCCCGATTTTAATATTTCTTGTGGTTTTAAATTAGCTATACTTTTATCTTGAAAAACTATGCTTCCCTTATCAAGCTTATATACACCAGTTAGTAAATTAAAAACTGTTGTTTTACCAGCACCATTTGGTCCTATTATACTTACAATCTCCCCTTCATTCACCTTAAAGGAGACATTATCTACAGCCTTTATCCCACCAAAACTTATGGAAATATTATCAACCTTTAGTATGTTTGTTTTTTCCATGCACTTACTCCCCCTTTTCTTTGCCTAAAGTATCAATAACTTTTTTGCTTAATTTGAAAGGTTTTCTGCTTCGCCATCCCAAGATTCCTTGTGGTCTAAATCTCATCATTAAAACAAGAATTAACCCATACATAACAAATCTATAATCCATAAGACTTCTTGACATTTCTGGTAAGATAACTAATATTACTGAACCCAATACCATACCACGAATAGTACCCATACCACCTAAAATAACTATACTTAAAATCATGGTAGACATATCGAATGTAAAAGTATTCTGGTCTATATACCCGAGCTGAGTAGAGTAAACAGCTCCTGAAATTGCACTTATTATTGCTGATAGAACAAATGCTAGAACTTTATAGTACGTCGTACTTATTCCCATCATTATACTAGCAGTCTCATCTCTTTTAATAGATCTAAGCGCCCTACCTGTCTTACTATTATAAAATCTGATATTAACTATTAATACAAGGAACAAAAGAAGCAAAGATAGATAATATAAACCACCATTATTTAAAGTTAGTTGCAAACCAAATATTGATGGCTTTGGTATATTTCTTATACCTAAAGGACCATTTGTAACTGGTTCCCAAACTATAATTATTGTTCTTACTATTTCGCCAAAACCTAAGGTTATAATTGCTAAATATGTTCCTGTTAGTCTAAGTGTTGGAAGAGCAACTATAACACCTACACAAATTGATAAAATTACTGCTAAAATAATGGATGTAAAAAAGTTAAACCCAAATCTAGTAGTTACTATAGCCGTTGTATAAGCACCTATTGCAACAAATCCTGCTTGACCCAAAGAAACTAATCCTGTATAACCAACCAAAATATTTAATCCTAAAGCTAAAACAATATATATTATAATTTTAATTATTATATTCATAATATATAAATTAAAATCAAATACTGGCACTAACAATAATAAAGCTAATGAAAATACAAGTAATACTGTTTTATACTTATTTATAAATAATTCAATCTTTTTAATAATATTTTTACCCTTTTTCATAGACTATACCTTCTTGATGCTTTTCTTTCCAAAAAGTCCATTTGGTTTAATTATTAGTACAATAATTAGAATAACAAAAGCCATACTATCTCTATATTCCGAGCCCAAAAACGAAGCCGCTGCTGATTCCGATATACCAACTAAAATTCCACCTATTAGCGAGCCAGGAAGGCTTCCTATCCCCCCTAAAACTGCAGCCGCAAATGCCTTCAAACCAGCTATGTACCCCATATTTGGATATGCCATACCGTAATAACTACTTACTAAAGCACCTGCTACAGCAGCTGATATTCCACTTATAAAGAAGGTAAAAGAAACTACAAAGTTTACATTTATTCCCATTAGTTTTGCAGCTTTTATATTCTGTTCTGACGCTCTCATTGCTAATCCAATCTTAGTTTTATTAACCAATGCTAAAAGAATAAACATTAAAGCTACAGAAATAACAAGCATTCCTAATTGTGTATACTGCATATCTACTCCTAATATTTTAACCTGCTCCTTAGGAAAAATACTTGGGAAGTTTCTTTTTTGACTACCAAATACTACTATTAATAAATTAAGTATAATATTTGAAATTCCTATAGTGGTTATAAGGGAAGTAATACTTTCTGCTTTTTTGTTTCTAAGTGGCTCTAAAGCCATTTTATCAATTACTATACCCAAGACTCCTGTTAGTACCATTCCTGCTAAAATAGCAGGAATAATACCAAAGTTTAAGGATATAAAATACAATATTAAATTTGCACCAAATGCATAAACAGTACCATGTGAAAAATTTACTAATCTCAAAATACCGAATACTAGAGAGTATCCTACCGCAATAAGTGCATATGACATGCCGATTGTTATACCATTAAATAATTGTTGTAAATCCATCACACTACTCCATTATTATTTTAAAATTGTAAATTTACCATCTTTAACTGTAACTTTTGTAAATGTCTTATCAACATCTCCTTTTTCATCAAATTTTGTTTTACCTGTGACACCATTGTATTCAAGGCTAGCAATTGCATCTCTTAATTTATCAGGATCATCAAGTCCAACTTTCTTAACTGCTTCTGCAAAAATACCTACAGAATCGTAAGCTTGCGCTGTAAGAGCACTTGGATCTGATCCATATTTTTCATTATATTCTTTTACAAAGTCCTGAACCATCTTATCATCTGATTCTGAGAAGAATATGACTGGGAATGCAACTCCTTCTATTGCTTCTCCACCTAACTCAAGTAGTTGTTGGCTATAAGCGTTCGAGAAACCAACTATTGCTATATCTTTGTTAATTTCTTTATACTGCTTAGCTACAGGTGCTACTAGGTTATACATACCAACACATATTACTACTTCAGTTCCTGCATCATTTAAGTTTTTAATTGAAGGTCTATAATCATCTGATCCTTCTATAACTTCTTCATGTGCAACAACTTCTGCTCCTGGGAAATCGTTTTTAACTATCTCTTTAACTATATTTGAAGTACTTACTCCCCAGTCAGTTTTAATTGATATTATACCTATTTTGCTTTTTCCTAAATCATTTACAGCTATATCAACACTAGCTTTTGCTTCTTTATTTATTATTGTATTATTTCTGAAGATAAAATTACCTACAGATGAATAATCTGGGTGAGAAGCTGATGGTGATATCTCAATAATCTTATTCTCATTATATGATGGAGCAGCTGCCAAACATACACCTGATGAAAAGTGTCCTATTACTACAGGAATATTCTTTTCACTTACTATTTTATTAGCAACGGAAACTCCTTCTTCTGGTGAGTTTTTGTCATCAAATTTCTCTATTACTAATTTTTTACCATTAATTCCACCATCTGCATTATACTTTTCTGCCATTAGCATTGCAGCATTAGCAAAACCAATTCCATATTCTGAGTTATCTCCTGTTTGTGGTGCTGCAACCGCAATTCTGATTGTATCTCCTGAAGCAGAATCACCGCCGCTCTTACCTCCACAAGCACTAAATGATAAAACTAGAACCAAAATGAGTGCAACCATAGTTAATTTGTTTTTCATAATAAACTCCTTTCCTTTACATAAAAGAAACAATAAAATTAATATTTGTTTACAAACTATCACAAGCTTTTTTTATCCGCTCTAAAGCTTCTACCAGTGTTTTTCTAGGAACAGCTACATTAAGCCTATAATATCCTGCTGATTCGTCGCCAAATTTACAGCCGTAATCTAGTAATATTTTGCCTTCATTTATGAATATCTCATTAAGTTTTTCACATTCAATTCCATAGCCTTGTAAATTAAGCCACATTAAGAATGTGCCTTCAGGTTTGTATGTAACTACTCCAGGTATATTTTTTTCGATATATTCAAGTGCATAATCTACATTTTTTTCTATGTATGCTAAAGCTTCATCTAACCACTCTTCCCCATATTTATATGCCGCTTCAAAGCCAACTATGCTAAAACTAGCTAAATGAGCAAGACCTGAGCCAATCAGATTGTCTTTGTATTTGTCTCTCAATTTTTTGTTTGAAATTATCGCTACAGATTGATTAAGTCCAGCAATATTAAAAGTCTTACTAGGAGCTGTTAAAGTAATTGTGTTTTCAGCAATTTCTTCAGAAATTTTAGCAATAGGAGTATGTTTATATCCACTTAAAATCAAATCGCTGTGTATCTCATCTGATACGAGTAGTACACCATGTTTTAAACATAGTTCTCCAACTTTTTGAAGTTCTTCGCTTGTCCACACTCTTCCAACAGGATTATGTGGCGAACACAAAATCATCATCTTGCATCCTTCTAGTTTTTTATCTAGGTCATCTAAATCTATTTCGTATCTGTGTCCTGTATCAATTAATGGATTTTTTACTAATTCCCTATTATTTTTTTCGATTATAGTGTAAAAAGGATAATAAACTGGCGTTTGAATAAGAATTTTGTCATGTTCCTTTGTAAATACTTGCATAGCATTTACAATGCCAAAAACAACGCCAGGTACTGGAACTATCTGCTCCCTATAAACTTCCCAAGCATTTCTTCTCCTTTGCCAATTAATAAATACATCATAAAATGCTTCTTTTGGAGAATCATAACCTATTACTCCCCATTCAATTATTTTGCGAATTTCATTAAGAATACGTGGTTCACACTTAAAATCCATGTCTGCAATCCACATAGGCAAGATGTCTCTTCTTGTCTCGTCAATCCCATAACACGACCAATCAGTCCACTTCATAGAATTGTGTTCCCATCTTGGAACTACTTCATCAAAGTCATACTTAAAGTCAAAATTCATTTTCACTAAAGAACTCATACTTCACCTCATATAAGGATATCTCACTTATAATTAGCACGTACTCTTTCTTTAATATATTATAATGCAAACAATTTCATGTACCAAAAAGGGATAGTACATCGCTTAACTATAAGCTAAAAATTAATTGTTACCTTACTTAAGTTTTGAAACTTTTATGAACTATAGTATTACTACTATCTATATTTATGATAATATCACTGATATGATTAGAAGTCAACAACTTTTTCTAAATTAATTTATAAAAAATTTTTACATAAAAATAGACAAGCTTTTCGTTAAAAAAACTTATCTATCCGATCGAAATAATTAGTAATTATTATCCTATCTCGCCCCTAAATATATATTCACTTCTAAAACCAGGCTTTTCTTCCCCACCTACTAGGTAGAAATATTTACCCATTTTTACAAGACCTGAGCCACAAGTTGCTGAGTTTTCATCTTCTTCTAATTTTGTGAATTTTTCTGTCTTAAAGTCATATAAATAACAGTTTTTGTTCCAATTAAATTCACTTCTGTCTTTTTTGAAATATGCTCTTTTATAGTCCAAATCAGCTAAGTTTTTAACCGCATCATCGAATACTTCTTTGTTAAAGCCACCTGTTATTAAGAGTCTGTGAGCATCATACATTTCTGACGCACTTCCTGTAAAGGATACTGGAATATCTTCTAGCTTAGTCCAAACATTAGAATCTAAATCTAATTTATATGAATCCAAATGACAAATATTTGTAGCCCCGCCGAAAACATACAAGTAATTTTCATATCTTGCAAATACTGGCTGGTTTCTAGGCACTGCTGGAAAATCTGCTAGTTTATTTATGCTATCATCCTTTAAATCTAGGCTGTAAACTTCCTTACTTCCAAACACTAATTTGTCACCG
>PDWJ01005680.1_pt1 | contig 10115 bp, 5 predicted proteins | sample 1430881 | NCBI WGS metagenome assembly PDWJ01 (sample SAMN01162460, study PRJNA174530) | Oral metagenome, whole genome shotgun sequencing project. | biome: Marine environment; feature: Marine mammal; material: Swab sample of the gingival sulcus; isolation source: swab sample of gingival sulcus...
AAAGTTATATTGAAAGCTACTACTCACACACTCTTTCTAATAACAATAAGTTTATATTCTTTCCGCATATTGATAAACGATTTGAACCTGTTTTAAGAGGCAAACATACTAAAATATCTGAATATTTGGATGATAGAAGAGTTGCTTGGCATGCAGAAATATATTATGCTTCAAAATCTTCTGAAATTGAAGACGTTACCTACACAAAGGTTATTGCATATGCAGCCATTGCATCTTTATTAAATTGGAAAACTTCGCCAATTACGATTAAACATAAAAAAGGTACTACACCTGCTGATGATTATGGTTATTTTTTGGAATTTAAAATGATAACAAGTATCAATGAAATTTTAAAAATTAATAAATGAGGAAGAAAAACCAATTGAAGACAAAGCAAACCAATATGCTTTTTTCTTGAAGATTGATAAAAAATGTTTAAAAAAAGGTATAAGTATATCTTCTTTGATAGCTAAACTTAAAGTATCTGATAATGAATACATTTGGTTTGAAGAAGCTAAATTTGGAAGGTTGAAATGTACCAATAATGCTGATAAAGAAATAGCAATTTCTAAGGAAATTGTTGAAAACGCAAAAGATAAGGACTGGTTGTTAAATTTGGATTTTTATTGTAGTGACTCGATTGAAAGGTTAAAAACCTTAGCTCAAGCAAAGGAAGCTTTAAAAAAAACAGTAGAATTGATTGCATCTGATTTAAGTCAAGAGGTATATTTTAGTTCAATCTCTTCCCAGAATATTGAATTTGTTTTACTGAAACAAATTGTAGGTGATATTAATGCAATTTTTAACAATAAAGTAGCTAATGCTTTTTCTTCTTTTGATACAAAAGAATTGTATTTTATAATAGATAAGCTTGCAGAATTATTTAAGTATTTTGGTAAAAAACCTGAAGACTTTAAGGATAATGATGCAAGAAGTAGTGAGATAGCTTTGTATTGGGAGTTGAAGAAATTAGTAGATGAGAAAGTAACTGATTTACAAAGAATTATTCGTAATATAAAGATAAAAAAGAAAGGTCATGAAGGTGATTTAGATACAATTTTTAGTTAAAAATAAACAATAATACTTAGTTAAACCAACAACAAAAACAAACAGTCAATACTTTGATAGTCAGGCGCCTTTTCTTGAGAGCTGAGGTTTTGACTATCGGCTACTTGCATAAAAATATTATTATGGATAATAAAATTAATTTAATAGTTTGTAATGCTATGATTTCTTCAATTTTGAATATTAATGATGTAATTAAAATTACACATAAGCGAGGTCTTAAGGAAAATCATAATTATGGTTATTTAGTATCAATTAGCTTGTTGCTTAATAAATCTGATTTTGAAATGAATGGTATTTTCAATGAAAAAGCAGAATGTATATTAATACAGGACGAATTCTCAACCAAGCATTTCAATCCGTTAAAGAATCTTGATGAAGTTCATGCACACATTGAGAAATATATTGATAATATCGCAAAATCTATTTACAATGAACTGTCATTAGAGACTATTAATATAGATACTATAAAAAACATAATTATAAATAAGATTATTACATTTCAAGACATAAACTATCAGTTGTATATTTTAAAATCTAAAAAAGAACAAATTTATAATACAATTGAAAAGCTTGCCAACTTATTCAACTACTTTTCTAATAAAGATAAGTCTATAATTCAAGGATTACAACAAATGATTGATGAGCGCATATCTCAATTAGAAATAATTATAAGAAAAAACTACTAATGGCTAAAAGATGGACACCATATTTAATTTTCACTTTTGAGCGAGAGAAAGGAATTGAACAACTTGAAAAAGAAGTTGAGTCTAATAATGGTGAAGATATCAACAACATTTCAAACAATAGCTTAAATGAAGAAAATGTTGTAGATGATATTGTGCCGAAAACTAATAACGAAATAAAAGAAATATCGGAAGACGATACTGGTATTGAATTAAATATAGATGACATACAAGTTGAGAATACTTCAGATGAAAAACAGTTAAATAGAGTTATTGAAAATGTAAATACTTTTGCCGGATTACATGGTTATTATTTCAAAATAGTATTGAGTAATGATTCTTTTAATGAGGGTGAATTATTAAAGTTTATTACAGACTATATTAATTACATACAAAGAGAAGCCGAGTATAATAGAATAATTGTTTATCCGAAAGTTAGTGTATGGTGGGTTATTAATACTCAAGATACTATAATTGAAGATGAATTTAAAAAAGTGTATGATTGGGTACTTGAAAAAATATATGAGTTGAGTGAATTGGAGGTTAGAAATTATTTTTTCTTTATACTAAAAAGGCGAGAAGCACAATACAATTATAGAGAATTAACTCACAAATACGCAGAATTAGCTATTTTAATTAACAACAATAATTTATTCTGGAATTATGATGGTTATACTTTTAATAAAACAAAAAAACAATTAAGTTCGTATGCAATAAACATTATAATTACAATTGAGGAAAGTAGTAAAACTTCATTGCTAGACATTGCTTGGAAACATAGTGAATTTTCAAAAGAAAAACAATTTTTCACGGTAGGAACGTCACGAAATCTATTATATGGCAGCGAGGAGGAACGTTTATCAGTACACAAGGAAGTTGTAAATGCTATAAAAGATATAAAAAATAGTATTAGTAAGAAAATTGATGACTATAAATGGGAACCCAAATCCCAAATTGATAAAAAAAGTGTGGATGAGTTTATAAATTCTATTAGTTCTGAATTATCTAAAGATTATTATCAATTAAATAATATAGATAAATTGCAAAGCTCAGATACAGAGCTTGAAAGATTAAAATATGAAATAGAACAGAATATGTCAAAATTATTTATAAATTTAAAATCAAACATAAAGACTATTGAATTATTTATCCTAACAGAACTCTGTTTACAAATTATCAATAAATTTTATGAAAAACTTGATATTAAATTAAATGATATTAATGATTTAAAAAGGCAAGAAGACGATATAAAAATAATAAAAGAAAGAACAGATAAAATATTAAAAGATATATTGACGCAATCAAGAATTGAGGTCGATAATTTTTTTAACAATTCAGTACTGAAAAGAATAACAAATAAAATAGATGATAGCATTGATAGTAAGGATATTAGCATTATTAAGCAATTTGCAATAATAAACAAAGACTGGAAACAGGAAAATTTAGAAATACTTTTCCCTGAAGAATTTGATACAGTAGACATAATTGATGTTGAGGATGGAGAAGAAAAAATGAGTCGATATCAGAATGTTCGGGAGACGCTATATTCCGAAAATGTATTTTTAAACTTTGTAGAAAATATCTCTTGGTTGAGAAAAATTAAAAGGAAAGCTCAAAAAAAATTTTTCCAAACTATATTTACAGATGCAGATAAAAAAAGGCTTATAAATACAATTCTTTTTAAACTTATAAAAAGCGAAATAAAAAAATTTATAAGTAATGTAAATGGAGCTTTATACACCCCTGAAAACCTAGTGAAAACAGTAAATTTTGAACATTATTTAACTCTTAGAAATGTGAATGTTGCTAAATTTTTAGATTATATAGAAGAACAAGAATACACATATAATCTGGATAATTCAGAGAATATTTCTGATTTTTTTAAGGAATTAAAAGATGAAATGTATAATTTCATTACAAGTAGGTTTACGCTAAATAATCAAGCTCTAAATCTATCATTTGATATATTACCTCCTTTGTATTCGAATTCTGAAGTAGAAATAGATAAAGTTTCAAAACATAATTTAATAATTATTGGAAGGAAAAAAACAGGAGCAAAAGAAATAAGCGAAAAATACAAAAAGAAAATTGGAGCAAATATTGATATTCTTGACAATTTCCCTTTTGATGAAGCAAAGCTAAGTATTTTTGGTCCCTGGTCGTAAAATGTTAATTATGAGAAAGTTATTTTCTATATTATTTTTAATTTGGTTTAGTACATTAGTTTATCCTGTATTTTATAAACTAATTTCTGTTCCTAACAAACAACATAGGTTTGTTACTGTTGCCGGTTTAGAGATTGATTTTAACAATAGTCGTAGCCTAACTATTGGAGGGTATTCAAATGATATAAAAAATAAGCCCCTTATCCAAATCCCAACAAAACACATTCCTCTTGATTTTGGAAAACTTATTTTAAAGAACAACCAGTTAAGTCTTAAACTCTCAAATAAAGTAAGCGATAAAGATAATGAATATCTGATAGAAACAACTTATCCATCTGTTTATCTTACAAAATCGCCTAATAAAAGATTTAGTAAAGGTGAAAAAATAACCCAACAAGCTCTTTTAGAGGGAATAACCATTGATTATGCTGTATCAGGAAAAGTTAAATTATCTTTTAAGCAAAAAGATAAAAAGAAATTTTGGATGTTTATTTCACATAAATATACAAATTTAAGATATACATTACATAACTATTATGAGCAAGAAGGTCAGCAAATGGAATTTAGTATAAATGGAGAACAATCTGAAAAAACACCAAATTTTAATATTCCATTAATTGAATTAGACTTTCCAAATTCAAATAAAGCAAACTGTACACTTACATTCAAAGAAGATGGTATTTATCAAGATAGGAAACAAATAGCATCAGTCGATGAGATAATAAATATCCCCAATACAAAAGTTTTAATAAAACTTGAACCCCAAATATTATTGTTACCTCTTTTTTGGGTTTTATTTTTGGGGTATAGTATTTTAGGGGTTGTTATTTTCTTTAGATTAAAAGGGCATCTTCGGAAAAAACTGCCACAGGCAGAGAAACAGGCATCATTTGATATTGTGTTTTTTGCTATTGGAATACTTTTTAACTTGTCTATTCCGTTGGCGTTGCACTATGCGTTTTTCTTTCCATATCGTCCTGAAAGATTGTTGCCATATCTTCATTCGGGACTTATTTCTTTAGGGATATACGGATTGTTATATCTTCTGTATGGTGAGTTAAAACCATTGATTGACGAAAAAGTCATGAATTTTTTTTCAAAGAAAAAAGTTATAAGAATTGTAATGATAGTAGAAGTTGTTCTTATTTTATTGTTGCTTTTTAGTAAAAATGAAAGACTATTTATACTACCTGCTCATTTTTTGGGTCGTATTATTTTTGTTATAAGCTTGTTCATAGTATCTATGAGTTTTAAAATATTTTTTAATATTAAGAATTTTTTACTAGGCGCATTGTTATTATTAGTAGGCGGACTATATGCTTGGCTAACTAAGGATTTAGGATTCATAGTTGTTAGTTTATTTTTTGTTTTTTTATTTTTGCTAATACAGAAGCAAAAAATAAACGTACCTCAAAAACAAAACAGAAAAATACCCTTTTCCCAAACATTGTTTGTTAAAGTAATATATGTTTTTCTACTTCTCTTTTTTGTTGGCTATCTGTTGCCCCAAATGGTACAAAAATATGATTTTTTCCCTGATAGATTTCATTTAGTGTATGGGGGCATGCAAGAAAGCATCAATATTGATGACCAACTTTCATCTGTTTATCATAATTATCAATTATTAAATGCTTCTAAGTCTATTGGATACGGGAGTGAATATATAATTCCACGTAGTTTCAGAACTGTAATACATACTGATTATATACTTTTATTTGCATTCACATATTATGGTATTATTCTAAAAGTTATAATTATCATTACAATATTTTTAATAGGTTTCTTACTGGCTCGTTGGTGCCTATACTTGTATTTTGTGGACAAATATAAATATGCTTGGCTTTTCTTTATAATATTGAGTTACGTTGCTCAAATATATTACATGTATGGAGCAATGCTTAGAGTGTTCCCACTTACAGGGCAATCAATCCCATTTTTATCTTTGTCTAGAACAGAACCAGTAATGTTCATTATTTTTCTTATTTTTTCCGTAATAGTTTTAAAATACAATACAGAACAAAAATTGACTAAAGAGCTTCAAGAAGAAGTTAAAGAATTATCACGTAATTTATTATGGATTTACTCTTTGCTATTTATTGGAATTACTGTAATTGGCATTGTAAAATACTATGAGAGTTCTGTTCCTTATAAAGATACAACTCAAAAACTCAGCTACACTTCTGTTGAATATCAAAAAAAATTAAATGAAATATTATCTCATTTTAAAATGAGAAAAAATAGTAATCTAAAAACAATTTTAGAAAAAACAAAAATTGAAGATATTGCTTCTAATAGCGAATATTTTAATGAAGAAAAAAAATTGTTCCTTAAATTTTTAGCTGAGGAGTATTCTGGTCAAGAAAATAGATTTTCCTTTACTGATACATTTTTGTACTATAATCATATTTTTTACAGAACCCCCAATTATCAGAATTTTGTTTCAAGTTTAACCTACAAACCTTTTAAGTCGAAAACGATTGCTTATTTCGATAACAATAAAATACGGTTAGAACAAATAGGCAATATGCTCTTTACAAATGATTCAATTTTTTACGATAAAATTGGAAACCCTTTATTTATTAAGTTTAATGATATTCGATATAATAAAACAAGCAAAAATAGAAAAGTACTTTTAGGGGATAACCCTAAAATACAAACCCGACTTGTAAATAATAAAGAGAGAGTTGTTGTTTATAACGCTGATATTCTTGGATACTTTGCCGAGATAGATACAGAGTTGCTAAATCGTTTTGATGAACCACCTAAATTATCAATTGACCCTAAATTACAAGTTTTATTATATGGTTTACTTAATAATTTACAAGGAACATACGATAAGATTGATATCAAGTCTATTGTAATTCTTGAAAATGCAACAGGCGAAATTAAAGCAGTAATGTCAAAACCATTTTTGAGATCGAATGCTACTGAACTTGAAAAAGGTGCATACAAAAAGGCTTTTAATAATACAATGTTTGATGTTAATAGTGAACTTTGCAATATTGCATTGACAGGATACAATGTAGCTTCTACATTTAAAGTTTTTATGGCTGGAGGAGCTGTTTTAACAGATTTAAATTATCACAAGAAGAAGTTTACTTGTTATGGACAAAACAAAAGAAAAAAGAATGAAATAGGTGTTAAATGTTTAGGTACTCATAATACTACGTCAATGAAAGAGTATATTGGTTATTCCTGTAATCATTACAGTGCATTGTTAATTAAAGATTTATACGAAAATAAATGGGAAAGTTTTTTACAGCATTTAGAATCTGATCTTTATATTAATACTTCCTCGTACGATAAGTTTTCACCACCACCACCTAAATGTTTACAAAATTTTGAATTACCAACTATTGGTAAAATTAATGAAAAATATTTGCCCCAAACCTCTATAGGAATGTATAATGTGAAAATACCGTTAGTTATTGAAACGTCAAGTTTTTCACGTCTTATAACAGGTAAAAAAACGTTTCCCACAATCTTTAAATCAGATATAAAATTTGATAGTATTCAAAATAGTCAACGTCTAAAATATGTGAGAGAGGGAATGGAGTTTGTTATTGAAGGGGGGACCGGAAGAACTTTAAACAAAATAGGAAAAGGAATAAAAATAAAATACGCAAAAACAGGAACCGGAAGCGGAAAGTCTTCATTCCTGATTTTCTCTACGGGAAAATATACTTATGGTTTGATGTTTCTTAACACTGGTGGGCTTAAAGGAAAAACAGCTAAGTCGTTCGCCAAAGGGCATTTAATCCGTACAATTAATCAAATTAATAGTAATTATTTAAAATAAAATTTGTCATGAAAAGAATAATAGGATTTATTGGAGTAGTCGGTGCCATATTAGTAATTTGGATTTGGGTGCAGGATGTTTTTTTTACTACAACAGGGGATAAAGAACCTCAATCAAAAAAAATTAAAGCTTTTTTAAAAGTTCCGGATGATTATGATGTTCCAAAACCTTTAAATAGCTCAACAGATATTTATGATAAAGTAAAACTTTACATTATTCTTGACATATCCGGTTCTGTAAGCTCAACTTCAATTATAAATTTCTACAAAAATGCTGCAGCTTCTTTAAAAAATTACAATCCAGAAATGTATTATTTTTCGGCAGATATTAGAAAAATACCAACAAAGGAGTGGACATCTCTTACTACGCAGATTATTGATAATTGGCGAAAAGAAAAAACAGATTTAGGCTACCAAAAGGCACAGACTAATATTTTAAGGGCTGTTGAACTAATCCCAACTATAATTAATCAAAAGGATAAAGATCATTTAGTATTAATAGTAAGTGATGATATTTATGATGTGTTAGAACATTATCCAACTTATGGTTCAAAAGGTGAAGAGGTAAAAAGAACACAAGTAGAGCAAGAATTAACTAAAATCCTATCAGAATATAATGTTAGTCTTAATTTAATTAAACTAAATCCTAGTAATGAAAATAATTTTAAATCAAATTTTTTACAGGGCATAGTTTACTCTACAAAATCAGGTAAGTTTTATAAAAAACACAACTATATCGAAAATGGATTTCCTGAATTTAGTATAACAAAAGCTGAAAATTTAGATGCTTTGTCTAAAAAGTTTGATAGGGAAATAGCAAAAAGATTACTACTTGCAGATTTTAATCTTTACAAACCAAGTGGTTTTATTAAGCCTGATACTAATATCTGTGATAATGAAATACTTGGTAAAGATTTTATTTTCGATGTAGAGAAACGTACAACTTATAACCAAAATGTTTTTGTTGAGTTTACAGGTTATCCGGATGAAAATTATTTGCCTTTAAAATTAAAAAAAGAAGATGGGACTGTCTGGTTTGGTTTTAGAATTTATAATAACCATAATTTTTTCCCTGTAAGCTTAAGGATAAAAGATATAATACCTTGTGGAGTACCCGGTTTAAATTTCAAAGTTCCAAAAGGATACAGTTTTAACGGATATGATAATACTCAACTAATATATTTTGTTGAACCAAAATCAAGTTTAACGATAAAACTTCCTGTTGAGATTAAGTATAGGGATTACAAAAAAAAGAAATTTACGAATCTTAAAATTAATTATGATGTTGAATATCATGGGTATAATAAAGAAGATATGCAATACATTGTACAAAAATACCCGACTAAACTCAGATTTGAAAATGGTGTTTTAAAAGGTGCATTTACAGAGTACTCCAATGTAGATATTACAGGAAATTTGGTTAATTCAAAATTAATTTCAGTAACTAATGTCTGGAAATGGTGGTATGTTTTTTTATTACCCTTATGTTTCACAATAGTAAAAATATTGGTTCTATTTATTTTGCCTCCAAATATTAACAATTGGAAAATTCAGATTGACAACCAACGAGTGTCTAAAAAACAATTGAAAAGAATAGGTAAAAGAAGTTACTATGTATCTAATACGAATATTAAGGGGGCTTTGGATAAGCATATAATTTTGATACCATATAAAACGAGATTTGGATTTAATTTTTTTAAATCATATCGCGACGATTTAAAAGTAAAATTCAATGGGTTTACTAGAATTGTTGATTCAAAAGACAATATCAAAGAGAATGTTATATCAAGTGCAAAAGTAATAAAAGGCACAACAACAAGAATGTTAATATTGAAAATAGCAGATACTAAACTAATAATTTACTGATTGTTTAACCTGAATTATGCGTTAGAACTTCGTGATGAGCATTCAAATTACGATAAAACAAGAATTTACAAAACTGATGTATAGTACCGCTATGGTGAAGTTTTGTAAATTAACAAAGTGCTTTGTTTTGAAGTGATTTGAGTGTGTAATAGGTGGTTTAATGCATATTTCGGGTTTAATCTAATTTCAAAAGTTGCTTTGAATTTAATTATGAAAGAAAATACTCAAAAAATAAGTAAAAAGAATAATAGGTTCAAAGCTACATTAGATAATGAATATAGAGAAAAAATTTGCAAATTTAAATGCGGTTGCCCTGTATATTTATCGTATGATAATGAACAGCACTATTTGAATTCTATTAGGAAATAGTAATAACTTATCGGGTAAATCATAAAATTTGATTTGTTACCAGTATGATTTAATTAAACTGAAGATAAAAAACAACAGAAAAATGCAAAAGCTACCAATTGGAATACAAACATTTAATAAAATAAGAGAAGGCAATTATCTTTATATTGATAAAACAGAAGAAGCA
>PDWJ01007064.1_pt1 | contig 10111 bp, 8 predicted proteins | sample 1430881 | NCBI WGS metagenome assembly PDWJ01 (sample SAMN01162460, study PRJNA174530) | Oral metagenome, whole genome shotgun sequencing project. | biome: Marine environment; feature: Marine mammal; material: Swab sample of the gingival sulcus; isolation source: swab sample of gingival sulcus...
CGTTGCTACCCAAACGCTGAATCAGGCGGTCCATCATTGGAATCAGTGAATCACCACCTTCTAAAGAAAAGCGCTTTTGCCCGACATAGCGGGTGTGCAGATAGCGTTCCAGCCCTTCGGCTCGCACCAGATTCTCTAAAATATTCAGCTGCTGTTCGCGGGTGGCTTTTGAGCGATGCGCAAAGCGTTCCAGACGCTCCTGTACCCAGCGTTTTTCTTCGATATCATGTATGTGGTTGACCTCAGCACCCACGGTGGTGGTGTACACATCTTGTAAAAAAGCGATAATATCGCGCAATTTCATCTGCGGCTTATCGGTAAATAAGGTACCGGTGGCAAATTTTTCGTCTAAATCGGCATCGGTCAACCCATGATAGCGGTAGTCCAAATCTTTCACCGTACCGCGGTCGCGCAAACGCAACGGGTCAATATCAGCCGCTTTATGGCCGGAATTGCGATAAGCGCCGATTAAGGAATCCACCTGCGTTTGTTTGACAGAAGCATCGGAACTACCACCACCCGTTTTGGGCAGTTTAGACAGAATGGCAAATTTATCTTGAATCGCCAATCGCGGGATTTCTTTAACCTCGGCGGGTGCTGCCTCGGCGGCACGCCAATCGGCAAAGTACACTTGCCAGTTTTCAGGAACGGAATTAGGGTCGTTTAGGTAGGACTCGTAAAGGTCTTCGACAAAAGAAGCACTGCCGCCGGAAAGTGCGGACGTTTTCTTCATTTGTTGATAATTGCTCATTACATTAAATCTCTTTGTAATTTATAAGAAAAAAGCGAACAACCGACAACGGTCGTGCGCATCATCATTTAGTAAAAAATTGTCGTTGTTATAATACGCTTTTATTGCGCTGAACTCAACTACTATGCACGAAAGTGCATAGTAGCCACTATGGTTTTTCATCTTATTTTTCATAATTAAAAACTATTTTTATCAGAAAGATATACGTCAAAAAAACATTGAGTTATCGTACCGGGTCAAGCGACTGAGATTAATAAAACCTACATGGGTTTATCCAACATTTGTGCATACCATGGTATTAATACCAAACATCCTTGGCACCGTAGCTTTGTAACCAACGGTGTAGCGAATCGCGGAGTGGATCCTGCTTTTCGTTAATCGTCAAGTGCCCACAAGTTGGGTGCTTATACAGGGCAACGACATTGCCAACAATGGGAAGTTTGCTTGAAAAACCCTGCGGGCCGCCACCAGTAAGAATAACACTGGCTATTTCAGGTTTATTACGGTCATCATTTGCCATTAATAACCAATGTACAGGGTAGTTGACATCTAAAATCAGTATGATAGGGGAACCTGCAGCATCTATTTTAACTTCTACTAGCGGAGAGGCGCTCTCGATAGTTGAGTCAATTGTTGATGATGGGGTCTGCCATGAAAGATGGTCACGCCACCGAGAAACATGAACAATCTGGGTATCAAAATCTATAGGGTAAACTTGTAGTCCACACTGCTCAAATAAATTACTGAGGTTAGCGTGAGCACGTTCGGTTTCTACCAAATCGTAATTTTTTCCCATGACTTGACTGACATATTCCTTGTCTTCGTCTGTCAACGCCAAATCAGCTGTTTTAGAAAGTTTGCCGCTGTCAAAAAAGTTAACCATTGCGTTGAGCCTAGCTGAATCTTTGCTTACGCCGCCACTGGTTAAAATAGAGAGCAAAGGAAGCTCGCCTAACAATTCTTGGACTTCGCTGTCAAGTCGATCTGAAAGCCACTTTTGAATATTATTAAAGGCGGTATGAGGAGAAAAATGTGCATAATCTGCAAAGACAAAAATATTATTTTTGTAGTCAATATAGATTTTCCCGCGGTTGGCAATGGCTTTGACCATGTATTGATGGTCTAGAAAAATATGAATAGTATTGTTATCTATTGACTGGATAACGCTTGATTTATCAAGTGAATATCGATTACCCCATAAACAAAAGGGTTGTTCGCCATCGCGATAGCAATACGGCTTATCACGATAGGCTTGTGTTCTTTTTTGACCTTTCCACTCCGTTTGCAAAGGGTATCGCAGTTTGCTTTTTAGCGCGTGCGGAATGATATTGCGATTTCTCAGCAAAAATGTTAATGATTGAGACGGAATAGCTAAATCGTATAAATTTGACAATGATAAAGCAATACTGCCCTGTTCGTTATCTATCTTAAAAGTACTTCTATCATCTTGTGATAGAAGAAAAAACTGTTCGTTGAAGAACATTCTGGAAGGCGGGGAATAATTTATGCTGCTATCGTGAATGCTGGGTTGACAAATCAAAGGTAAATAAGCATCTTTCAAAAAAACATGTTGTTTAAAACGTTTTTGTATAGACTGCCAAGTCAATAGCGTTGTGCCAAAAGTGTTATATAGCAGCAACTGTGCAGGTACTTTTTCGGAGTAGGTTGAGCGTTCATTCAAGCAATACAGGTTAGTGTCTTCTTTGGCTGCTCTCATTTTTGCCGTTTTCGCAAAGCGACTAAAATCAGTGGTGCTCCACTCCCAGAACAATAATATTAATAATAACGCCAAGTTACTGAAGAGTAATAAAATTGCACCGATGGTGCTGTAATTAATTTTCATGGTTTGAAATCTAAATCTTGTTGAATATCTGCGGTGAGGCGGCTTGTTAGGAAGCGCTGATTTTTCAGGATTTCTCCATAGGCAACTTTACTAACGGTTTGCAAAGCACTCAAATTCCGCTCTTTTATAATAATTAATTGCTTATCTAATAACGTTCTCGCCTGTGTGCCTGTTTTGGTGCTCGGGTTATTGCGTATGCGATCAGGCAAGGCGAAAAATTTTTTGATGGTGGCCGGGATATAGTCTTTTACGGATTGTTTGAGCAAAAATTGATCCTCTAATGCAAGCATCTCCTCATTGCGCCCCAGCTCAACAATGATATCTTGGATATCGAATAAAATACGTAATGATGACGCGGGTAATTGCTTGCGATACTTCTTAATGATTTTCTCCATTTGCTGCGAATGAATGCTTATACCCTGAGCTTTTTCCCTTGCTCGTTTCGGTGCGATTTTTAGCTGGTAATATTTTCTCGATAAAAAAATCCAAAGTATTATCAGAAGTTCCCAATACTTTATTGGGGTCAGATTGGGGGTAAAGACTAAAAAAAACTGCAGCAATAAAAACGCCAGTAGCATTTTCAAAGTGAATAGATTAATGCTTTTATTTAGTGTGACAACTATTCTATTAATTTTATTCATTTTTTTATTAAGATTTTATAATCAACAAGGGTAAGATTAACAACAATTGATAAGTATTGGCACGCGCTACGTAAGTTGCTTCTTAATAAGTAGCGGTTGAAGCAGTGTTATTCATACCAAGGTTCCTTACTGCTTAACTTGGCTACCCATAAATTTCATTGCACTATCAGCGTTAGCAATACCGTCGGTTTTCTCAGCAATTTCGCGAACATTTTCACCGCGGGCGTGCCTTAAGTAGGCTTGTGACTTTTTCACTTCGTCAGATAATACATCGACTGTTTTTTGCATGTTTTTAAGCGCGTTGACTTTGAAATTTGCAATCTCATCCATCGTTGCGTAAATATTACCGAACGCCGCTTTTAATTTATCGATTTCGATAGTTGAATTTACCGCTTGTTCGTGGATTTCACCCGTTTGTTGGCGCAACATTTTCGACGTTGACTCAATCAGATTGCTGGTTGTGGTGTTTAATGCAGTAATTCGGTCAAGTACCAGTTTTTGGTTTGCTAAAGCCTGAGCCGTCATCACCGCGGTGCGAAGTGCCGATACGGTGGTTGTCGTGGCGCGGTCAACCCCTTTGATAAGCTCTAGATTGTTTTTGCGAATCATCTCAAGTGTCAAATACCCCTGAATATTCACCGTCATTTGCGTTAAAAAATCGACACGTTTCTGGCGTGCGTAAAACAGCATTTCCTCTTGTAAAACACGTGCTTTTTCAGGCTCATAGGTTTCAAGTGTTTGGATTTTTTCGGCTAACTTTTTGTCAATATTTTTTACAATATAAATATATTGGCGTAACTGTTGCATGAGCTGCCATAGGTTAACCTTTTCTTGTTCTATGGCAGCGTTGTCTTTTAGCAGCTCATCCTTACCAGAATACAGATGCTCAATAATGTCGTTTATGTGTGTTTGCGCTGACTGATAGCGACGAAAGTAATCACGGATATTATTGCCAAATGGGATGATGCCAAAAATTTTACGGGGGGCAAGCAAATACTGTTCGTCGGGCTCAAGTTCCTCAATGGTCTTGCGCAACTCCACCAACGAGATACCAATCGGTGAGTTGTCAACTAACCCGTTTTTCATGGCGTTGACGGGACACTCTAGCATACGGTTAGACACTGCCGCAGCCGAGCGCATTTCGGCATTACCCAAGTTATGCAAGGTGTTAAGCTTTTCCCTAAATTTGGGTGACTGTACACTGTGACAAAGAACGGATTCGACAAAATTGTTGACCTTTTGGTCTAGCTCGGGAGTTTTTTCCTCGTCTAACCTGACCATTGCATCAGCTTCATCGCGCTGGATTGGGTCAATTGCCTTGGGGGCTTCTAGTGTCATCGGCGGCTCTAGTTCAGCCATTATCTTCTCCTTGTTTGTATTTATTAACTCGCCAAGAATAAAAAAACCACCCAATGTCACACTTTACGATAGTGACGATTAGGCGGCTTGTTACCACTATCTCAATGGTTTAGGGGGTATCGGATTGCAATAAACCGCTGCGTACTTTAATCTCGGTGCGCGAGGTAATGGATTCAACAAAATCACTGAATTCCATTTGCCCCAGCGATGCCGCCAACGATTGCTGAAGTTTTTCCTCGCCGGCAACATTGTCGCTATCGGCCGAGCCCAGGCGAATCGCCGTATTGACATAGACATAAGTATCACCTGTCACCGATTTTAGCTCCTGGGCGTTTTTTTCACCAACAACCGGTGTTTGCTGCGCAATTAGCAGCGCACCAATGGCATCCAAAACGGGATTTTCTGTCACCTGCCCGGTAAAGTTGGCAAAAGCCTGCGTCGGGTAATTGCCGGCATCGGCGGCGGCTTGCAAACCCTCAGTTTGCGTTTTGGCGATTAACGCTTTGGCGGCGGCGGCAATTTGTTTATCGGTTTTTTCCGCGATAACGGCTTGCTCAACGGCTGTTTTAACCTCAGACAACGGCTTTTGCTGCGGCGCTTTTACCGTATTGATACGATAAATAATCACGCGCTCACCAATGGTCACCGGTTCTTGCAATTTGCCGGTGGTTTTATCGCTGTTTTGCAGTGCTTGTGCCATTTCCGGCAAGGCCAACACACTATCACCACCCTGCCCGGCTGCTTGCAGCTCGACCGTCTTTAATGGTAAATCAACCACCTCGGCAATATCATTTAAATCGCTATTGCCTGACTCAAACACGGCTTTATTAAGTTTTTCATTGAGTTCTGCCACCTGCGGTGCCGCTTTTTCTGCTTGCAGGGCTTTTTTCGCCGCCGTTTTGGCTGCCTCACTCAAATTTTCACCGGGTTTATCCGTTAATTCAAATACGTAAAAACCACCATCCACCGTTATCGGTGCGGTTACTTGACCCACAGTGTCCAGCGCAAAAATCGCATCAATGGCGTTTTGCGGAATCAACGAATCCGCATCTTCCTTAGGTTTTAGCGACCCTAAATCGCCATTATCGTCGACCTTGTCGGCCATTTCGCTGGCCACGGTGGCAGCACTTTTCCCCGCTTGCACTGCAGCCACAGCCGCTTGGGCGCTGGCTTGGTCGGCAAATAAATAGTAATTGGCACGCCGGGGGGCGGCGCCAGCGGCGATAATCTCGGCATCGCTGACCTGTATGCTATCGGCGATGTTTTGCGGATTTAAATCAATATAATCAATGGCAAATTGCTCAGCAGTTACATATTGGTCTTTGTTAGCTTCATAATATGCCTGAATTTCAGCAGCATCTGCCGTATTGGCAAAGGCGCTGCGCGCCAATTTAGCCACCAAAATATCACGGCTTAAATTTTGCATCTCGTTAAACGGTGCAATTTCTGCCTGGCTGACAACACCGGTGGCGGCAATACTTTGTTGAAAATTTTGCATCGCTAAATCTTTAGAGACGCTGTTACGGTAAGCCTGCGGCTCGACAGGAATAGTGCGACGAAAAACCGCTTCGCTGAATTGACCATTATCGTGAAAGGCCGGATTATCGCGAATCACTTTATCAATGGCCGTATTACTGGCCGCCAACGGGTGGTTTTGCAAATACTCGGTCAGCGCCAAACGCTGTTGCAACTGTAGCAAAGTAGTATTTTCCACCTCGGCAGGTGACATATCCTGGTAATTTTGGCGGTTATTGGATAACACGCGCTGGAACTCTGCCTGGGTAATTTCGGCATTAGCGGTTTTCAGCGCTGTCGGCGACACATTACCGCCACCCATACCAAACTGACTGGTGCCAAACCCGGCCATACCAATTAACAGCAAACCAATAACCAGGTAAATCCAAATACTGGTTTTCTTTTCACGAATATCTTCTAATGACATACAAGTAGCCTTAATAAACTGATTAAATCACGTATGATAGCAAACTTCCGCCGGACAATCACCGAAATTCGACACGCTGTTCGCCAGCGCTTAAAATCTGCCTGGCACTGTCGGTGATAACTTGCTCGGCCTCTACACCCAGACCTTCCAAGGCTTTTTTCAACGGTGCTTTGGGTGCGTAATCATAAACAGGGTAATCGCCAATTTTGGCCGCCACGGCTTGCGGGGTGGCAATACCGTCGATTAAGCCCAGCTGTTTGGCTTGTGTACCGGTCCAAAAACTGCCGGAAAACAACTCGGGAGTATTGCTGAGTTTATCACCACGCCCGGTTTTTACCGCCGCAATAAAATTATCGTGTAATTCATCTAGCAAAGTTTTTAAAAAGGCAATTTCTTTGGCCGTAGGCGTGCGTGCCGGGTTCATAAAATCTTTGTTTTCGCCGGCCGTGTAAGTGCGCGGGTCAATGCCCAGTTTTTCGGCGGCTTTGGCATAACCGAAACTTTGCGAAATGACACCAATCGAACCCACGATACTGGATTCATCGGCATAAATTTCATCACTGGCCGCCACCATATAATAACACCCGGAAGCACAAACATCGGTAATCACCGTCAGGATGGGTTTGTCGGTTTTGGCTTTTAATTCGCGCAGGGTTTTAAACACCAAAGACGACTGCACCGGTGACCCACCCGGGCTGTTAGCCTGAATCAGCACGCCTTTGACCGTGTCTTTATTAAGCGCTCGGCGCAGCGTCGCCGCCAATTTGTCCGCATTGGCATCTTTATCGGGGGCAATGACACCATCAATACGTACCAAAGCAATATGCGCGTCTTTTTTCATGCCGACTTTGCGCCCCATATCATCATAACTTTGTAAGTTGCCGCTTTTATTAAACAGCATCACCGTCATAACGGCAAGATAGAGAAAGAATAAAGCTTTAAAAAAAATACTCCAACGGCGGGCACGTTTTTGTTCGGTAATACCGGCCAAGGCAATTTTTTCTAAGGCTTTGCGTTCCCAGTTATTGTGGGGGCGTTGTGGCGCTTCAGTAGACTGTGTATCCATATTTAATCTCATTTATTAAACATTAAAAGATACTATTTTACTGAAATCCACCGCACTTGCCCAGCGATTGATAACAACCTGTTAGCTCAAAGCGTTAAAGTCTCTTGCTACATTTTGTTGTTCCCAAAAAAAGGACATTTTAACTTTGGCTTGCCAAAACGACATTGAAAACCTAAATAAAACCGCTACACTACCCCCATGAAAAATAAGACTCGTTATATCGCCGGGATTAACGCGGTGCATCAAGCCTTTGACAACGGCATGCCGATAATACGTCTGTTAATGGATAAGCAAAAAACCAGTAAACGCATAGCTGATTTGTTGGCGTTGGCCAAACAACATGGCATTACCCTGGAAAAAGTCGATAAGCTCACCCTTGATTTATTGGTGGTAGGCAACAAGCATCAGGGGGTGGTCGCTGAAATTGCTGCTTTAAAGCACGAGCAATTGACTTTAGATGACATTTTAGCACGCGATAAGCCCTTAATTTTATTACTCGATAGCATTCAAGACCCGCATAATTTTGGTGCTTGTTTGCGCAGTGCCGCCGCTGCCGGTGTTGATGCCGTGCTGGTGCCGAAAAACCGTGCCGCCGGCGTCAATGCCACGGTCAGCAAAGTGGCCTGCGGCGGGGCGGAAATGCTGCCGATTTTTACCGAAACCAACTTAAGCCGCACGCTGGAAAAATGCCAACAAGCCGGCTTGTGGGCGGTGGCGCTAACCGGGCATACCGAGACCAGCCTGTATCAAACCGACCTTAGCCAAGGGCTGGTGCTGATGCTGGGCAATGAAGAAAAAGGCTTATCGCACAATTTACTACAGCACGCCGATTACCGTGTCAAAATCCCGATGCCGGGGGCGATTGAAAGCCTTAACGTCTCGGTCGCCACCGGCATTGTTTTATTTGAAACGCTGCGTCAACGAAACAGGCAGGAGCCCTCAACATGATACTGGATTTAAAAACATTTTCTGCTAATGCCGTTTATCATTTACTCACCCAAACCGTGATACCGCGCCCGATTGCCTGGGTGCTTAGCCCCCTGTTTTCCTGCGCTCCTAAAGCCGATGGTAGCGGCGCTAAAGACACGGTGAAAAATATCTTACGCGGCACCGATTTTAGCATTCATATCGCCAGCCAAGACCACTGGCAAGCCGTGCAAGACAGCGCCATCCCCCTGCCCTACGGCCAATCGGAACTGGCGCTGACCGATTTAAGCCTATGTGATTTTGCCGACCATATACCCGTGCAGCGTTTAGCACAAGCACCGGTGGCCTTTGCCTGTCGCCTGTACCGTAGCGATACTATTGGCAACACCCCGCAAACACTGATTTTTGCCGAGGTTAAAGCTATTTACATTGACAATAACGCCGTCACCCAACAGGACAAACGTCTAAGCATAGATGCCGGTGTTATTGCACCGTTGGCACGGCTGGGGCAGAATCAATTTATGCGTTTTGGTGAGATTACGGTGTCATGTGCCAAAGGATAAAGTCACAACATATCGTTGATTATTGTGCACGGCATAACGGCTTAGCCTGCACTAAAGCGGCGAATTCCCCGCTTTTTGATAGACTTTTAGGCATAAATTAGCGAAAATAGGCGATTAACCGCAAGCGCGAAAAGCTTGCCCTTTTTCCCGACAAAACCGCCATAAAATAAATATTATCAGATTTTTGGCGATTTTTATTGATAGCATATTTCGGATTTTTTTATGAGAGTACTTGTCCTTAACGGACCCAATTTAAACCTGTTAGGCGGCCGCGAACCTGACACTTACGGCGCTGTCACCTTAGAACACATTCACGAGCGCATGCTCGCACTATCTGCAGAACTGGGCGACGATTTAACTTTTTTCCAAAGCAACCACGAAGGCGAACTGATTGACGCCATTCACGATTGCCCTGACAATAAAATCGACTTTATTATTTTTAATCCGGCGGCTTACACGCACACCAGCATCGCCTTACGCGATGCTTTGCTGGCCGTCGATTTACCGTTTATCGAAATTCACTTAAGCAATATTTATCAACGCGAGTCATTCCGCCACCGCTCATTTTTTAGCGACATCGCCGAAGGCGTTATCAGCGGATTCGGCGCCCACGGTTACGAAATGGCTCTGATTGCCGCTCACCACGAATTTTCGGCGGATTAATCGGCACGACTGTTTACTTTTTATCAGAGGAATATCATGGATATTGAAAAAATCAAAGCACTCATTGAGTTATTAAATGACACCGACATCACCGAATTTGAACTTAACGAAGGCGAAGAATCGGTCAAAATCGGCAAACCCAATCCCAACGCGGCTAGCGTTATGCCGGCGCCGGTTGCCGCCGCGCCGGCTGCTCCTGTCGCTGCCGCACCCATGGCGGCCGCATTTGCCGCCCCCGGTGCGCCTGAACCCGCTGCCGAAGCACCTGCCTTAGGCCGTACGATTAATTCCCCAATGGTTGGCACGTTTTATTCTGCCCCCAGCCCGGATGCCGATGCCTTTGTCAAAGTCGGGCA
>PDWJ01011356.1_pt1 | contig 10109 bp, 9 predicted proteins | sample 1430881 | NCBI WGS metagenome assembly PDWJ01 (sample SAMN01162460, study PRJNA174530) | Oral metagenome, whole genome shotgun sequencing project. | biome: Marine environment; feature: Marine mammal; material: Swab sample of the gingival sulcus; isolation source: swab sample of gingival sulcus...
ATCAGGCAGCCTCGGCGAATGGACAAGGCAAATCAAAGTAAACCTCATCCGGGGTTTTGTCGTCAAGAGAAGAATGGCCTCTTGCCAAATTGTAGTACTGGATCCAACTAGTCCGACACGGAGCGACCATTGGCAAATGAGTGTAGATAGATATACTGGTGCTTGAGGGTCCACCATAACCGCTCTACAAAAATATTGTCCTGGCAACGGCCTCGGCCATCCATGCTGATGGACACGTGGTTGCCCTTGAAAACCTGAGTGAAAGCATTGCTGCTGAACTGGGATCTTTGGTCAGTATTGAAAATATCAGGAGGCCCAAAACGGCCTATGGCTCCCTTTAAGGCATTTATGCAAAACGCTGAATCCAGCGTGTTGAAAATCTGCCAGAACAAGATTTTGCGGCTGTGCCAGTCCGTAATCGCCACAAGATACATGTGTCACGAGCCATGGGTGAGTATGTGATCCGGTTGCCCACACCTGATTCGGTGATTGATGGTTAATCCCTTCAGCAGATAAGGATATACTTTGTGCAGGGGATGGGGGCGACTGATCCTGGTGTTGGGATATATTGTCTCAATATCCATCAATCGCATTAACTGCTGGATCCGTTCTCGGCTGACCTTTAGGCCCTCTTTAATTGGCGGCGGATTGTTCGGCTACCGGAGGATGGATTTTCCAGGTACAATTCATCTATTTTGCATCAAGTCCAAGTCTTCTTGTTGTATGGTTTTTTGGCGATAATAGTAAGAATAGTAAGACGACCGGCTGACACCCAATAACTTGCACTGTCTTGATATGCTCAGCTTTTGACTTTTAGGTTCCGCTGTTTTAGAGTCAGCTGGCGATCTGAGACATTGTTTCGTCGTTTTGAATGGGGCTGCTAAAGCGACCTTTGCCTTGAACTGTGGACTGTGTGTTTTGCGTTTTTTCCCATTTTCAGATCCTCCTCAATTTGATCTGACATATAGCTTACCACATTGTCCAGTTTTAGGGCCACCGTCCTCTTTTTAAACAAAAAAGATCTTTGACCACTTTTTGAATACAGTTTATATTAATTCTGTAAGTGATGATAAGGACAAAATCAAAAGGAGGTTAATCATGGAAGACTTTGAAGAGCCTGAAGACCTTAGTCACTATGTCGATGTTGAAACAGCAAAAAAACATTTCGCCAGATTCGAAAAAGAATTAGAAGAATTTTTTAGCCCCGAAGAAATAGCCAAAGCCGATGAATTTGTCAGACGAGCAATGAAGGAAAGGTATAAATAATTACAAATCGTTAATTTTAACAAGGTGTAATTATGGAATCGTTTTCGCAATTTACCAATGACGCAGTATATGGCATTTTCGAAACCTCTGATCGTTTTTACGAAGATTTTGGATTTATCGATAGCCCTCAACCATTAAATGAGTTGAGCAAACGGGCAGAAAAATTTCCTCAAGTATGGGGCGATGTTACCGGACATACCGAAGAGAAAAGAATTGCATCTGCCCAGAAATATACGGAAAGGCATCCAAGCTCGTATTGACGCTGCCAAGGAATACACAAGGTCAGCGAATCTCGCCACTAAGAAATTCGACACCAAAGTTTCTTTAAAATTCAACACCGAAAAGTTTTCCATAAAAAAGATGGATGATTTTGTTGATAAGATAATTGTAGTACTTAGACGGGTAGTTAAGTGAAGGTGCCGGGTGTGAAATTCGCTTACTTTTAAGCTGAGAAATGTTTACAACTAGAAATGCGAGTTTATAACCGATGATTTAAGATAGTAGCTTACTATGCTTCGACGATTTGTTTGTCATAGTATTACAAGTTGTCATATTAGGTTGAAGAAAAAATACATTCAATATCAACATGTTAATACAACATCGCAGTGTGTATGACAGCGTGACCTTGAATATGTGTTTAACGATATACGGATTGTGATGGCACGTGCGTTGTATTGATTTACCCGCGTGATAGGATGTCACACGTCAGTCCGTCAGATGTCATTTTATCTTATTGAAATAAAGGATAAATACTATAAAACCAGCGCGACATGTTTTGAGAGGGGTGACAAATATTGAGGGATTGACGATTTGTTCGCTAACCCGTTCAACTCATTATCTATGTTATATTCTTTCCCTTGACTCTATCCAAGCTTCAATTTCATCAGATCTCCAAGCGATTGAATTTGGTCCCAGTTTCACAGGTCGAGGAAATACACCCTTTTGCATTTTTGTATAAATACTCGTTTTCTTAATTCCACATCGTTTCATAACAGTTTTTAGCTTTAGCAGATAGACTTCTTTTCCCATATCTCACCTCAATCAACGACTATTAATACTTGAAATTACCGCTGTTCTTGTCCCTTTTTATTGATACTGAAGATAACGCTTTGACTTTTTCAGAGAGTCAAATTGATCTATTCGATTACAGGGGGATATGAGGAGGAATACCTAAATTCAAGGAGATAGCTGTACTCACTGATATAGTTGAGAATCCGTGGTCGTTTGTGAATCGCTTCCTTGCATTAGTCATATGTAGACTCCTTCGATATTTTTGATGCCATTGATTTCAAGAATGGCATCGCTCAAAGGGAACGGCTCCGTGTGTTCCCTGCTTTAGGTTAGCGTACTTGGGGCTAACCTGCTTGAATGATATCGTTAAAGCTCACATATGATTCAACTACCCATATTGAAATGGGAGAGTGAATTGGCAACCATTTGAGATTACCATAACCAATCTGATGTAACAGAACTGATACGATTGATATGATCAAGGATATTTGATGTGATATTTCTTGTCAAGGGTAATTTTTCATAATTATCCGATAATATTGGGAAAACTGGTCTTGGCCAATTTTTCATAATTATCAAACATGAGTGGTTAATTTTATTAATTTAAAATAAAATACATCATCAAAATCGTATGTATTATTTCAAACTACCGGATTGTTATTTCAGTCCTAAATGAAATCATTGTTTTTATTTTGCTACCTAAAGCACCGCTGTTTGTGTGTACTTACGTGTGTACTTTTTATTAAAAACCAATACATTGTTTGCAATGCATTAATAATAAAGTGCAATAAATACTAGTTCGACTCCGACCTCCGCACCATTGAAATGTTTAAGAACGTTCGTTGAAGTTCTTTCAGGCCCCAAATCTACCAGGTTTGGGGCCTTTTTTGTTGCCTTTTCGTTCGCACGCGTTTGCCCCTGGAATGAATCGAACAACAGAAGAACGGGTAGAACCATAGTCATGTCCTCGGTACACTAAAAAAGGACGTTTTTTTTGAGCATTTGGACACAAGCTCATAGATTCGATTTCCCCACCAGAGGTACTGAAGATAATAAGAAAGATTGAAATGTAGTAGTTCAGATCAAGTCTTGACTAATACACTTTACGTTAACTGAAAAATCGAATTGCTCAAAGTCCCCTTATTAAAATCTCTTTCCTCACTATCTTCAGGATGTAATTCCTCCCATACAGAGATATTTCACCTCAAGGTATTCTTCAATACCAAGATAGGCCCCTTCTCGACCTAACCCTGATTGTTTCACCCCTCCAAATGGAGCAACTGTGTTGGAGATAATTCCCTCATTAATCCCAACCATTCCATATTCCAGCTTCTCGGCAACCCGCCAGATTCTGCCGATATCACGGCTGTAGAAATATGCTGCCAGTCCAAAGACCGTATCGTTGGCGATGGAAACCGCTTCCTCTTCTGATTCAAATGTAATCAGTGGCGCTATCGGCCCAAAGATTTCGTTTCTGGCAATTGGCATAGTATTGGTGACATTTTTCAAAATTGTTGGAGTGAAAAACAACCCGCCACGACTGTGGCGGCCACCGCCTAATACCAATTGAGCACCTGCTTCAAGGGACTGCTCAACCAGTTTTTCAACATTTTCCAGGGCATCAGTATTGATAAGCGGGCCGATTTTGACATCGGGATCCATCCCATCACCAACAGGAAGCATTTTCACCGCTTCTGCCAGCTTTTCTGCAAATTGATCCTGAATATTTTTATGAACCAGGAATCTGTTTGCGCAGACACAGGTCTGACCTGCATTACGATATTTAGAAGCCATCGCACCTTGCACTGCGGCGTCAATGTCGGCATCATCAAAAACAATAAATGGCGCATTTCCTCCCAACTCAAGAGAAACCTTTTTAACTGTTGATGCACATTGTTGCAGCAGCTTTTTACCAACAGCCGTTGAGCCGGTAAAAGAAAATTTTGCAACCTCCGGGCTTTCTGTAAACACCTTGCCGATTCCATCGGAATCTTTTCCTGTAATAACATTAAAAACTCCTGCAGGAAAACCTGCTTCTTCTGCAAGTTTGGCCAGAGCAAGAGCTGAGAATGGTGTTTCTGAAGCCGGACGGATAATAAAAGTACATCCAGCAGCCAAGGCAGGGGCTGCCTTACGGGTAATCATAGAGCTTGGAAAATTCCAAGGGGTTATAGCTGCAACAACACCTACAGGTTGTTTAATTACAACGATCCGTTTATCTCCATCCGGCGCGGGAATAGTATCCCCATATATTCGCCGCCCCTCTTCTGCGAACCATTCAATAAAACTGGCCGCATAATTGATCTCCCCTTTCGCTTCTGCAAGCGGTTTTCCTTGCTCAAGAGTCATAATTTTTCCGAGATCATCCTGATTTTCCATAATCAGTGAAAACCATTTTTTCAAAAAACCGACTCGTTCACCTGCACTTTTTTCACGCCAGACATGAAATGCATTCTGGGCAGCAGCAACAGCTTCTTTTGCCTGAGCTGCGGTACAATCTGCAACGCTGGCTATTTCCCCACCAGTTGCCGGATTGGTAACAGTAAAAGAGGATTGACCACCTATCCATTTACCATCAATATAGGATTCGTTTTGTAGTAGATCCGGTTTTCGTAACGTTTTCATAGAGCATACCCTTATTTGCAGTGCTTTTTATATGAAAGTCTCCTGACAGCTTGAAAGCGACAGATGCCGAAGTGAGAGCTTTCAGGTTTCGTTGTGGCTGACATACCTGGTCCAGCTATGCTGGTCAGTTTGGATTTTTATCAAAGAACAGCTCGATAAATGGCTTCTGCATCTGCTATTTCGAGCTCTCTTGGATTATTTGCCAGAAGCCTGGTTACTTTCATAACACCTTCAGCAAGTACTGGAATGTCTTTTTCCTGCACCCCAAACTCCCGTAACTGCCGTGGAGTCCTGAGATCATCAGCCAAGGTCAAAACTGCCTGGACAGAGTTTTTGGCAGCCTCATGTTGACTCATATTTTTGGTATTGACACCCAGCATTGAAGCAAGTTGGGCAAACTTCTCCAGATTTCCGATATAATTAAACTCCATTACAGGGGCAAGCATAATCGTGTTTGCGATTCCATGAGGAATATGGAATTCAGCCCCTATCGGATAGGCAAAGGCATGGACAGCGGTTACGCCTGCATTAGCAAAAGCCATCCCGGCAAGCATGCTTCCCTGAAGCATTTTTTCTCTGGCTACAAGATTTTTTCCGTCAGCAAAAGCAGCTCGTATTGAACTGTTTATGTGTTTAATTGCTTCCCGAGCCAACATATCTGAAATTGTTGTCGCATTTTTAGAAGTGTACGCCTCCAGTGCATGAATAAGGGCATCCATACCTGTTGCCGCTGTTATCGCTGGCGGAAGACCTATTGTTAACCCAGGATCCAGCATTGCGGTATCTGGATACAGATAAGGACTCACGACTCCTTTTTTCAGTTTTTCACCGTGATCTGAAAGGATAACTATAGGAGTTACTTCACTCCCGGTTCCAGCGGTGGTAGGAACAAGAATCAGTGGCAGACCCGACCTCTCAATAGTGTCAATACCAAACATCTCTGACACGGGTATTTCATTGGTTGCCATGACACTTACGATTTTTGCGATATCCAGAGAAGAGCCTCCACCAACTCCCACAATCCCCTCTGCGTTATTCCTAACCAGAAGCTCCAAAACCTGATCTGCTATTTCATATGGCGGATCAGCCTCGACCTGATCGAATCGGGTAACTTTAATCTTGTGCTGCCACAGGATTTTTTCTATTGTATCGATAATTCCTGTTGCAACAAGCCCAGGATCTGTTACAAGCAGAACAGAGGAAATTCCGAGTCGCTTTACTTCGATATGCAGAGTCTCAATACATCCTATGCCACTGACAATACGGCTGGTTGTGGAGAATATCACTGTCTTGTTTTGAGTCATAGTTCCCTCCATTGATATATGAAATACAGGTTTTATTTGCCAGACATTCAGTCATAGTATTCTGGTGCTTTTTTCAGCTGGCTCCATGCTACAGGGTCGTGTCCGGTAATAATCCTGGCTCCCCTTGTTTTTTGCAGATAGCGCATTTTTTCAACACTGCGTACTGTCTCTGCAGCATTCCACATGAGTCCGGGGAGAACACCATTCTCGAGGTTTTCCTGGGTATAACAGGCATCAGCAGCAAAAAACATTGGACCGCTGTTTTTGAGATTGAGTAAAACCGATTGATGCCCCGGAGTGTGTCCTGGCGTGAAATAAATAATGATAGAATTATCCCCGAAAAGATCAAAACCATCATGTTTCCATCCCTCGAGAATTAACCAATCAACATCCTTATCAAAATCCTTTCGAATATATGCAGCCTTCATATAGGGATCGGGAACGTAGGCAAAATGGAGTTCTGCACGTTGAACAATATAGCGTGCGTTGGGAAAATGACCTACTCCACCAGCGTGATCGAGGTGAAGATGCGAGAGAATAACAAAGCTGATATCTTCGGGTTCACAGCCAACCTTTTTGATAGCGTTGGCACACCATTGCTCTTCACTCATTACGGGATCATACGCCTGAACGATACCTTCCCAGTGCGTTTCCTTATCATGAACTGTTTCGAAAGCGTTACCCGTATCAAAAAGGACTTTACCTTTCGGGTGATCAATAAGAAAGAATGGGACAGGAACGTTGAATTCCTCATTTACCCCCTGGTTAAGTGTAAAGTAATGCTTCATACTTTCCAAAATACCTGCTTCAAACATGTATACTTTCATAATGCCTCACCTTTAGTAAAGATTTATCGATATCTTAATAGACCAGTGCCGTGTTTCACCTCCTTTTAAAAGTTATAAAACTGCTGTTACAAACAAATTGATCATTATCAGCAAACGAAGAGAGTCTTTGAAAAGCGATTCTCTCTGTTGCAAATTTAAGGAAAAACATTATGCTCTGATTCTTAATGATACATTAAGTAGAAGCATTCTTTGTTCAGCATACTGAATACAGTTCTGTATGCTGAACATATTAGTAGTTTGATAAATCTCTGTCAAGAAAAAAGCCCATGCAGCAAAACAAAAAAAACATTCCAGCACTAGAAAAATGTTTGAAAATACTAAACATATTAGCCGAGCAGAAAGCTCCGCTATCAGCATCAGAGATTTCCAAGAAATTAGTATTACCGAGAAGTACTGTTCATGGTCTACTGCACACTCTGGTCAATTTTCGTGTGTTGAGAAGAGGAACCGATCAAAAATATTTTTTAGGGCCGCATATAATGTATTGGGCAAACAGTTTTTTATCGGATCAAGATATTGTGACTATTTTTTACCATGAAATAAGATCATTACGTGTTCTTGACAATTATACATTGACGGTATCAGTACGGGAGAAAGAAGATGTTCTCTACCTTGCCTGCAGAAACGCAGAAATTCCGTTAGGCTTTTTTTTCAGGCCTGGCATGAAACTGCCGGCTGCTTTTACCTCGACAGGCAAAGCTCTTCTCGCCACCTTGTCAGATGAAAAAATTACAGAAATATATTCGCAAAACTGGCCAAGACCCATGACCCAGAATAGCGTCAGAAATGTCTCTGAACTCCTTGAAGAAATTCATAATGTTCGAAAAAATGGTTTTTCAATTGATAACGGTCAAATAAAAGAAGGGATGTATTGTATAGGAAAGGCTGTTCATAATTCAGACGGAACCGGTTGTGCGGGAATCTCCGTAAGCCTTCTTAAAGAAGATTTTTCTCAAGAGGCAGCGAAAGAGATTTCGGGTTATATGGAAATACTCGTTACAAAAATTGAAACGCAAATGGGCGTAATCTCCAGCAAACCAAACTTGTCGGTGCTGAAAAAATAACATATCCATATAAAATAACGAGATAATTTAGCAAAAATATGCTAAACTGATTGCAGGAATTGTAAAGAACCCCCCCTTTTTTCCTGTATTTTTCTGCATGAAACCAAAAGAATCTCCACAGCAAAATCCTCAGGCAGACCTTTTTTACCTCGAGCTTCGAAATATGCTCAATCCATCACATCCACTGGTGAGATTATCGGAAGTGGTAGAGTGGGAACAACTTGATCAAACCTTTGGCGAAACATTTAGTCCAGGCAAAGGAAGACCAGATAAATACCTTCCTTAGTGTTGCAGAGAGGAACTTCACGAAGCTGATGAAGTTCATTCAGCGATATCTGAAAAAAACTCGACAGGGAAAGACTCTTCATACCAGAAAAAAATTTGCAAAACCGGCTTTTAATAGGTAGACATAAAACGGCGTGTGTCATACGTAATTAGAGAGTTATTTTTCCATGCAAACCATTCAGCCTGTCGCCACTGTTTCAGAGCAAAATCCTGACCAGACTATTTTTAATTGTCCTGGTTTCATCACCAAGGGAGATTTTTTTCTCGAATCCTTTTGTTCCGGCCTGAAACTGCTGGTTATGAACATGCGTTTCAGCCAACCTGTTGCCCTGTATAATGAAAAGAGCCCACATACCATTGGGATGAACTTTGCTGCCAAAGGAAAAGCAGAAGCCTTTTCCAGGGTCTATGGCCATAATCTTCCCATTGCTCCGGGTATAAGCGGATATTTTACCTATAGAGACCCTGTGGACATGGGTGAAAAAATCATGACCGGACACTATCAGCGGGTATTAATCAGTATGGCACCGGAAACCTTGACCAGACTGGCAAATGAAGACGAACAAACCTTTGCCCCTTTTATAGACGGATTGAAACATAAACGACTCCATATGGAGGCAGACAAACTCACATCAACCATGGGAAATATCCTGCAACAGATTTTCAACTGCCCCTACCAGGGAAAGACCCGTTCTTTTCAAACCAGTCGGAAAAAAGGCTGTAACCGCCCTGCCCCGCTAAAACCAGCGGATCGGGAAAGGGTTCACCACGCCGCCGAACTTCTGGAACAGCAGATGGAAAATCCGCCCGATCTTGCCGCGTTAGCCAGGGCTGTGGGGTTGAATCGCAGTAAATTTCATATCTGTTTCTGCCGTGAATTTGATAAATCTCCCTTGGAATACCTGCGCGACATTCGCCTGCGCCAGGCAAAAAAACTGCTGGAACAAGGCACCTGTAATGTTACCGAAGCGGCCTATATGGTGGGGTACAGTAGTCCCAGTTATTTTACCCGCCTGTTCCAAAAACGCTATCTTACGCTCCCCAGTGAACTTGTCCGCTACATCTGAATAGTGACAATAATCCACATTCCACCCCGATTTTCTCTTCCTCGTACAATCACGTTTTCCACCTCTTTTACACGATTAAGACAGAAAAAAAGACGATTGAGTTAGGATAAAAAAACTCATTGCAGTATCCTTTTTCAGCAAAATTAACGTTGCTCTTCGTATACCAATTACAATGAAAAAGGAGAAGCCATGTCCACGAAAGTTTATTCTGCCATTGCGGCATTTTCAGTTTGTATACCACTTATAGCCGGTCATGTCCGGGCTGAAGAGAAACGGGAAATAACTCTTGATACCATAATAGTGACGGCAAACAAGCAGAAAGAGAATATACAGGATGTCCCTGTTGGTATAACGGTGTTTGACGATTTCACACTGGAGGATAAAAGCATCTCTTCCGTGTCTGAACTTGCGGATTTTGTACCCAATCTGGCGGTCACTGCTCAAGGAACTTCGAGTGCAACCGTGCCGACTTTGAGAGGGATTACGGCTGATCTCGGAACCTTCTCGGCGTCTACAGCAATGTATGTTGACGGTGTGCCGATATTGTCCTTTTCAGGATATGAAGATACACTGCAAAATATCGAGCGGGTTGAAGTATTGCGCGGTCCCCAGGGAACCTTATATGGAAAAAACGCCGAA
>PDWJ01011714.1_pt1 | contig 10109 bp, 11 predicted proteins | sample 1430881 | NCBI WGS metagenome assembly PDWJ01 (sample SAMN01162460, study PRJNA174530) | Oral metagenome, whole genome shotgun sequencing project. | biome: Marine environment; feature: Marine mammal; material: Swab sample of the gingival sulcus; isolation source: swab sample of gingival sulcus...
TAAAATCACTGCTTTGACGTTAATTCAATGGCAAAACAAGTGCTCAGGAAAAAATATCAACCATTTAAAAAGTGCTGTCTCCTAAATGCACAACGGGTAGCAATGGGTTGATTTAAAAAAGTCTGCGAATAGCTATAGCAGTTTTTTCTTTGTGGTATTCGGCTTAACATGCGCCTTAAATTAAAATCTAAATTAACTGTCATTCGGCAATAACGACGGTTTATTGTAGAATATATCTTTTTAAAAGATATTAATGGAAAAAGACTATGAAAAATATAACAAAGCGCCTTTCGCCGGCAGGGCAAAGCGGTTTTACCCTGTTGGAGATCCTGATTGTTTTGGCCATTATCGGTACCATTATGGGGATTGTTGCCACACAAGTAATGGGCAAAAGTGAGCAAGCCAATATCAAATTGGCCTCCCAAGGTGTCATTAACTTACAAGGGGCGGTTACCACGTACAAATTGGATACCAAAAAACTGCCGGGCAGTTTACAGGATTTAATGACCAAACCGTCCGGTGTCAAACACTGGCAAGGCCCATACACCAGTGAGTCATCACTTAATGACCCCTGGGACAGCCCGTATCAATACCGTAATCCCGGCGAGCATGGCCGCTATGATATTTTCTCCTTTGGGGCTGATGGTAAAGCAGGCGGCAGCGGTGCAAATGCCGATATAGGTAACTGGGATTTATAACGTATCGACGGCGTGTTAATGAGTCATCTCTGTCCTCGATGTACCAATCATCGTAATCATCGCAATTATCGCTTATCACGGCCGGCAGGTTTTACCTTGCTGGAGGTTTTGCTGGTGCTGGCAATAATGGCGGCATTGGCGGCGGTTTTATTGCCGCAGGTAATGTCAGGCCGGGACCATTATCAATTGACCCGTAACGCCCGGGATGTGGCATCTGCGATGCGGATGACACGGACCTTGGCTATTAAAGCACAGGCAGATAAGACTATTCAGTTTAATATGGACAATAAAACCTTTCAGGTTGACGGTGAAAAAACACGGACAATTGACGAAGAAATTGACCTGAAAGTGCTTACCGCAGAAAGCGAAATCAGCGAAGACGGTAGCCGTGCGGGAATCAGGTTTTATGCCGATGGTGTCGCTACCGGTGGCCGGGTAACGTTGACATTAGCCGATGATAGCCGGGCAATTGATGTGGTGTGGATGACCGGGCAAATCAATATACTGGATAATCCGGATGATCAGTAGATGAAAAATAATGATCAAAGCCGCGGGTTTACCCTGTTGGAAATTATGATTGCGTTGGTACTGCTGGCAAGTATTGCCGCATCGGTGGTACAGGTAATTTCGCGGGGCGTAGACAGCACGCTAATAGTAGAACACGAGAGTACCGCCTACTTGCTGGCCGAGTCAAAAATGGATGAATTGCTGCTGTTAGCGGATGTTAGAGAGGGTGCCGGTGACGGTGTGTTTGCCGGTGACGGCGAATACCGTTATCAGGTCGACGTTAATGAACAACCTTATGAAGGGCAGGCACGCAGTTTTGAATTAATGCATATTAACCTGACAGTACGCTGGGGAGCAGCAGACGGTTCTGATAATGCGGTTGTTCTGGAAGCACTAAAAACACAGGTTAAACCCTTATGAAACAATATTTGATTCGTGGCTTCACCTTGCTTGAAATGCTGCTGGTGCTGGGTTTAATGGCAATGCTGATGTTAGCGGTTACGCAGTTAATGTCACAAACTGCATCAGCATGGGATGGCAGTGAACAAACGATGCGTGCGGTGGAAAATGATAAAATTGCCCTGAATTTTATTCGTAAGATGCTGGATAAAGCCAAACCCCTCAGTTGGCAGCGCAGTGAAGATGATAGCTCGGTATCTAAAACTTTTGTGGGTGAAGAAGATACTATCTATTTTGCCGCGCCGTTACCGGCAGTATCGGAAAAAGCGGGGATGTACTGGTTTGCCATTCATGCCGGGCGGTCGCCACACTATCAGCGGCCAGCCTTATTAATTGATTATTGGCTGTTAGACGATGAGTCCAAAGAAAAAACCTTGGCCAATAAAAAATCTACCGAGGTATTAATGACCGATGTGGAAAAAATTACTTTTTCCTATTATGGCGATAATGATTATAGCAACGGCACAGATGACCCTGTTTGGCAGCATGAATGGCGAGATTTAGCCGACCCGCCATTGGCAATCCGTATGGATATCAAACGCAGTCGTTATGATGAAAATGACTCCGATGCCATACCCCGGCGTGATTGGCAGGGTTTGGTGATGCGCGTTTTACAGAGAAAATTGCGATGACAAACAGGCCTCAACAACGCGGTATTGTATTGATTGCCGTACTATCGATGCTGACAGTGGTGATTAGTTTGTCAGCCGCTTATGTATTATCCGTCAGTCGCGACAGTGAATCGCTTGATATGTTAAATGCTCGTATTCAGGCGCGTTACAGTGCCTATTCGGGGATTGAGTATGGTTTATATGCCATACAAGATGGCGATAAAGCTTTGCGTTGGAAAACCGAGGGGCAGGTATATCCGGTGGCGTTGGCAGGCGGACAAGTATATGTTAGTATTGCGCCAGCTTCTGCCAAAGTCGATATTAATGCGGCCCAACCCGATTTACTTGTAATCCTGCTACGCTATGCCGGACTGGATGAAGAGACGGCGGAGCAGGTGAAGGATAATATCGTGCAGTGGCGCAGTGGCGGGGCAGATGCCATCGGTAATTCGGTTTCCGACAGTGATTATGAGGCAGCCGGTTTGCCGTTACCGGCGCACCGTAGATTTTACAGTATTGAAGAACTGGCTCGTGTGTATGGCATCAGCGGGGCGGTTTATCAAAAGATTAAACCGTTGGTTACCGTCTATGGCAGCAGACGAATTAATGTATGGGCGGCAAGTGATACGATGCTGCAAGTACTGGAGCTTGATGAGGGACAAATCGAAAGTATTCGTATGGCGATTGATGATTATTATACCAATGAAACACCGATTCCGGCAGATATAATGGCAATCAGCCCTTATCTGGATTTTTCCCGACACGACAGTTATTACCGTTTGCAAGCCTATGCTGAAACGGCGGAGGGACAAAGTGAGGTGGTCTACGCCATTGTTAAAACCCACCGCAATCGTAATGGTTCATTTGTCATTATGCAGCGTGGTATTGTTTCGGGAGAAGCGCGGCAGGCCTTTGTACGTGCAGTCGCGCAAACCAAACTGCAAGAAGAATAATTAAAAATAGCGTAATATGTATGATTTTACGCTATAATTTAAAAAGTTTTTACCTAATTACAGAGTAATATTTTATTATGTCGGTCATTTTATTTGGACAAGATTTATCACAAATCCCGCGGCGTATCGGGGCAGCATTAAGTTATTGGGGTGATGCCATGCGTGCACTATTGCCAAAACGCGTGCGTGAGCAGTTAACGGTGGGAGAAGAGCAAATTATTGTCTGTCAAAATGACGAGCAGTTACAGATTTATCACAACAGTTTAGGTAAATTTAGCGAACCGCTTGATTATACGCGTCAAGGGGATTATTTTGACAGTGCCGCGATTACCGAGGTGAAATCAATACTTGATAATGATCACCGTTTGGTTTTACAAGTCAGTGATCAAGTGCTTTTATCCAAATCAGTACAGTTTCCGGCGGCAGTCGCGGATGATTTACGTCAGGCATTATTATATGAGATGGATAAACATACACCATTTCCACCAAATGAGGTGTATTTTGATGTAGTAATCATGCGTCAACAAGCCAATAAAGTATTTGCAAGACTATATTTATTGCAAAAATCGCTGGTACAGGCGACGTTACAACAGTTTGCTGATAATGGTATTCGTTTTGATCGGTTGTGTACGGCTAATGAACCGCATATTAATTTATTGCCGCAAGTATTACACCGGCGTAAACGATTATTTCCCCTGACACGAAATGTGCTATTAACTGTTGGGTTAGTACTGTTTTTTGTGCTATTACTGGCAGTGCCGCTGTATTTTAAGCGCGATACAGCCATTAAACTGGAACAGCAGATAGCACAGTTAGCACCGCAGGCTGCCGGAGAGCCTGAATTATGGCAAAAGCGGGATGAAGCAGAACAAGTGATTAGCGAATTTATTGATAATTATCCGCTGCCATTTGCACAAATTTATGAAGAATTGTCCAAACGCTTACCCGATAATACCTGGGTAAGTAATCTTACTTATCAAATGGGCAAAATGGAAATACGTGGAGAGGCCGCTGATGCAGCGGGTTTAATTGCCTTAATCAACGCCTCGCCACTGTTTTATAATGCCAAAATTGGTTCGCCGATTATCAAGTCTCGCACGGCTGATAAAGAAGTGTATAATATTGGCTTTGATGTGTTAGGCAATACGGTGGTTAAGGAGTAATAGCATGACTCGTAAAGAGAAAAAACAGCTGACGGTGATTTTGACGGTAGTTGTTTTTATTGCACTAATAATTATCTTGGCAGTTCCGTATGTGCGTAAACTCAATGAATATAACCGTATCATTGAACAACGGGCGTTGCGCATACAAAGTTTAAAACGACAAATTACTAATAAGCCGTTATTGACAAAAGAAGTTACTCGTGTTGATGAATTAATGAACCGATCTGGTTTATTTATTCGAGCACAGAATGAACAGGAAGCAACGGGGAAATTACTGTCCACGGTCAAGAAAATTGTCGAAGCAAATGGCGGTGAAATTAAAACGGTTAACCCGCAAACACGACGTAAAGGAGATAAGAACAGCGTTAAGGTTAGGGTGACTTTATTCGCCGATCACGAACAGTTGGTTGGTATGTTAAATGAGATGGCAACGGCTAAACCGATGTTAGATATTAGCGGCATTCGACTAACGGCATTGACACGTAGAGGCGGCCGTAAAATAATAGAAAATAATCAGATTAATGTGGTGGTTGAAATCAGATCATTTTATTTGTTATCGCCGTCTTAAGCAAAAAATAATATTATGTTAATACGCAAGCAACGACGTCAGTATATTTTTCGCTGTTTATCAGGAGCATTATTAATTATCCTTGCTATGATTATTGTTGTATTTTTTTTATCATACGCATCTCAGCAGCGTGTTATAAAAGGAGCACAGCAGTTTCAGGCAAAAATAGACGAGGAGCTGTTCATTTCAACAAGTGAGGATGATTTACCACTAATAGCTGATATCGCTATTAAGGATGGCCTTGCCAGGCCCTTGCTGCTGTCAACCCGCCGGCCTGTTACCGCAGAATCAACGATTAAGCCTGTTGAACCATTACCTGAAAAACCCAAAGACATTCCACCGTTAGACGGACAATTAACCAGCGTGATAATCACCGGGCAGACAAAAATGATATTTTTTGCCGGTGCCGAGGGTACCATTCGTTTAAATGTAGGGATGCGCTATAACGATTGGCAGCTGACAGGCATCAGTGAAGATAGCGCAACCTTTACCTTTGACGGGCAAGAAAGAATCTTAACATTGCGTCATTTTGCCAATGCACCACCAACAACTGTTCAACAATTGGGTGGCAAAGCACACTCGAAAAACAAAGAAAAAGATAAAGAAGAAGATAAAGAAGAAGATGAAAAAGAATATAAAGAAACACTATAAAGAAAATACAGTGGAATAATTATGATTAAAAAAATAGACATATTACGCTCGGCAGTCATTTTATTGCTTTTATTCGGCTGTGCCAGCAATAAGCAAGAAGATGAAACCATGGCGCGTATTCGTGCTGAGTTAGAAGGGCAGGGCAGTCCGTTAACAATTCATGAAAATCAACAAGTAAATAATGCCAGTGCTAGACGCGTTTTTAAGGATGAAAGTCAGGCAAAAGATGTTATTCCGACCTTTGAATCGGAGCGGGCAACAGGCAATGTTGTCAATACCCGGGCACAGCGTCCGGCGCGTCCGGCCGCCAAGGAAACCGGCACGGTGACGTTAAATTTTGAAAATGCCGATTTGCGCGAAGTGGTTAAATTTATTATGACCGATTTATTGGAGCAAAATTATATTTTATCGGATCTTATTCCGACATTGGAAACCTTGTTAAAAGTTAACGGGGCGGTGATGGTCTTTGATAACGATCTGGTGCGTATTTTACCGTTGGCGGAAGCAAACCGCGGTAATCTGGCACCCAAAGTCGGTAAGATCAAACAGCTTAAACCGGGCTATGAAGTTCGTATTATCCCGCTAAAATATCTATCGGCGACAGAAGCCCAAAAAAATATCGAGCCGTTTTTGCCGGCCGGCAGTTTGTTACAAGTTGACCCGGTAAAAAATATCCTGACGGTAGCGGGTACCAGCTCGGAATTGGCCAATATCCAGCAGACTATTGATACCTTTGATGTAGATTGGTTAAAAGGCATGTCAATCGGTGTCTATCGTCTGCAGCACGTCGGTGTAGATGAAATCTTGCCGGAGCTTGAGGGCTTGTTCGGCCAGGGCGGCAGTACACCTTTTGCCGGATTGTTCCAGTTTGTTCCGATGCAGCGTTTAAACGCCGTGATGGTGATTACCCGTCAAGCAAGTTATCTGGGCGAGGCCAGGCGCTGGCTGGAAAAACTTGACCGCACAGGCAGTGAAGACAAAGAGCGGCTTTATGTCTATCGGGTAAAAAACGGCCGTGCAGAAGATTTGGCCGGTGTGCTGGGGAATATTTTTTCTGTCAAGAACTCACCTACCGTTCAAGTAAAAGCCCGTACCGCCAGTGTTGCGCCGGGCAAACAAGCGGCAACGGTGAATTCCCAGGGTAATAAAGGTAGTAATGAAGTCGCGCCACCCAAAACAAAAACAACCGCCGCTCAGACTGGCAAAAGCAGTAAAACCGGCAATATGATTGCCGGTGCCGAGGCAACGATTTCAGCCGATGAGGTCAATAATTCATTGGTAATTAAGGCAACGCCTAGCAATTATGATTTGGTCCTGCAGGCACTGCGGCAGCTGGATGTGCCTAAATTACAGGTGATGCTGGATGTGGTCGTGGCGGAAATTAATTTAACCGGCAGTTTATCATTGGGCTTTAATTATTGGCTACAGGAAACCGAACAAAAAGATGATAATCAGGGTATAACGTTTGGCGGGCCGGGTGCGACCACTATTGCCGGGGTTAAGGGTGGATTTGCCTATACCCTTAATAATATAATACCGGGACGTTTAAATGTGGCAATTAATGCCCTGGCAAGCAAAGGCCTGGCACAATTTTTATCCACCCCGTCACTAATGGTCGTGGATAATGAGACGGCAACCATGAACGTGGGAGAAAAAATTTCAATTGCCAATAATTATACCGATGCCAACGGTAATCAGGTCAATGGCAGCAGTTATTTGGAAACCGGCGTTAATTTAAGCATTACTCCGCGGGTTACCGCAGACGGCAGTGTACAAATGACCATCACCCAAACCGTCAGCCGGCAATCTGATTCCAAGGGTGCGCAAGGTAACCCCAATATTTATAATCGCGAGATTAGCAGTGTGGTGGTTGCCAATGATAAACAAACGATAGTGCTGGGCGGGCTGATTCAGGAACAAAGCGACAGCTCGCGCAGCGGTGTGCCCGTCTTGCAGAATATACCCGGCGTCGGCCAGCTGTTTCGCTCCACCACTCGCAAAAAAAACCGTACCGAGCTAATTGTCTTGATTACCCCGCGAGTCTCCCGTAATGCAGCTGAAAGTCTGCGTATTACCAAAGATTTTAGAAACCGTATGAAAGGGCTGGATATTTATAATGAAACAAAACAGAAATACCAATAGAATAATTTTAACTAATTTAACATGAGGACAACTTAAACAGATGAAAAAAACAGCTAGTTTATTATTGACAACAACCGCAGTATTGCTGATGGCCTGCGGTGATAATACACCGCCTGAAGAAATTGTTAAACAACGGGCTTTGGCACGCTGGGCCATTCGTGAACAAGGTAAAGTCGACGGATTATATGAGTTTTTAAGTCCGGCAAAACGTCAAACCGTGACCAAAGCAGATTATGAAAAACAACTGGACGGCGGCTTCAAGTATTTTGATGTTGAGGTCCGCAAGGTAACTTGCGAGCAGGACAATAGTGTTTGCCAGGTAACACTCTATGTGGGCTTTGAAATAGTCGGTCAATATGGTAAAAATACGGCAGGTACAGTACTGGAAGAAAAGTGGATCAAAGAAGGCAAACAATGGTGGTTTGTCAAGTAAATTACGGGTAAATTACAAGCAAATCAAAAATAAATAATTTTTTTTGTTAATTTTAGTTGCATAAATGTAAATGCTGTAATAGAATTCGTTGTACGGATTGTTTGAATTGCAAAAAAACCAATCTTTTTTATAAACTCTAGGAGAACTAAATTATGAATAAAAAGTTAATTACAGCCGCAGTATTAGCCGGTTTGGCTGGCATCGCTTCGGCGAATGTAAATGTTAACCCTGAAGGTACCGGTGAGTTGTTGCTATTCCCTTACTACACAACAGCCAACGGTAATACCACTGATATCGTTATTGTTAATACGACTAACCAGACAAAAGCGGTAAAAGTACGCTATAGCGAAGGTGGTAACTCATGGGAAGTGATGGACTTTAACCTGTATCTGTCACCATACGATGTTTGGGCCGGTGGAGTCAGTATGCGTCAAGACGGTACAGCACCAATTATTTATACTGGTGATTCATCATGTACTGTACCTACGATATTAAACTATGCTGATGCCCATGCTGATGCTAAACAGTTGAAAAAACAAACATTTAAAGCCCAAAATATTACAGATAAAAATATTATTGCCGCACAAATAGATCCAGCAACTCGTATTAAAGAGGGTTATGTTGAAGTGATTGAAATGGGTATAGTAGTTGATAGCGACCCAGCTGATAATATTGACTTGGCCAAGGATATTGAGCATAAGGACGGTGTGCCAAATAATTGTGACAATGTAGTCAGAGCATGGAATGGTACATCATCAACCAATCCAACTGAGAGTGTGTGGTATCAAAATTCTCTGTTTGATATTCAAGCGCCAACGGGGGGGTTATTTGGTATCGGTCAAATTATAAATGTTAAAGATGCAGCTGCTCGTATGTATGATGCGGTTGCATTGCAAAATGTTTATATTTACGGTGCTCCATCAGATGCAGCAAACCCATCACAGTATGGTTTGCATAGTGCGCCGGGAACTATTTATCCTGATTTATCTGGTAATTACGTTAAAGACACAAAAGCAGGTACAGTATTAAATGTTAATACCGGTGGTGGTCAGGACTTTGTAAGAGCTAATGTACATGGGGCAGGTGGAGTTATATTAACTCCTGAATTTGATAAGACTACGGGAACACCACCTCAGGATGGTGCTGGTTATGCAACTATTCGGGCAATTACTGCTGCCTTATCAGTTTCAACGGTGCAAAATATTTTTAATGCTGAAACCGGTAACGCTGCAATGTCAGACTGGGTAATTACTTTCCCAACCAAGCACGAATTTGTTAGTGTTGACACAGTGACAGCTGATGGTGGGTTGGGGCATACTGGTTACGTAACACCGGGATCACCGCTAGTACCATTAGCACCGTTTACTGTAGGTCATAATGTGCCTATCGCATTATCAATGTGGAATAGTGAAGAGAAAGCAGCACTTACGGATATAAATTTCTCTCCATCAGGAATAAATGTTCTTCCATTTGAAACGAATGTCTTGTCTTTCTCAGATAAGTCCATTCTGAAGTCTAATTACGGAGCAAAAGTAGATAAGCAGGATGACTTCTTAGCTGGTTGGGCGAAGTTAAAATTTGATACTGATAAATATCAGCTATGTGATGACATTGGTAATGTGGAGTGTGTAACGGGCTTACCGGTACTTGGTTTTGGTACAACACAATTATATAATGGTAATAAGAGTTACTCTACACTATATAACCATAGATATGATCATATAATTAGTAATTAACCCTAATCTTGTTTTTTATAAAAAAGCGGAGCTTCGGCTCCGCTTTTTTTGTTTGCTATAATAATGCTACTGATGATGAATAAGCCATGTATAGTCATGCCAAAAATTTTCCGTTACAGCGTTCACCTGACCATTTAATTAGTGGTCATGGTTGCATATTCTTGCCGTACTTAGCATACTGTCTGCGA
>PDWJ01006398.1_pt1 | contig 10108 bp, 10 predicted proteins | sample 1430881 | NCBI WGS metagenome assembly PDWJ01 (sample SAMN01162460, study PRJNA174530) | Oral metagenome, whole genome shotgun sequencing project. | biome: Marine environment; feature: Marine mammal; material: Swab sample of the gingival sulcus; isolation source: swab sample of gingival sulcus...
GCAAATGTTCGCTCACTTTGATATAAATGAAGAGTTAAATGAAAATTTCACTTATAAACTAAACGCTATTTTACCTAACGATATTGTAGTTTATAAAACCTTTTTGGTCGATGACGAAACTCACGCTCGTTTTGATGCAATAAGCCGAAGTTATGAATATAAAATTTTCTTGGGGCGAAATCCGTTTTTGTTAGATACCACTTGGCAAATTAATTATAATTTAGACATCAATTTGATGAACAAAGCCTGTGAAATTTTATTTGAATATGAAGATTTTGAATGTTTTTCAAAAGTAAAAACCGATGTTTTTACCTTTAATTGTACAATTACTGAGGCTGTTTGGAAACAAAACGGACAAGAATTGACCTTTTATATTTCGGCAAACCGATTTTTAAGAAATATGGTTAGAGCGATTGTTGGGACATTACTTGATGTAGGAAAAGGAAAAACAACTTTACAAGAATTTAGGCAAATTATTGAAAGTAAAAACCGAAGTAAAGCGGGAGTTTCAGTACCTGCAAAAGCCTTATTTTTAACAAAAGTAGAATATAATTTTTAAAATATGAAATCGGGAAAAGCATTTGATTTGACAATTTTCAAACGATTGATAAGTTTTGCAAAACCTTATCAAATGCGGTTTTTAATAGCCTCTTTTTCTACAATTTTATTGGCAATAGTTTCAGCGAGTGTGCCTTACACAATGATAATCACAATTAATGATTTTTCTGAAACAAAAAATAGTTATAATTTATTGAATTATACAATTTTATTGTTGGTTTTGCTTTTGTTTCAAGTTTTATTTCAAATTTCATTTATTTATTTTGCGAATTGGGTCGGACAGCACATTGTAAAAGATATTCGTATAAAAACTTTTGAAAAAATTATAGGGTTTAAAATGCTCTATTTCAATAATAATGCTGTTGGTAAATTGGTTACTCGTGTGGTGTCGGATATTGAAACCATTGCAAATTTCTTCACACAAGGTATTTTTATGATTGTCAGTGATTTACTTAAAATGATAGTTGTAATTTTTGTGATGATTTTTGTGAATTGGAAATTAGCACTTATCGTTTTGGGAGTTTTGCCGATTATGTTATATGCCACACGCTTGTTTCAAAAATCAATAAAAAAAACATTTCAAGAAGTTAGAAATCAAGTAGCTAACTTAAATGGATTTGTGCAAGAACGAGTTACAGGAATGAAAATTGTACAATTATTTAATCGTGAGCAAATTGAATATCAAAAATTTAAAGAAATTAATACGAAATTTAAAAATGCAAATGTTAAAACGGTTTGGTATTATTCAATTTTTTTCCCTTTTACAGAAATTTTATCGTCAATTGCTATCGGTTTAATTGTGTGGTATGGAGGATTGCAAACGCTTGAAAATAATGCGATTAAGGTTGGTTCGGTAATTGGTTTTATTAGTATGGCACAGATGCTTTTTCGTCCGTTAAGACAAATTGCGGACAAGTTTAACCAACTACAAATGGGGATTGTTTCAGGGGAGCGTGTTTTTAAAGTTTTGGATACCGAAAGTTTTATTGAAAATGTTGGAACATTGTCGGCTCAAAATATAAAAGGGAATATTAGTTTTAAAGATGTCCGATTTAGTTATATCAAAGATGAAGAGATTTTAAAAGGCGTTTCATTTGAAGTAAAACAAGGTGAAACCATTGCGATTGTCGGAGCAACAGGAGCGGGAAAATCAACAATAATTAATTTAATTTCAAGGTTTTATGAAATTAATAAAGGGCAAATTTCAATTGACAATATTCCTATTAATTCTTATGATTTGAATTCACTTCGTAAAGAAATAGCAATAGTTTTACAAGATGTATTTCTGTTTTCGGATACAATTTTGAAAAATATCACGCTTAATAATCCTAATATTTCATTTACCCAAGTTGTTGCAGGAGCAAAGGAAATCGGTATTCACGATTTTATAATGACTTTACCTAATGGCTACAATTATAACGTCAAGGAACGTGGCGGAATGTTGTCATCAGGGCAACGACAATTAATCGCATTTTTACGTGCGTATGTTAGTAATCCGAGTATTTTGATTTTAGACGAGGCGACTTCTTCGGTTGATACGCATTCGGAACAAATGATTCAATACGCTACCGATAAATTGACAAAAGGCAGAACATCAATAGTCATTGCACATCGTTTGGCAACAATAAAAAAGGCAGATACAATATTGGTAATGGATAAAGGAAATATCGTAGAAAAAGGAAATCATAAAGAATTATTGAACAAAAAAGGTGGTTTTTATAGCAATTTGTATAAAAAACAATTCAATTCATAAAAATATTTGCTTTTTTATTTGTTTAAATAATTGAAAATTATATATTTGCATATTAAAATAATTTAAATCAATCAAAAACAAAGAAACAATGAAAAAAGTAATTTTATCAGTATTAGTTGTAGGTTCATTATTGGCTACATCTTGTAAAAAAGTAAAAGAAGGAGCAAACGCTGTAAAAGAAGGAACAGAATCAGTTGTTAAAAAAACAGGAGATGCTGTAAAAGAGGGTGCTAACGCAGTAAAAGAAGGAGCAGAAAAAACAGTTGATGCAGGTACAAACGTTGTAAAAGACGGTGTTGATGCTGTAAAAGAGGGAGCAAATGCTGTAAAAGAGGGAGCAGAAGGAGCTGTTAAGGCAGGTGCTGACGCTGTAAAAGGAGGAGTGAATGCAGTAAAAGATGCGGTAACAGGTGTTTCAATTCCAGATTTCGGAAGTGAAAAAGTTAATGCTTATGCTAAATCTTACACTGAATATGCAAAAGAATATATTAGTGCAAAAGGAGACGTTTTAAAAATGGGAAAATTAGCACAAAAAGGAGCAGATTTAGCAACTAAGGGTAAAGAAGTTATGAAAGGATTAGATGCAGGTACTGCTAAAAAATTAGGTACTTTCATTTCTCAATTAAATGAGAAAATGGTTGCATCAACAAAGAAGTAATTAGTTAAAAAAATTAATTTTGAAAAATCGTCTAAATAATTTTAGGCGATTTTTTTATGCAATAATTTAGTATAGTGGAATTAAAATGTTTATTTTTGTATAAATAAAAAATAAAGTTATGATGGTAGCAGAAAAAATACAATACAAATTTAAAATAGGTGGTTATGCTCAAGTATCACCAGAATTAACTAATTTAGATGAATGGGTTAAAGGGAAAATAATAGACCTTATTGATAATCCTTTTATTGGTTTAGAAGTTGCTATACAAGATGAAGAAGGGTGTATCTTTTACGGAGAAGCACGATTTTTTAAACCTATAAAATAATTACAATGTTAGCATTATCATTTGATATGGTCGTTGCCGACTTAAAGAAATATTACAGCCAAAATTCATATAACAACGCTTACTACGAAATTTCAAAAGTTTTGAGAAAATATGATTTTTTTCGTGTTCAAGGAAGTGTGTATATAACTAAAAATGATGACTTAGGAAATCTTGTTGATGCTATTATGGAAGTATCTGAACCAGAATGGTTTGCTAATTCTATTAGGGATATAAGAGGTTTTAGGGTAGAAAATTGGAGTAATTTTAATAAATTAGCCAAACGAAATAAAACGAAATAATTAAATATAAAATATTAAGAAAACTTTTAAATTTTCCTTCCGTTTAATAATAAAAATGTTCCCAAAAAAACTACAAAATAAAATAAATAAACGTATAGAAACCAATACTTTGCGTAGTTTGGGAGACGAAAATAATTTAATTGATTTTTCATCAAATGATTATCTTGGATTTGCAAAGTCCGATGTAATTTTTGACGAAGTACATCAGTTTTTAATAGCGAACCATTTAAAGAAAAATGGAGCAACAGGTTCTCGTTTGCTAACAGGAAATTTTAATCTGTACAACGAAACAGAAAATTTTTTATCTAAAATTCATCAATCAGAAAGTGCCTTGCTTTTTAATTCGGGATATACAGCAAATTTAGGTTTTTTTTCATCAATTTTAGTGAGAGGAACTATCGTTTTATATGACGAATTTATCCACGCATCAATAAGGGACGGAATACAATTATCCAACGCAAAATCATACAAATTTAAGCATAATAATTGTGAAGATTTAGAACGATTATTACAAAAATTCAAACAAAAAAATACTGATATTTTTGTTGTAACGGAAAGTGTTTTTTCTATGGACGGGGATATGCCTGATTTGAATAAAATGGTAAAAATTGTTGAAAATTATAATGCGTATTTTATAGTTGATGAGGCTCATGCTTTGGGAGTTTTTGGTTTAGGATTGGTTCAAAAATTAAATTTACAACACAGAGTTTTTGCAAGAGTTGTAACTTTTGGGAAGGCTTTGGGTTGCGATGGAGCAGTAATTTTAGGAAGTGAAAATCTGAAAGAATATCTTATAAATTTTTGTCGTTCACTTATTTATACAACAGGATTAGCACCACATCAAGTTGCGACAATTCAGGTTGCATATAAAAAATTAATTAATCATTTTGGAGAGCAAAAAATTAAAAAATTAGAAGAAAAAATTAATTATTTTAAGACTAAAATAAAAGGTTTAAATTTTATCGAGAGTTATTCGGCAATTCAATGTTGTATTGTAGGAGGAAATGAAAAAACAAAATTAATTTCTAATCATTTGAAAAACAAAGGATTTGATGTTAAGGCAATTCTTTCTCCAACAATTCCAAAAGGGAAGGAACGTTTGCGATTTTGTTTGCATAGTTATAATTCTTATCAAGAAATTGATGAGGTTTTGGAAATATTAAAAATAAGTTTATGAAAAAATATTTTATTACAGGAATTTCTACGGAAGTAGGAAAAACAATAGTTTCAGCAATTATTACAGAAAGTTTAAAAGCCGATTACTGGAAACCTATTCAGTCTGGGGATTTGGATAATTCTGATTCGCATAAGATTAAACGACTGATTTCTAATACAAAAACCAAAATATACCCAAATAGTTATGGTTTGAATACGCCTATGAGTCCACACGCATCGGCAGAAATTGATGGAATTGAAATAAAATTAGAAAATATCAAAGAACCACAAACAAAAAATCATTTAGTTATTGAGGGAGCAGGTGGTGTTTTAGTTCCGTTAAACGATACTCAAACCGTTTTAGATTTTATAAAATCCGATTATAAAGTGATTGTTGTTTCACGTCATTATTTGGGGAGTATAAATCATACTCTTTTGACTATCAATTTGTTAAAAAGTAAAGGATTTGATGTTTCGTTAATTTTTAGTGGAACAGAACACAAAACAACAGAAGATATTATCAAAAAAATGACAAATGTTTCGGTAATTGGTCGTATTGACGAAGAACCTTATTTTGATAAGAATGTTATAAAAGAATATGCCGAAAAATTTCGTGAAAAATTATTGTAAATAATAGACAGCACAAAAAGCCTACAATTTTGTAGGCTTTTTATATAGTGTCTTTTTAAAACTATATATTATTTTTTAGTTTCTGTGTCTGTTGCTGGTTTTTCAACAGGTTTCTCAACAGTTTTTGTAGGAACAGAAGAAGCTGGTAATTCATTGTTCATTTCAATTACTTTGTCTTCTGGTGTGCTACCTGTTCTGTTTGTGTCAATCGCAAATTTAGATAATAAAATTAACGCAAACAAAGAGATAGCCAAAGTCCAAGTCGCTCTATCCAAGAACGTATTTGTGTTTTGAACTCCTCCAATTGTGTTGACATTTCCTCCAAATGAAGAAGATAATCCTCCTCCTTTTGGGTTTTGAACCATAACAATTAAAATCAAGGCAAACGCCACGACTAAAATTAATATTAACATTGGTAAATACATACTATTTTGATTTTTGTAAAATTTGTATTTGTTTTATTCGGTCTGCAAAGAAACCACTTTTTTCTGGATATTTCAAACTTAATATTTCATAAGCTTTAATTGCACTATCAAATTTTTTCTGTTCAAGGTAAATTTTGGCCAAAGTTTCGGTCATTAATTGCTTATATTCGGGCTCTGGTTGAGGCTTGATTTCGAAAGATTTTGACTTGTCAATTTTTGATATTTTTGGACTTATACTAATAAATTTGTCAATAATTTCTTCTTGTTTTGTTTTCTGTTTTCTTATTATAGGTTTTTGATTATTAGTTAGTTGTAACCATTTATTAAAACTATATTGTTCATTTTTATTAAAATTTAATGGTTTGCCTATTTCTAATAATTCTTCTGCCTGTTTTTCAGTTTTAGGAACATTTTTTTCATCGGACAAAATATTATTATCTTCATTTTTTTTAATGTTAATATTTTGTTCAAATTTTTTTTCATTTGCCGATTTTTTTTCTTCAATAAATGGTTTTGAAGTAATAAAATCAAACAAAATTGTTCTGTCAGTTGTGTAAGATGCTGTTTTTTTTAGTTCATTATTGTATTTAAAACTTTCTAAATCCTTTAAGGCTTTTAAATAAATTACCCTTGCCGATTGAAAATAAGGAAAATCATCAATGATGTTTCTAATTTCTTTCGCTTGTGAAATATCCATTAAATTCGGATTTTCTAATAATTTTATGAAAGTTTGTTTATTCATCTTTAAATTTTATTTAACAACAATCCCAAGCAAACCACGCCTTGCTAAAATCTTTTTCTATTAAACTTTTTTCGTTGATAAATAAATGTGCGATGCCAGAATCTCCAAACATTATATTATCATCTACATCTATTTGTAATAATTGAACATCATTTTCATATTTATCATCGTATTCTCGTGGGTCACCTTGTGTAAAATTTGCATAACCTCCAATTTTATGACCATCGCTATTAAGAAAATTATCCATTTCATCTACTTGATTTTCTGTTAATTCTTCTTGATAATCATAAGCATCTTTTCCGTCAAATTCCATATCAAATCTAAAATCTTCAATACCTCCGTATTCAAAAGATTTTTCAAAAGAAAGTTTGTGTTCACACTCTATCGGACTATCTTCAAATAAATCTTCGGTTAAAAATGAAAAATCTATTTGACTTTCTTTTTCTATATTTTCGTGAAAAATAATTTTATAGTTTTTTTCTTCTGCGGAATACCATTCTGTTGGCGATGCAAAAAATTGTAAAATTCCATTTGTTGGATAATTTGGTAAATTTGGAACCTCTGAAAAATTAATTTGAGCAAATAAAATCATAGGTTTTCCATTTTCATCTTTCGGATATTCCATTCCGATAGATAAATACGGATTTCCTAAAAATTTACTTTGTGTTAAACCTGTTTTTTCTTCTTTTTTAAGAGGAGTTGCCTTGATTTTTATACATTCTAATTTGTGTTTTTCAAGGTCTTTTTTAAATTTATTTAGAAATTCTGGTATCATAATTTAATTTTTTTTTACCATTTCGCCACAGATGCGTTAAAAATATCTTGTTGGATACGCTCAAAAATAGTATCTACTAAACCTTCCAAAACACTTCCTTGTGGGTTTTGACTTGCATCAAAATCGGCGTAAAATGAAAATTCACGTTCAAAATTATCTTTTTCAACCAAACGATTTGTAAATCTAACATTTACCGTAATTGTTAGTCGGTTTTGAGCCGCTCTTTGGTTTGCAGTGGCACTCATTGGCGTAATTCGGTAACCTACGATTTCGCCTTCAAAAGTTAAGTCGCCACCTGATTTTGTTAAAGTTAAATTTGTCTGACGAGTAAATAAATCTCGTAAATCTTCTGTAAAACGTTGGCTTAATGTTGGCTCAACAAGTGGTGCTTCATTTCTAAAAAAATCAATCTGAATTGTTTTTGCATCGCCTGTATTTCCGCCTGTAAATGAGTAAATTCCGCAACTTATAAACGTAAAAATTGCAAATATGCCTAATGTTATGTATGTTATTTTTTTCATTATTTTTTGGTTATAAGTTCTCGATACAATTTTGCTCCCAAACTCGCAAAATCACTCGAACTGATATTACTTTTGTTTAATCTTTCGCTACCTATTCTGTCACATCGAGTGAATTCGACGTTAGGAGAATTTGTATCGAGATGTTTTTATAAAGTCGTAAAAATACAATAATTTTTATAATTTACAGACCAAATTGTTTAATTTTACGATAAAGTGTGCGTTCTGAAATACCAAGTTCTTTGGCAGCAAGTTTTCGTTTTCCGTTATTTTTTTCAAGGGATTTTCTAATCATTTCTAATTCCTTATCTTGTAATGATAAACTTTCGTCTTCCTCAATAGTTTCGGCATAATCAAAATCGGAATTAATCTCTTTTGCTTCGCCGATTTGCATCACTTCAACATTCGGATTTGTATTAAAATCATCTTGATAAATTCGTTTTATCAGCGTATGATTATCCTCTTGAACTTCTGCCGAATTTCCGTTTTGCATCAAATCGAGCGTTAATTTTTTAAGGTCGTTGATGTCATTTCGCATATCAAACAAGATTTTGTACATAATATCTCGTTCGGTTGCAAAATCACTTTTTGAACTTTCGCTATTAACCACCGACGGCAAATTTGTTGATGTGCCATTCGGAAGATATAAGGCTAATTTTTGAGCGGTAATCAGTCGGTTTTCTTCCACGACAGAAATTTGTTCGGCAATATTTCTCAACTGGCGAATATTCCCCGGAAAACGATAATTCATCAATAAATTGATTGCGTTGTCTTCTAATCTTATCGTTGGCATTCGGTATTTTTGAGCAAAATCAGATGCAAATTTTCTAAATAGCAAATGAATGTCTTCGCCACGCTCACGAAGCGGTGGTAAGTGAATTTCAATAGTACTCAAACGATAATATAAATCTTCACGAAACTTGTTTTTTGCAATAGCATCGTGCATATTTACGTTGGTTGCGGCAACAATTCGGACGTTGGTTTTTTGCACTTCCGACGAGCCGACTTTTATAAATTCACCATTTTCCAATACACGCAACAAACGGACTTGTGTAGTTAGTGGTAATTCACCGACTTCATCTAAAAAAATCGTTCCGCCATCGGCAACTTCAAAATAACCTTTTCTGGTTTGGGTTGCTCCTGTAAATGCTCCTTTTTCGTGTCCGAAAAGTTCGCTGTCAATCGTTCCTTCTGGGATTGCACCGCAGTTTACAGCAATGTATTTTCCGTGTTTTCGGTGCGATAACTGATGAATAATTTTTGGAATACTCTCTTTTCCGACACCACTTTCCCCTGCTACCAAGACCGAAATATCAGTTGGAGCAACTCGTATGGCTTTTTCAATCGCCATATTTAGTTTTGTGTCGTTTCCTATAATTCCGAAACGTTGTTTTATGCTTTGTATGTTTTCCATTGTTACAGGTACACCTATTAATGTTGTACTTGTACAATCAACAATTTTTACATTTACAAAATCACCCATTTTATAGTTTTCTTTCGGAAAAACTACTACGGTATTTTGCGAATTTCTACCTTTCCATTCGTCTTTATTTTTCTTTGCAACGCCTTCAATTAAAACTTCTTGGACTTGTCCTATAAAATTCTTTGTACGCTCCAAACTATGGACTTGTTGCAAGTCAATAATTTCTTGCAAACGACGTTTTTTCACGTCCATAGGCACATCATCAGGCATTTTTTTAGCTGCGAGTGTTCCCGGTCTTTCGGAATATGCAAACATAAATCCGAAACTATATTTTACCTGACGCATCAAATCAAGTGTATCTTGGTGGTCTTGTTCAGTTTCGCCACAAAATCCTGCAATCATATCTTGGCTCAATGCCATTTCAGGAATTATTTCGTAAATATTTCTAACGAGTTCTAAATATTCCTCGCGTGTATGCTGGCGATTCATCGCCTTTAACATATTGTTACTTCCACTTTGCACAGGCAAGTGAATGTATTTACAAATATTATTGTGTTTTGCCATAACGTGAATTACGTCAAGGGTCATATCTTGTGGATTAGAAGTCGCAAAACGGAAACGCATTTTGGGAAATTCCGTAGCACACATTTCAAGTAATTGAGCAAAACTCACTGCTGTGGCCTGTGCCATTTCAGAGGCTTTGTTAAAATCACGTTTTAAGCCACCGCCATACCATAAATAACTATCTACATTTTGTCCGAGAAGTGTAATTTCTTTGTAATTTTTTTCTTGCATACTGCGAATTTCAGCGATAATACTCTGTGGGTCACGACTTCGCTCACGACCA